>OMKS01002633.1_pt1 | contig 14845 bp, 14 predicted proteins | sample 1674721 | NCBI WGS metagenome assembly OMKS01 (sample SAMN06264996, study PRJEB25208) | sediment metagenome | isolation source: hot spring sediment | place: USA: California | collected 2014-09-02
CTGCAAGGCCGCCAACCCCTCCAAATCGCCCGCCGCTTCCATCTCCCTCAGACGTTCCAAATAGGCGGAACCCGACGCGTATGCGTCCGGGAAGGTTGCCGACAGGTCCTCAATTGCGCGACGCAGCGCGTCAACATCCACCGGCTGCGCCATGCCGGTGGAACATGCCGCCAGAAAAATCGCCAGCGCCGCGCCCCGCAATATCGTCGCGCTATGCCTCATAGACCAGACTCCTTTTAATGCCTGTCGCGCATTGTAGCAAATATTCAGGCACAGGGCAATGCGCGCAAGTCCTTTTCGCGCCCCCGTCATGCAGCCCGTGTTTCTGAAGCGATTGGGCAGCCGCTGAAGCGCAGGCAAGCAGCAAACCGGGAATGAAAAAAACACGGAGAAAAAAATTGAGAAGAAATTGATCGCTGCCGCGCAAAAACGTCATAGTATAATGAAGGCATAACACGCAAGGTCCCGGTATACAAGGAAACCGACCTGTGAACCAGACATCGGAATTGCCGGACATAACGTTGATGCTGCGCGTGCGCAAGGATGACGCCGGTGCGTTTGAGACCTTGCACGGGCGTTATCATCGGCAGCTGCTCAATTTCTTTTAGGGGATGAGCCGACGCGCGCCCACAGCGAACGATCTGTGCCAGGAAACGTTCCTGCGCGTATGGCAGGCGCGGCGACGTTATCGCGCAACGGACGCGGACGGCAACGCTTTTGCGGACACGATGGAAGCGCAGTCGGCGCGTCAGGTCACCGCCAAACTGCAAGAGCGGGGGCTGACCGTGAATTCGGTGGAGGAAGTGGACAAGCCGCGCCGGCTGCTGCGCCAATCGCCCGCAGTGCTGATATGCTATTTCCTGTGGATTGCCCTGGGCGCATTTATGCAGGCCAGCAAAAGATCGGCGCTCTTTGTCTCGCTTGGCCTGCTGCTGTTTGTGGGCGTATCGGCGCAAATCCTCTATCCGCCGTACTGGCTGGACGCCCGGTCTATTCGGCGCGTATTGCTGTTTCACCCAAACGATTTGCCGATACTCCTGAATGTAAGCATCCCCATAGTTTTCTTCGTCGTCGCCTTTGTCAAGGCGCGTCGAGGCGGACGGCGCGAACTGGTGTTCCTTCGCCTGCGCGACCTGCTTGAAAGCGGCCTTGACCTGTCCGAGGCGATGCGCCAATTGCCCCGCTTCTTTCCCCGCTTTCATGCCGACATGGTGGAAGCAGGCGAACAAACGGGACGCATGGACGCATGTCTGACGGAACTGTGCGCCGATGTGCAGGCGGGCATGTCGCTGCGTAAAACATTGCATGGCATTTTCCTTTATCTTGGGCTGGTCGGATTGGTACAGGCTGCAATCGCCGCGTTCCTGATGGTCAAGGTTGTTCCCGTTTTTTATGAAATACACGCGGAATTCGGTTCCCAGGCGCACACGCCGTTCCTGAGATTTTTGGACGGGGCTTACAAAATAGTGACAAGGTCCGGCTATTTGCTGTGGCGGCTGCAACCGCCGCAAGCGAAGTCCGTGGTCTTTATCGCCTCATACGCCGGCGGCATTCTCCTCGTTGGCGCTGTTGGCCTGGCGGTTGTTCTGGTGCTGCTGCACAGTTACCGCAAGCGGCGCCGGGGGCTTTCCGCGCGTCCCTTTGCGTCGCTGCTGTTGTTTATCCCCGGCCTGCGCGGCCTCGTCATGCAGGACAACTTCACCGTCATCGCCTGCACCCTTGAAAAACTGCTTCATGCGGGTGTGCCCCTGGACACTGCGTTGGAAAAAGCGAGCCAGGGCGACCTGAATCCGCTGTATGCGCGTATGCTGCGCCGGGTTCATAAGCGTATTCTTGAAGGAGAATCCTTTGTTGCCGCGTTCCAACAGGCGTCGGACGGGTTGACCACGCCCGCATCCTTCACCAGTCTGACAGCCGTGGGGGAACAGTCGGGCATGCTGCCGGAAGCGTTGCGCTATCTTCATGTTTTTTACCGCACGCAGGCATCCATCCGCTCCCGCATTCTGGTGGACATTGTCAAGCCCGTGGGTGTGCTGGTGGTTGGGCTGGCGACCCTGCTTTTTATGAGCGACATGTTCGGGTTGATGGTGGGATTGACCGACGCGCTGTTGAACTCCATGTAACACCGGAAAGACCATGATTATGAATAGACGATATACATCGCCGCGAAACAGCGGGTTCTCGCTGATCGAACTGACCTGCGCCATGTTTATCATATCCTTGGGACTGTTCGCCGTGGTCCATGTTTATCTGCAAGGTATCGAAAAGATGCGCGCCATTGACGAATACGAAACCGCGCTGTGCGCCCTGAACAACGAAATCGAGACCTTGCGCGCGCTGCCGGGGCTATTCGCTGGTGGAAATGCTGGTATACATCACGGTATTCAGCATGACCATTGTGGTGTGCGCGAAACTTTTCGTCAACACCACGCGCCTGTCCCTGTACAGCACACAGATTGTGGACCGCATGAACGAAGTGCGCGAGGTGCAGCGTGATTTTCTGGAGACGGTACGCGCCGCCGCCGCCGTTGCGCCCGGCGTGGGAGAGCACCGCACCGGCGAGAATACGCTGGTGCTGCAGCTGCACTGTCCCGGCGAGCCGCCGCGCTACGCGGTGCTGAGCATGTTTGACAGCGACCGGTTGCGCCTGCTGGAGGTGGTTGAAGAAGCGGAGGGATGGCGTGCTGCAACATACAAGACGTGGCGGCTGCCGTTGGCGGCAGCGCGGTTCGAGGTGGACGCCACAAAACGACGCGTGACCCTGGCGTTGACGACTGCGCCCCGCAACCCGCAGCGCCCTGAAGCAGGACGGGAACGCCGTTTTGTCGCCGCACTGCGCACGGGAGCGGTGAAGGAGACGGACAATGAACGGTAATGTGAAACACGGACGAACACGAACGAACACGGACAGGAAGTGCGACAGCGGCTCGGCGCTGCTGATAGCCGTGCTGCTGGTTGCTATATTGGGCATCGGCACTGCGGCGTTGTACCGCCACCTGAACCGGAGTTTTGACGACTACGCCCGCTTCGAGCGCGACCTGAAAATCACGCACCTGGCGGATGCGGGGATTGACGCCGCCATTGCCGCGCTGCGCCGGGACGATGCGCCGGAAACGCTGGAACTCGCCCTGGGCGAGGGCGTTGTCTGCGTGTCCATCGGCGGCGCCGCCGCGCCTGCCACGCACCGTATCGTTTCCCGTGCGCAGTTAAACCACGACGGCGTTGTGCGCGCTTCGGGAACTTATGTCGCCGAAGTGCGCCTCATGCCGGACGGCGCGGTACAGCGCCTGTCTTGGCAACGGGAGAAGAAACAATGAAGAACACCGGACAGGATCGGACGGATCGGACGGATCGGGCGGATCGGGCAGATCAGGCGGATCGGGCAGATCGGGCGCTGTCCGGCTTCACCCTCATCGAACTGCTGGTGGTCATCGCAGTTATCGGTATCCTTGCAGCAATTTTGTTGCCCGCCCTGGCGCGCGCACGGGAGGCCGCGCGCCGGGCGAGCTGCGTGAACAACCTGATGCAAATCGGCATGGCGATGCATATGTACGCCAGTGAGCACAGCGGCGCGCTTCCCTGGAGCGGCGGCAGGGGGAACGCGGAGTGCCTGTTAACGCTACACAACCATTACATTCCCGATTACAAGTCGTTTCTATGCCCCAGCGACCCTGAAAGTGGGAAACACAAAGCCATATCCGCGCAAGAAGATGAAAAAACATTACTGAACACCCGGCTTAACGGAAATCACAGTCTGCGCGTCAGTTATGAATACTTCGGCGCCTACACCCTGTCGCCCATCACGTTACCTGAGTACCCGCAGGGTATTCCCCGCGTACCTGTCGTGTGGGATCATGCCGGTGCATTCCCTGAGGGTCTGGAAGTTCCGGAGGACTTTGGCCTGCACAGTACAGACAAAAACGGCTTCAGTAAATATATCTCTATAAGTGTCTTCAACCATATTCCCGGCGGCAGTAACGTACTCTGGCTGGACGGGTCGGTCACATTCCATCGTTTCCCCCGAGACTTTGCGGACATTAATCTGCCGTACCGTCCCGAGGGCATCGCATTCGAGGGCGTTACGCGGCCCGTTTTCCAAAAGGAATCCGTTCCGTATTAATTGGGCTGCGGCGGTATGGCGAACTCGATGGCGAAATCGCTCATCTTCGGCGTATACGCATCTCATGCGCTTTTGCGGCCTCGATGTCTTTCATGCCGCACAGGGCGGGACGATACTCGCCTCGGGCAAACATTTCCGCCTGATCGTCATAGTATTTACTTCGCAGATGGCCGGAATTGCCCGTGGGCAGGATGGTGAGGGATTGGTCGGGTTTGGCGAAATCAATAAGCCGCCGTGTGGACGGCCCCGCGATCACGCTGTAATCGTGGGGCGTTTTTGAGAGCATGTTGTTGACATTCTGCGAAGCGCCGCCCACCTCGTGCGGGCCGATATTCAGCAGCCTCCCAAGGCCGGGCAGGTAGCCGAAGGGATGTTTTCCGGTCAGGGTGTGCGCTTTTCCCCATCGCCAGCCGTCCACGTTGCCGCCGTATTTTTTTTCCAGCGCGGCGCACGCCTGTTGCAGCGCGCATGCCGTAATGTATGCGGCGGATTCTTTCTCCGGCGTGGTGATGTCATCCCACCAGTGCGATTCCGAATCCGCCAGCATATCCTGCAACGCAATCCAGCTGTCGTCAACCCCCATATACATGCGCAGCTCTTTTTCCGTCATCTCGTCGCCGAAAATGCGGATCAACAGGCTGTCCGCCCAGTGGTTGAACACCGTGGCGGCGACGCTTTCCACCCCGTGCCTGTAGTCCCAGTTTTCCACGCGCTCGAGCGCTTCCAAATGGATCTGTTCGAGCCTCGCGGCCTCTTCGCGCGCAAGACGCGCCATCACGGGCGCCATGTTGCGGGTTGCGTAGCCCAAATCATCCAGTTGCACCGCCCGTAAATCTTCTATGGTCCAGTCGTCGCGCTCCAGCAGCAATTCCTTAATGCGCCCGGCGCGGTCGCCCGGCTTGAAATATCCTTGCAGCAGCGGTTGCCGAAGCGGCGGTTCGCCGACGGGATAAATGGTCGGCAGGTTGTTTGCCGTCACAATCATGCCGCATTCCGGATTCTTCAGATGGGGCGTCGCCTCAAAGGGCAGATACTCCTCGATTTCGTCGCGTCCCGTCCATCCCTCGAGCAGCGTTTTTGCGTCAATGTGCGGCGGTCGCGCCGGCAAAATACCCGCCGCCCACCATGCGATATTGCCCGCCGCGTCGGCGTAACTGATATTAAGCCCCGGCGACGTAAGTTTTTTCATTGCGTCGGCAAACCGGTCATAGTCCCGCGCATGGCTCATTTCGTAGAAGGCGTCCACCGCGGTGAAATCAAAATGCTGCCAAATCCACGACAAGGCGACGGGCGGCCCTTCGTAGCCCAGCAGCAACTCGAGCAGGTCGTTTACGATAGGTCCGTGAGGCGTAATACGCACATCGCATGTCACATCCGCGCCGAAACGCACCTTGATGACTTCCCTTACGATTACACAGTCCACCCATTGCCCCTTGTACATCACCTGGTTCGGGTTGTCGGGATTGATTTTTTCCATGTACATGTCCACGTCATCATTGGCGAACATGGTGAGTCCCCAGCCGCGGTCCTCGTTGTGGCCGAGCAACGGTATGGGAATGGGCGGAAGGTGATAGCCGTAGTTCTCATAATCGGCGTATTTCATATGCGCTTCATACCATACGCTTGGGTTGGTGAAGGCGATGTGCGGGTCATTCGCAAGAATGGGTCTGCCGCTCGCGGTCTTGTCGCCCGACAACACCCACGAGTTGCTGCCGAGATGGGAACCCGCAATCCCCGTCCATGCCGCCATCGTATCCAGCCATGCCGCCGCGCTTTCCATGCCCCGTGAAATTTGCGGCGAAACCGCGTCCGCCAGGGCGCGTTCCCGCTGGAAGGCGGCGGCTTCTTCAAGACTTTCCATAATGGTGACCGGCGCCGCCTCAATGCCCCGGAAAAGCAGGTCAACATCATAGTCGGGGTACTTTTGCTTCAACATGCTCTTGAGGGGGTCCGTGCGCAGGCCGTCGGCAAACGTGATGGGCATGATCGCCGCCACCGAAATACAGTCCACCAAGGTGAAGGGGCGGCACGGGATCATCAGCGCGGAAAACTCCCACGGCAGCGGCTCTTCCATAATAAACTGGTTCATTCCCGCGAGAAACGCTTCTGCGGCGGCAAGCATCTCGGGTGAGGCGTGTTTTTGCGCGTCCGCCACAAAATCCTCCGCCTTGAGACGCAGCCGGAAGGCGCGCATAATGCGGTCAATGGGCGTCGCAAGCGGCCCCAGCGCCTCGGCCATTTCACCGCGCGCCACCCGGCGCAGCAGTTCCATCTGGAACAGCCTGTCCTGCGCCATGCAATAGCCCAGCGCAAAATAGGCGTCCGTCTCGCAGTCGGCAAAAATATGCGGCACGCCCCAGTTGTCGCGCACCACGCGCACATCGTTGTTGACCGAATCCGAAAGCACTGTGGCATCATAGTCCGGCAACCCGTGATGAACACGATAAACCAAATAGCCCAGCCATGCGGCAACGAGCAGGACAACGAGGGGAATTCCCCACTTCACCACCTTCACGAGGAGGCGCAACGCGGCGTATAGAATTTTCATGACCAAGCGTCCTTATTAAATGAAACTTGTTGATCCTGCCGGTAGTTTACCGTAAAAGTAAAAGGAAAAGGCAATTAATGCGGCGATACGCGAGAGCGACGGGACATGATAAACAAGGCTCGGTTTTCATGTAATCGTTTGTTTCCCGGGCGTCGGCGTCCGCAATTGAAGCGTCACGCGCGCACTTTTTTACGGTTTTGGAAACTTAACCCGCGGCAGAGGTATTCTATAGTACACGACGCGACAGCCCCGGGGACGGCGCATTTCGCGTCAGCCCCGTCATTGCCTCATTCCGTTTATTCTTTTGTAAGATACGGGCGGCGAAAACGACGGTGGCGCCGCTTACCAATCAGGCAAGTTGATGTTTTGCATCGGTTTTGCTATGCTACAGGCGCCGCCTGTGGCGGCAAATGGTCTTAGGCATCGCCCAAAAGGCGCAACTGTTTCGGAGAAACCATGAAGACGACACACGTAACGAGAACGCTGCTGGCATGTCTGGCAGTAGTGGTGGCATTGGGCATGATGACAGGGTGTCAGCGGAAACGCCCCATTGAAACGCTTGACACGGGATTTGACGACGACCTGATGGCGCGCGAGACGACCACGACAGGTGAAGGACTGCCGCAGATGGAGCTGGAGCGGTTGCTTTTCGAGCCGGGCAGCCAGTATGGTTTGCAAACGGTGTATTTCGATTATGACAGCAATACGCTGCGCGCCGATGCGATGGCGATACTGCGCGAAAACGCCGAGAAAATCAAGCAAGTGCCCGGCGTGGTTATCCAGTTGGCCGGCCACTGCGATGAACGCGGCACACAGGAATACAACCTTGCCCTTGGCGAACGTCGCGCCCTGGCCGTGCGCCAGTATCTCATTCAGCTGGGCGTTTCCGGCGACCGGTTGATCACCATCAGCTACGGCAAGGAATTTCCCGCCGTGCTTGGAAGCAACGAAGCGGCATGGGCAAAAAACAGGCGTGTAGAGTTTAATCGCGCGCGCTGACGCACGAGTGTAACGAAGGTACCGGGACGTTTGACGCTCCACAACCTGTATGGGATGCAAAATCATGACGACACACAGCAAATGGGTAATGGTATGCGCCGCGGCAATGGTGATAATCGTTGCCGGATGCGAAACCACCGGCGGCAACCAGATGCAGACCACGGTGTATGACACGCACCGCCGCATGGTCAAATTGGATCGAGAACTGGAGGATTCGGTGGGACGTTTGAATGAAACCACCGCCACGTTGTTGGCGCGGGTGGACGAGAGCGATCAGCAGACGCGCATGCTGCGCGGTCTTATTGAGGAGAACCAACAGAAACTGGACGCGCTTACCCGCGAGGTCCGCGACATGCGCGCCACCCTTTACCGCCATTGGGGATTGACCGCGCCCGCGACAGGCGACGGCGCCGTCCGCGATGTTGTTCCCGGACAGGTTACCGTTGAAAGTCCGCATACACTGCGGCAGGATGGTCAAACGCCCGCGCGTCATGAACTGCTGGACAGCGCGCCCGCTCCGACGGACCAGTTTTCCGCCGGGCCTGCGGCGACGCCTGACGCGGCGATGGGCACGGAAAGGGAATATACCGCCGCGCCGCCGACCGCGGCCGCCGGCGGCCTTGACGACCCGCGCGTTTTATATCAACAAGCGCAACGCAGCTACAGCCAGGATGACTTTGCCGCCGCGCTTAACCAGTTTGACGCTTACTTGACGCGCCATATGAATGAGGACCCTTCCTTGAGCGCAAACGCGCAGTTCTGGAAGGCAAAATGCCTTATGAACCTCGATCGTTACGCGGAATCCGTGCAGGCTTTCGAGAGTTTGCGCGCCAATTTCCCGACAAGCACCAAGGTGCCTTTTGCCATGCATAATCAGGCGGTGGCCCATTCCCGACTTGGTCAGACGGCGCAGGCGGAACGGCTTATGGAGGCTGTGATAGAACAATTTCCCATCAGCCCGGCGGCGGATCAGGCGCGCGCCGATCTGCAAAAACTGCGCGGACAATAGGCGCTTAACGCCGGTTGGCTGACAATTTTTTGTCAGTTTGCCGCATGTTGTTCATACAGTTGTGTTTGTTAGTACATTATCGGCCAGAAACCGCGATCAAGAGAATAGTCAAACCTGGGTTGCCGGCGACGCCCACGTTGGGTTATATAGATTTTGTTGCGAGAATTTACAGGGCGCGGAGAGCATGATTTCCGCGCCCGCGTTGTTTCACACGGGAGCGCAATATTGTAGAATATACGGGTCATACGGACCAAGGCGGCAGGTTTGGCTGTTTTCCTCTCCGAATGATTTTTTTGGCGTATTGGTTTATAACAAACGGAGTTGTTGTGAATGAAGTATTACCTCGGGCTTGACGCGGGCGGCACCAAAACCTTTGCTTTGGCGGGCGACGCCTCCGGTAACGTGTTGGGGTTTGGCCGCGCGGGCGCCGGCAATTATGAATGTTACGGCGTTGCCGCCGCCGCGGTTGAAATCAAGAGAGCGATTGACGGCGCGCTGGAAACGGCGGGGCTGACCCTCGATGAGATTGCGGGCATTGGCATGGGTGTGGCGGGCGCCGATTTGCCGGAAGATTATGTCATGCTTGAAAAGGAACTGTTCACCCCGCTGCTTGGCGCCATGCCGCGCGTGTTCCGTAACGATTCGATGGGCGGTTTGCGCGGGGGCACCAAGGATCCCTTCGGCATTGTCATCGCCTGCGGCACGGGTTGCGTGTGCGCGGGGGTCAACCGTGCCGGCGAGGAAACGCGGGTGGGCGGCATCAGCGAAGAGTTCGGCGACATGGTGAGCGGCTCAAGCATCGGCGCCGAAGGGTTGAAGGCGGTGTGGCGCAGCCGCGACGGGATTATCGGCAAGACGCTGCTCACCCAAAAATTTGTCGCGCGCGCCGGATGCGCCGACGCGGAGGCTTTGTTCCGGGAAATGTATTACAACCGCATCACTTACGACGATTTGCAGCCGATGGCGAAGCTGGTGTTTGACGCCGCTTACGATGGCGACGCGGTTGCCTGCGATATTCTCGAGTGGGGCGGGCGCTACCTGGGCGAAATGGTGACGGCGGTGGCGCGTCATCTGAACATGCTCGGGGACGCCTTCGACGTGGTAATGACAGGCAGCGTGTTCAAAGGGACGAGTCCCGTGCTGATGGACGCGATGACGACGCGCATCCACCGTGAATGCCCGAGCGCGCGGCCTGTTCGCGCCCTTTATGAGCCTGTCGTCGGCGCGCTGTTGCTGGGCATGGAATTGGACGCGCCCATGACGGAAGAAAAATACGCATCGCTTGACGGGTCGCTGGAGAAAGCGTCGGCGCGTTTCGGCCTGTCGTTTAAGGCGCAATAAACCATGCGTATCCGCCCCCGCCATATAATTGTAGCGCTGCTGGCCGCGATTACGGCGTTTTTGCTTTACGCGGCGCGCCTGCACACCTCCGCAACGCCGTCGGATAATGAGTCGGGGCTGGCGCCGCCATTGGACATGTCCATGGAACAGGCGCCGCAGATTGCTCTTGACACGCATCATCTTGACTTTGGCACCATAGCAAACGACCAGGCGGCGGAGACGACCGTTCCCGTATATAATCGCGGCGGCGGTCTGCTGGAAATTACGGACGTGCGCAGTTCCTGTCCCGTATGCACCATCGGGTATTTTGATCCGGGCAAACACCGCATTCCGCCGGGCGCGTCGGCCCGGATGAACGTCAAGGTAAATCCTGAAGGCATATACGGGTTCCATTCGCAAAAGACGCTGACTCTTTGGAGCAATGATCCGAGAAATCCTCATGTCGTGCTGACCGTTGAGGCGCGTGTTGCGCCGGAATTTGAAGTTGAGCCGGAACATTTTGATTTCGGCGAGATAGAAAAAGGAACGCCTGCGCGGCGCTCCCTCGTGTTTCGCAGCATTACGGACTCGCCCGTTAGGATACGCAAGGTTTCCCTGAATTCGGATATGGAAAAAACAGACGTGGCGCCGCTGATTACGTTTGATGTGGAGGAACTCCCCGAGGCTGACCGGCGGGCGCCGGAGCGCCCCGAGTATCAAATTACGGCGGCGGTGTCGCCGGAGATGGGCGGCGGCGATTTTGAAATATCCGTATTCATTCATACCGACCTCAAGCGTTTCTCTCCGTTCCGAACCGTCGCGAAGGGGCGCGTTATTACGCCCTACGAGGTGACACTCGATCAGGAGACATCCGAACTGCATTTGCGCGGCAGGGCTTCCGGGATGATCACGGTGCGCGGAGAACGGCCCGTATCGGTTTCGGATATCCGGTCGGAGCACGGAGTTGTTGAAATTCAACAGAACCGAGAATCGCCCGAAGCGACGCAAATCCGGTGCGCCGCGTCCGAAACGCTGAAGCGTGGCGTCCACAAGGACGCGGTTCTTTTCAATGTGGAGATGGACGGGCGCGTCTATCCGGAGCGTATTTCGGTCACGGTGTACGCCTATGAAACCAAACCGCGGGACAACCGTTGATGAAAAGGACACAATCACAATGAAATGGCTGAGACGCAACAAGCCTGAAAGCGCCGCCGGAAAAGGCGACGGCGCGCAGGAAACGTTTCCTCTGGTGAAGAAACGGGCCATGTGCCATGTTTGCGGTGATGTTCAGAGTTTTACCCAGGTGTGGCGGCGCGCGGCCATGGTGCGCCGCTGCCCCAATTGCGGCCTGGTCTTTGAGAATCCGGAAGAATTGTACAAACGATTTCAACCGGCGTGCCCGAAATGCGAGGAACCGCTGGAGCAGCCCGGTTTTGAATACGGTTATTGCGATCGCTGCGGCTCCAAATTCGAGCTTATGGAAGGCGCAAAGCCCGGCCTGCTGCCGAATCAGTCACAACGCGATGAAATGCGCAAGCACGGCAAATCGTGGAGTTATGTATGATGGCATTGTCGGAAACACATCTTCGGGAAAAGGCGGCGCAATACGGACAGAGTCATTTGTTCCGTTTCTGGGACGGACTGTCGTCTTCGGAACGCGCCGGGTTGCTTGACTCGCTCAGCCAGGTGGATTTTGCGCTTATGGACACGCTAATCAAGTCCTGGGTGTTGCATGAACCCGCGCCGGAACACTTCTCACGCATTGAGCCGGTCAACGTGATCCCGCCGGTGGATGAAAACAGCGACCGCACGGCGCTTGACGCGGGCGAGCAGGCTTTGCGCGACGGGCGCGTCGCGACGTTTGTCGTGGCGGGCGGCCAGGGCACGCGCCTCGGATTTGACAGTCCCAAGGGCGCCTATCCCATAGGCCCCATTACGGGCAAATCGTTGTTTCATTATCACGCGGAAAAAATTCATAATCTGCAGCGGCGTTATGAAACGGTCATACCGTGGTATGTCATGGTAAGTCCCACCAACGACGGACAAACACGCGACTATTTCCGACAGGAACAGTATTTCGGCCTGCGCCCGGACAATATCTTGTTCGTCCGGCAGCGGGTTGTGCCCTGCGTTGACGCAACGGGGAAATATATCCTTGAGGGGCCGGGGCAGCCGGCGGTCAGCCCAAACGGGCATGGCGGCAGCATACAGGCGCTGGTTGACGGCGGCGCCATAAAACATGCCGAATCACGCGGCATAGACGTCCTCTGTTATTTTCAGGTGGACAATTGGGCGGTGAAGGTGGCGGACCCCTGGTTCATTGGCTATCATTGTCTCGCCAACGCGGCCATGTCCTCCAAGTGTCATCGCCGGAACGATCTGCGCGAGGCCGTGGGCGTTCATTGCTTGTGCGACGGCGTGTATCGGGTTATCGAATACAGCGAACTGGATTTGTATCCCCAGTTGCTGGAACGCGACGCAACCGGGGCGCCGCGCTACTTTGCGGGCAATCCCGCCATACACATACTTTCCACGGGGTTTGTGAAGTACCTGAACGATCATTTCGACGCGTTTCCCTGGCACAAAGCGCATAAAAAAATCCCCTTCGTCAACGAGCAGGGCGCGTTGATCAAGCCGGACGCGCCGAATGGCTACAAATTTGAAACCTTTGTGTTTGACGCGCTGCGTTTTGTGCCGCACCCGCCTGTGGCGCTTGAAATCAGGCGTCCCGGCGAATACACGCCGATCAAACAATATGAAGGCGTCAACAGCGTCGTTGCCGCGCGCCAGAGCATGGCGGATTATTGGGGAAAATGGCTGGAAAAAGCCGGGTGTTCCATACCTCGCGCCGCGTCGGGCGCATGCTGCGTGCCGATTGAGATAAGTCCCGCCTTTGCCCTGACCGAGGAAGAATTTATCGCAAAGGCCCGCGGTCGGACGCTTGTCATCGGCGACGGCGTCGCCGTTGACGCCGCCGGCGAATGCATTCACCCGCCGCCGCGTCGCTGACATGGCGGCATGCCAACCCGTCAGTTGCCTATAAACACCTGGGTGAAATAATAGGCGCCGTCCGGCGCGCGCCCCACGCCCATGCCGGCATGGGTAAACGCCTCGGTTAATATGTTGGCGCGATGGCCGTCGCTGTTCATCCACGAATCAACCGCCACGGCCGCTGGGTCCGCGTAACCGCTGTTATAACCGATATTCTCGCCGGCGGTGCGCCATGGGACGCCCGCCTTGTCGAGCCTGTCGAAGGGGGACTCGTCGTCAAGATTAGTGTGACTGAAATAGTTATTTGCCGCCATGTCTTCGCTATGGGCGCGCGCGACGGCGCGCACATCCGAGTTCATCGCAAGGGCGGGCAGACCGTTGTTGGCGCGCTCGATGTTGACCAAGTCGTGGGCGCGCTGTTCTATGGCGGCGATTACCGAATCGGCGGCGCCGCCCGTGTTTGTATCATCCGGCGGGGGCGGCGCATAGGGCGGACAACCCGCCAGTATTACCACGATTGTTGCGAGAAAAAACACGCATACCATACTCTTACGCATACGAAACTCCTTGTTTTTGTAGTTGAACCTGCAATAGAAAATGCTTGCTTATCCCACGGGATTGGTTTCGAGCCGGTCAACGGCGTCAGACAGCTGCTGCAACAGGGACGCCTCGCCGGTGTTCTGGAAGGTGTTGCGCACCTTGATAAATTCCTGTTCGCGCCGCAAAAAGGCGTCCACCACGTCAGGGTCAAATTGCTTGTCCGCGCCGGCGACAATGATTTCGCGGGCGCGTTCATGGCTGAACGCTTCTTTGTACGGGCGTTTCGAGGTAAGCGCGTCATACACGTCAGCCAGCGTTACAATCCGGGCGGCAAAGGGGATCTCCTGCCCCTTCAGTCCGTTTGGATATCCCTTGCCGTCCCATCGCTCATGATGGTAATAAGCGATATCGCGCCCCATTGCCAGAAAGGAATTCTGCCCCGCTTCATAGTCGGCGTCGCGCAACGCGTCGCCGCCAATCAGCGAATGGGTTTTCATGATGGCATACTCGGCGTCGGTAAGGGGGCCGGGCTTAAGCAGTATCCTGTCCGGTATGCCCACCTTGCCGATATCGTGAAGCGGGCTCGATAAATATATTTCCTCGACAAAGCGCCCGGTCATGAGTTCATCGTATCGCCCCCACTGTCTCATTTCCTCGGCGATAATGCGCACATAACAGCGGATGCGTTCCAGATGATCGCCCGTTTCCGCATCCCGCGATTCGGCGAGCCGGGCAAGGCTGAAGAGCGCCACTTCCCGCGTAAGCTCGACCTGGCGGGTGCGTTCCCGCACGCGCACCTCAAGCTCGCGGCGGTGTTGAAGAATTTCATCCTGCAACCGTTTTGTCTTGAAAGACGACCGCACACGCGCCTCCAGCAAAACGCGGTCGAAGGGCTTAATCAGGAAATCATCCGCTCCGGCCTTGATGGCGCGCACATTGGCGTCGGGATCGGACAGTCCTGTAATAATGATAATGGGAATATGGCGCGTGTCCTGATTTTCCTTGAGTTTCTCACACACCTCGAAGCCGCTCATGCCGGGCATCATCAGGTCGAGCAGGATGATATCGGGCGGTTCAGTCTCTATCTTTTCCAGCGCTTCTTCCCCGCTTTGCGCGATCATCACATCAAAACCGAGCGGTTTGATGAAGCCCTTTAATACAAGCGTGTTTTCCACAAGATCATCAACGACCAGCACCGTCCCCATCCCGCCGGAGTTCTTTTCCATGGCTGTCGTCTCCAGTCTTAGGCCCTTGCGAGCAACCAATAAAAAACCGTGCCCCAAGGTACTCTTACCCCACGGTACACTAGACATTATAC
>OMKS01002635.1_pt1 | contig 14830 bp, 9 predicted proteins | sample 1674721 | NCBI WGS metagenome assembly OMKS01 (sample SAMN06264996, study PRJEB25208) | sediment metagenome | isolation source: hot spring sediment | place: USA: California | collected 2014-09-02
AACTTTTTTCTCTTGACTATTAACCTTTAATATGCGTTCCAATTTTATAATAAACTTTACTTTTGAGACAGCCACTACCTTGGGGAATTTATCTTTCATTAGTTGTGGACTTGAGTGTGAATGTAACCGCCGACATTTGTCGGCGTGAGTGCATAACTCGGAATCTAAAACCAACTAAAATATTTTTTAAAATTATTATTCTATACAAAACCACGAGATGTTATCACCGCAGACGTGAACCCTGCCTGACGAGCGTGTTGCATAAGTCTCGGCAGACAAGTCTGCGGCTACAATCTTGTGTCTTATATCTTGCGTCTCGATACTACTTCACTAGTAACATCTTCTTAACCGAATTAAAAGATTTGCTTTCGGAAATTGAGTTCGCTTCTATTGAATAGAAATAAATTCCTGATGTAAGATTTTCGGCATTCCATTCAACAGTGTGATATCCGCTTTGCAGTGATTGATTTACTAATTCGGCAATAGTTTGTCCGAGTATGTTGTAAATTTTCAACTTAACATTACTTTCAAAAGGCAGCCCGAATTTAATTTGTGTGCTCGGGTTAAACGGGTTCGGGTAATTTTGCTCAAGAGTATAAACGCTTGGCATTGATTCGTCACTCTCAATACTTGAGACCACCACATCTGCCGTATTGCTATAATCAGATTCTGTAAATGTTGTATATGCTTTGACTCTATAAGTATACTCAAAAGGACTTGTAACTGTTTCCGACCATGTAGTTTGATCAGCAGAAGTTGAATCAACCTCCGTCCAACTGACTTTTGAAGTCATCTTTTCAATCTTGTACCCGGTTTCATTTGACGAATTGTCTTTCCAGTTTAAGACAACTTTATTAGGAGTATGTGAGTACACTTCCGCAGTCAAACTATCCGGCGAAAACAATTTAGTAGTAAAAGAATAAGTGTCCGAATACGGACTTTCATTTTCCTCTCCAACGGCAAAAACACGCCAATAGTATTTAACTCCTTCTAAGAAAGAATCAACAGCAATAATTTCATTTTCGGTAGTCGTTTCCGAATAGACAACATCATTAAACGATTGGTCTATGGATATATTTATTGAATAACTTTCCGCTCCCGCAACAATACTCCATGAAAAATCCAAAGTTAAATCTGCATTTGTTGAATTGTTAGCAGGAGATAACAATTGAGGTGCTGCAATTGTGTTGGAAATAATTGTAAATACATCATCGCTTTGATCGAATACATTACTGTTGGAAATATCGGTAATCTTAATTAGACATTCAGTTGATGGATTGTCCGGTATTGTCCAATTATGCGAACCGTCCGAAGGAGTAATAATAATTACATTCTGCCATGTATTACCGTTATCAACGGAGTAATGAATTCTAACGCTTGAAACACTTGCACTCGTCCACTTAATTTCAACCTGGTCACCGGCTTCAAATTCTTCTCCTCCGTTCGGCACAACAACTTCAATCACCGGTGAAGGTGTAATTGTAAACGTTGAATTACTCTCATCCGAAGCAGACGGATCGGATGAATCCGTAATTTTTATTAAACAATTTGACGAAGGTGTATTTGGAACAACCCAATTATACTCCCCCGCTGCGGCATCTTGTTCCGAGACAATAGAAGTCCAAGTCGATCCGTTGTTAGTACTTAATTCAATATCAACGTTTGTAATACCGTTGCTGGACCATTTAATTACCTGGTCGGAATTACCCTGCCAAGTTTCACCGCCGTTAGGTGAAGTAACCTGTAAAAATTCGGATGGTTGAGAAATTTTTATATCTGCGGTCATATTAGTACCCGAAGCACTAATGTTCTCAACAGCCACATAAGTTATTTCACCGTTATAAGCGTTTGAGTTTGGACTGCTTAAAAAGTTAAACTGGGTGTTATTTGTCGTGCCGGGGAATGGATCTCTTGCATCTCCATTATTTATGCTTTTTTCAAGGTCGAAGTTTCCGTCCGCTTGTTCCAAAGCAACAAGATAATTACCGCTATTTGTATTTCCCGGATACCATTCGTTTCTGTTTGTTGTTTGATTTTCATCAACATGCCAGATTAACAACCCGCTGCCGGGTAAAGCCGAATCATAACCCTCTTTTTGTCTATTCTGAACTAAAAAATATTGTTTGCCGGGTACGCCGTTTTTCCAAACCTTATAAATATTCGCTTCGGTAGTCATTGCGGTAATTGTTTCACCGATTAAGTCCGAAGTAACATTAGTCGGTGTGAAAAATCCCATTTGTACATGGCACCATGCGTCAGGCCAGGCGGGCGAGTTGCCAAGTGTGCCGTTCCAACTTCCGCCTGCCATCAAACTCCATCTTCCGACACCGTTTGAAGAACCGTCTGTATCGTAAACATCCGGCAGTTTAAAAACGGAGTGTCCCATTTCATGTGCATAAACTCCAATTGTCATATCTCCCGGTGTAGACCAGTATTCAGGTTCCATTGAATAACTAAAGGCTCTAACACCGTCATTGGTCATGTAACCGTTATTAGGAATTGCCCAAGCATGAGACCAAATATCGTTATCACTGCCGGTAAATTCTGCTCCCGGACCAGTATGGACAATAAACAATGCATCTATATATCCGTCGCCATCATTATCATACAAAGAAAAATCAATATAAGGATCAACCAATTGCACGACATCTCTTGTTAACCCTTGCGCATTTCTCGGAAAATTTCCAAATCCATTTTGTCCGTCAACATAATATGCATAAGATTGGGGTGCAGTAACCCATCCTATCGTGCTCGGCATATCATCGGTAATTAGATCAAGGCTGCCGTAACTAATTTCCTCAAAATAACCTCTCATACTGCTTGGTGAGTTTGCAAATAATAGATTATCAAAAAAGCTAACCGAAACTTGAGAAGCTTTATCGGAAAATTCTACAAAGAGAAAAATTGCTTTAAATGTGCCGGTTACCGCTTTTGCAGGTCCGTATGTTCTATGAACATCTTCACTGCTAATTAAAGAATTTTGTTTTTTTAATTCTTCGGAAGTCCAACCGGTAGAAACTCCCCGCTCTTTTAATTCAGCATAATTTTTTAGTGCATAGGGAATTTCAATTTCACCGTTTCTGATTTTTTCAAGTAAGTCAGGATGCGGAACCATTTGTGCATTTACAAATGATACAAATAGTACAACCAATAAAAGAAATACTTTTTTCATTAATTCCTCAAGATTATTTTTCGCGTTGATGTATTAGTTATTGTAAAGGTGTAAAAATAAGTGATTATTAAAGAAATCCCCATACTAAAAAACACATGATCAATATTTATTCTTATAAATGTGATGTGTATCGAAAGGCTCTTATTATTTATTTATAACCGCCTCACTCCAACTGCTTGGTAAAGCAATTTGTGCATGTTTAGGGCAGAAGTTCCATTCACTTCTCGTATCTGTTGCATTGAATGTAATTCCAATTGTATTTGATTCGGCTAGAATTAAATCGATCAGCTTAAACGGAATTTCCATTTCAAATTTGTTTTCTGCTTTCATATCAATTACGTTATTAGCTTTCCAAGATTCGGCATTGCGGACACAAGATTTCCAATCATTAAATGAACCATTTGACCAGCAATCAGTCATAGATGCGTGGAACCACCAATCATTATCATCCATTAACGGTGAGCGATCATTTTTTATATCCAACATAACTTCCGGTACACGAAATATCTCCGGCAAGAATCCATCGAAAGCAAAAAGTAAATTTTCGCCATCGTGTTTAAAGTAAACAGTAATTGAATATCTATCTGTAATTTCTATTGAAATTTTGCCTGCGTCATCCCATTCGCCCTCTTCAAGTATACCGTCAACATTTACCGGTTTCCCTTTGTTGATTGTAATTTGTCTTTCGTTGGCAAATAGCGAAGTGAATAGCAAAAGAATTGAAAAGAAAAAAAGAAAGTGTTTTATCATAATACCCCCTATTTGTTTATTAGTTTTGTATTTGCTCTTTCTGCAGAGCTTCGAAATATTTTCTGATTAATTTTTCGTAATCTTTTTTATATCCTTCTTCTGAAACGTTGAGAAGTTCGTCTCGTAATTTTTGTAAACCCTCATCCGTGCTTAATAATAATTCGGGCGGAGTTTCTCTTTGAAAATTCTTTCCTGCAAAAGACTCCCTCTCTTTTTCGTAATCTCTTTCATTAATCGATCTCTGTGCATCTAAAAGTTTGGATAAAATTCTTTCTTGTTTTTGAAGTAATCCATCGTCAACATTATTTGATTTCATACCGGTTACAACTTCTTCCATCTCCTTTAAAATTTGTTCGAGATTGGAACTGATTCTTTTTGATTGTCCCGTTGATTTTGCTTCTTCGTTTAATTGTGATAATGATTTTTGAATCATCTGCTGCTCTTGCGCCAATCTTTGCATTTGCGCCATTTGCTCTTGCGAGAGCTGCCCTTGCTGCATCATCCGTGTCATTTGATTCAGACTCATCTGCTGCTGGCTCATTTGCTGAAGCTGCTGCATCATCGACATCATTCCGCCGCCTTGACCTTGCCCCTCCATCATCATTTCTAAAGAATTCTTCATCATCATTGCGGTTTCGTTTAAACTCTTCATTGCTTTTTCTTGAGATTGCGCCGCTCTACCGCTGTTATTTTCCTGCATATCCATAATTGATTTATTCATTTCTCTGCGTGCTTCGCCAATTGCACGACCCATTTCCGGTGTAATGCCGAATGTTTTTTGAGAAAGTTCACCTAAGCGTCTTGTAATCTTATCAAGGTTATTGCGAATTTGATTTTGTTCTTGAGCAAACTCTCTTAAGCTCGCTGAACTTCCGGCTTGCTCTCTTGTTTTGTTTTTAAGTTCTTCTTCTTCTTTAGATAGCGTTAATATATCATCAAGTGCTTTCATCATATCGCTCATTACACGCATCTGGTTTTGCATCTGCATATTTTGCTGCATCATTTGCATATTCTCAAGGTTTGCCTGCATGTTTTTCATCATTTGCTGTTGGTTTTGCATTGCAGTCTCTTTGCGGTTTTGACGAAGCTGCTGGGATGTCTGTTCATTTAATTCGGGATTTTTTTGCTGCCGAATTTCTTCGGAAAGTTTTTCCGCATCTTGCTGAGGCATATCATCAAACTCTTTCATTTTTTCATTGAGTTCATCCATCTGCTTTTCAAGATTTTCCATCTGCTCGCTCAATGAATTCTGCTTATCGGCAAGTGCCTCTTTTTCTTGTTGGTTTGAAAGATCACTTTGTTCGGTCTGTTGATTAAGTTCGCTTAACTGTTCACTTAAATTTTCGGTACGCTTGATAAGTTCGTCCATTTTCTGTTCAATTTGAATTCGCTTCAGAAGATTAACTGTTCGTTCAAGAGATTTCTTAAACATCTCTTCGTTAAATTGAATGTTTTCCAATTCATTCTGAACTTGGTTGCGCATCATGTTTTCCAATTGTTCACGCATTCTTTCAAATGCTTTTTTCATTTCTTCACTGCTTAATTGGTCCATCAAATCTTGTAGTTCCAAATATTTTTGAAGTGTTTCTTCAGAGAGCAAATTATTATCCGCTAGATCTTTTCTTACATCGTCAAGTTGTTTTTTAATATCATCTACTTGGCTTTCGAGATTTTCAAATTTCTTTAGCGCTTGTTCAATTTTTTCTTTTTCTTCCCAAGTTATTTGCCGATCGTCTTTTTTCAATTCATCGCTTATTTTCTGTAATTCATCACTTAACTTTTTGGCTTCTTCAAAAACTTTGGTTAAATCGCTTTGAGCTTCATTTTGTTTTTTATCAGTATTTGCAAAGAGCTCATCAAGTGATGGTATGCGGAGTGTATATACTTTTGATTTTGTTTTCTTCGGACCGTTTATATTATCGTTGTCGCTAACTTCAACATAATATGAAACGATTTCTTCGGCTTTTAAGTTAAGTGGTGTTATATCCCACGAATAAAAAATTTCCTGCTTCTTTTCATTTTTAGAAATTGAAATAGGGATAGAATTAAACTCGATCGCTACCAATTGTCCTTGTACATTCTTACGATAAAATAAATGCAAATCTGTAAATCCATAATCGTCTTCAATTTCTATTACAAGAGGCAAAATAGTTTCAAGTCCCAACTCAACATTATCACCTGGTTGAATTATTTCAACCTGCGGGTATTTGTCTTCCAAAATATTTATTGTATACCGAATCGGGTTTTCACTTTTTACTTCGGACGAATCCGTCAATTGAATGTAATAACTTATTTTCTCCTTTATATAAAAATTTCCTTCTGCTTCAAAACCATCGGTATTTAGAGAAATGACTTTTCCCGGTAAAGATACAAGCTCAGCGGACTTCAAATTTTTAGAAGACGTGATTTTATATTCTAATCTTGTTCCGGGTAATACGGATGCACTTCCGTTATCGGTTTGGACAATTGAAGGAAGCTTTGTATAAGACGGGGGAGTTATTTTCATTTCCATCTTTTGTACAATCGGTCTATCCATCACGTTAATTTTATAGACATTTGATTCAACGACATCGGCACTTGCGTAATATTCAAGCGAAGTGTTAAGGGATTTAAATGTATGCGTGAAAATGTTATTTGAATCCGGGGAAAGATTTATCTCATTAAACTTTGTTTCTTCTTTTGTTCTTGTAAAAAGATTAACCGAGTTCGGAATATCTTCGCCCGTAGTAATTTTTACAGTTATGCTTTCACCTCTTGTTACGTCAATATTCCCGGGTTGTATTGTTAAAACATATTTAGGCGGAACAGTGTATTCTTTTTCGTAGTTGATTACTCTTTCAAATGCATTATTCAGAAATGGTATGAAAAATAACATTATAATTACTGCAGCTAAAGCCGAAGAAGATATTCTTACATCACTCCACTTATTAAATTTTACTGTACCGGTAAAATCAAGATTTTCTGTTTTTTGATAAACTTTCTGAAATGCAGCCTGTATTAAATCATTAGAATAATTGTGTTGTTTGTAATTGATAAGTTGAACTGCGTTTAACAAATCATCTTTTATGTCGGGATATTTACTCCCCACAAAATTTGCAATCTCATTTAAATCAAAATTTGAGAATGCATTAATATTTTTTAATAAAGGAAATATTACTTTGGTCAAAAAGAAAATTGAAGCCGCTGCAATTAATAGAAAAACGAAAATTGTCCTAAGTGTACTTTCAAAGAAGAAAATTGACTCGATTAAAACAACTATAAAAAAAACTAATGTGATGACAATAATAAATTTAAGAAAACCATTAAACGCATCAATAAGATTTCTCTTTTTATTTACCCGTCTTAATCTGTTTAATATATTTTGATAAAAATCATTCATATTCTGTCTAATAGTTTTCTTCGTTGAAATGTTCCAAAATTATTAATTGGACAAAGCCCACACAACAATATTGGCACCAAACTTCAATGCTTCTTCTCTTTTATCTTGTGGTGTATTGTGAACCCGTGCATCAGTCCATCCGTCACTCGGATTACTTTCGTATGTATAATAAACCGCTAACCTGCCGTCAATAAAAATTCCGAATCCTTGCGGCGGTTTATTATCATGTTCATGTGTTTTGGGCGGACCGTAATTAAACTTAAACAAACAATGATACAATCCATAATCAAAAGGGAGTTCAACTAAATCTTTATCAGGAAACACTTTTCTAATTTCCCTTCTGAAAGCATTGTCCAATCCATAATCATCATCAACATAAAGGAAGCCGCCGTTGTTCAAATATGTGCGAAGCTTTTCGGATTCGTCGGATGAAATAACGATGTTACCGTGACCGGTTAGAAATAAAAATGGATAGGAAAACATTTCAGAACTTCCGAGCTCTACAAATTTATATTCGGGAATGGTTTTAATATTGGTATGTTCACTCACAAAATTCAGCAGGTTAACTTCAGCGGAAGGATCATTATACCAATCACCCCCTCCGTTATATTTTAAACGAGCAATTTGAAATCCGGTTTTAACTTGCCCGCTTAGCGTAACTGCCATTAATATATAAAGAATAAATTTTACCATGTATCAACTTAATTATTATTGGAAGCAGAATACAGATTTATACAACCTTCGGAAGGAATCGTTTCTATTATTTAATAGGTAGACTAACCTTAAAAATTGTTCCCTTATCAACAAGGCTTTCAACCGAAATTGTTCCGTTGTTCTTTTTCACAAAATCATTTGAAAGAATAAGTCCCAAACCCGTACCTTTTTCATTCTCTGTGCCGGGCTTTTTAATATTGCTGTCCAGATCGAAAATCTTGCTTAATTCATCTTGAGGAATTCCGATACCATTATCTTCAACGGTAAAAAGAACGTGTTCGTTATTCTTTTGTGTAAAGACTTTGATCTCCCCTCTCTTTTCGGTGTACTTAATTGCATTATTAATCAAATTTCGTGTTACAGAATCTATCATATTCTTATCACCAAAAACAAATGCATCATTATCAAGTTTTATTACAAGATTAAGTTCCTTATTGGAAGCGGATTTACGGTAGAGATTTATGTTTTGAGTTACAATTTCATTCAGATCAAATCTAGTAGGGTTAAATGTAATTTTTCCAAGTTGAGCCGAAGACCATTCGAGTAGATTTTCCAATAGCAGAAACACATTGCGTGCATTTTGGTTTACTTCTTTGCTTAGGTGTTTTATTTCGTCTTCTGTAAGTTCAATGTTTTCTTCTGCAAGTATGTCGGTAATTCCCAATAAAGAATTAAAAGGACCCCGTAAATCGTGTGCAATAATAGAAAAGAACAAATCTTTTGTTCTATTAATTTCATTTAACTCATTTGTATATTGAAGAAGTTTTTGATTCATGGTTTTACGCTCGGTATAGCGCATATAATAAACTACACCAAAGACAAGCAGCATAATGGAAATGATAATAAAGAAGTAAGTAAGATTTTCCTGACGATCCAGTTTTGCCTGTTTTAATTCGGAATTTTTCCGAAGAAGTTCGATTTCCTTTTCTCTTTGAATAGCTTCATAATCGGCTAATGTTTTTGCCAATTCACTGCTTCTTCTTTCATTAACAAGACTATCTTTTATTTCTTCGTACCTTAGGTAGTTTTCCAAAGCGGCTTTAAAATTACCTGTTGCTTTGTATGCATTATATAAATTTTCGTAACCGCGCTGAATCTCATCGCTGTTAAAAACTTCTTCGGCTAAAGCAATTGCCTTTTTTGATTTGGATATAGCTTCATAGTAGTTGCTAAGCTTTATTAAAACCGCCGCTTGATTATTTAAAGAAATAGACATTTTGTATTTATCATTAAGTCTTTCCAAAAACTCGTATGATTGGATGTAATAATCATTTGCAAGCAGGTAATTTTCTAGTTCATAATAACATTCGCCAATGTTATTAAGCGCAACACCTAATCCCTCTTCGTTATTTATCTCTTTGCTTTTATTCAGTGCCTGAATGTAATATTCAATTGCTATGTTAAACTCTCTTCTATGTTTATAAACCTCTCCCAAATTATTAACTGCATTTGCAATTAGGTAAGTATTGCCGGTATTTTCAAAAATTGATAACGCATTCGAATAGTATTCAATCGGTTTATCGTAATCGCCCAAACTCTCATAAGTATTACCGATAATAATCATGGCATAAGCGGCTTTTACTTGATCATTAACCGCCTGGAATTTTTCCAGCGCATTAAGAGAGTTAACAAGACCTTTCTGATAATCTCCGATAATGGTTGAGTAAAGCGAACCTAAATTAAGGTAAGCATGAGCAGCTTGATAATCATTTCCTTTATTTGAAAATATTTCTGCAGCATCTTCAAATAAATTAATTGCTGTTTCAATTTCATTTACACGGGTATAAGCGGCACCAAGTCCCATCAAAGCTGAAGCCATACTTACGGAATCATTTAATTCTTGGAACATTTCTACAGCAATTTTAAGTGTGTCAAGAGCAAATTGAGGTTTATTAGAATAGATATAAAAGACTCCTAAATTTCTATATACTGCGGCAATACCGGGTTTATAGTTATTTTGTTTTGAGATTATTTCCGCTCTTCTTGCATATTCGATGCCGGCTTCCAATTGCTGGGAAAGAATATAAGTACTTGCAAGATTATTCAGCGCGTTTATTTGCCCAACAGTATATTCATTTTGGAGGGCTTCGCTAAGCGCATGTTCGGCATATTCAATAGCTTTTGCGTTATCGGAAATATTTCTGTATTCTTCAGAAATTTTATTCAGCAGGTCTACTCTTTCGGTACCTTTAGAGTTCTCTAATTTATTTAAGTACTCGTTCAGGTTAACCTGGGCAAAGATAATATTGAAAAACAATATGGCGGTTAAAATATACTTCATAAACTTTTTGCCTCTTTAATCTGCAATAATAATGGAAAGATTGATAAAATGTAAGGTCAAGAATTGTTTATACATATAATAGATATTCTCGTTCAAAAAAAAGGATTTGTTTAATAATAAAAGGAATTCGAACGAAATCAACACAATAGTTTTCATTAAACGATATATTATGATTTTTCCAAATCAATCGGACAGACCATTTTGTTTACGAAATAAAGCGCCGATAAAGTAATAACCGGGAGAACGGCGAAAAGAATCGTGTAACCTATTGAAACAATCAACGTTCCTATTAAAAGCGGTACTATCATTGTGGCAAGATTTAATGTGCCGAATATTCCTGTATAAAGGGGGCGATTTGATTCGTTGGAAATTTCAACAAGCACTCCTTCGTAAGCAATTTTTTGTGCGCTTATTGCAGAGCCGTTTAAAAAGAAAAGTATATAAAACAGAGTGATATTTTCAAAAGTTACCAATGCTAAAGCAGCGATTGGTAAAATTGCATTTATGATAATTGTCATCCTCAGCATTCCTTTGAATGAAAATTTTTTAACAAGCCGATGCCATAACAAATTTGAGATAATCATTCCGGTTATTTGTATTACCAAAAAGGTTCCTATCACTTCTTCGGTAATTTCTATTTTGTTTTGAACAAAACCCACATAAAAGGGAATTAATACAAAGGTTATCCCGATTAAGTTAGTTGCAATGATAAAGTTTTTAAGATTGTCACTTTTTTTAATTTCACCGGGAATTGCTTTTATTACTTCTAAAATATTTTTATAGCGCTGCGAGATTTGTGATGGTTTTTCCTTTAGCAGGATAAAACCGAATGCCGCAATAAACAAAAGTCCTCCAGCGGTAAAGAACGCAACCTGATAATTATCGGGATATTTAATTGACGAAAGTATTTGCTTAACTATAACAGCAGAAACAAAAATTCCAATACCTGTAATAAATTGACGAAAGACAAAAAATTTCTTTCTTGTTAAGGCATCAAAACTTTTGCCTACAATATCGGTATAAGAAACATTAGCAAACGCACCGCTGACGGAAAAAAGTGTCATCCAAATAAAAATTACAAGTACGAAAGTTGTTTCGGCAAAATATTCAAAATAATAAATCGATAAAGCGACACCGATAAATGCACTAACTCTTAAATAGATTCCGAATAACAAAAAGTTTTTCTTTTTCGATTTGTTTGTTAAGTAACTTGCAAACAACAGTTGAGAAATCAAAGGCACGCCAATCATTATTGATGTGAGAATTCCGACATCAGATTGAGTACCACCACCGAGTAATATTAATCCCGGCAGAACGGTGTTCTTCTCTGCAAACGTTTCGGCAAGCGCAAGCCAGAATGCATGCCAGATAAATCCTATGAAGTTTCTCTTTGATTTCATTGGGTTGCACAATGGAACGAAGATGACCATTCCTTCTGCGGGCTAATGCAGAATATTTATATGATCACTGATTTTTATCTGCGCAAATTAGTCGCATCCGTGTGATCTGTGTTCTATTGATTTTAAACTCTCAAAAAATTAAGAGTGGTTGAAGCTTTGTTTTACTGTTGACTCCGTTAGCTTCTCAAGTTCACCGGAACCGTATTTATCAATCGCTTCTTGAACAGTCATTTTTCTTGCTAAATATAATTCCGCTCCGCCGTCGATTAATAATTCAAATGCGTGCGGACCGATATTACCAACTATGAAAACTTCTACTCCTTTTTCCAGCAATTCACTCAACTCGGCGTGGGTATGGTCCACATCGTTATTTTTCATTGCTTTAAATGACTTATCATCTGTGTTATATATAATATAGTAAGCCGCGTGACCAAAACGTTTTGCAACTTTGTTTTCTAAATTTTTTCCGTCTGAGCCAATTGCAATTAACATAATTATTCTCCTATAATTCTTTACAAGTAAAATATGCACCCTGTATCGCCGAAACTGCGTCGCCGATCTCGTTTGCATCTCCGATTATTTTTGTATCAATTTTTCCTTCCAATTTTTCAAAAAGTTCTTTGTCGGGCTTCATTCCTGCGGCTACTACGTAAATGTCGATATCTTCAATTGTTATCTGTTTATTTCTATCAGTTAAGTCAATAAAGGCTGTTGAGTTTTCAACTTTAGTCAGCTTAGCGTTTGTGAAAATCTCTACATTATTCTCTTTCAGTTTTTTAATATTGAGTTTCTTTGTTACCATTTCCATATCTCGCGCAATCTCATCGAACATTTCAACGATGGTAACTTTATTGCCGTAATCAACAAGTGTATTGGCCACTTCAACACCAATTAATCCTCCGCCGATAATCAACACATTTTTGTCTTTCGGAATGTTGAATTCATAAAGTATTTCAGCCCAGCTGTATTCTTTCAATCCTTCAATCGGCGGAATGAATGGTTTTGATCCGGTTGCCAAAACTGCACCGTCAAATTTTCCGACAATGTCTTTTTCATCCGCTTCTTTATAAATTGTTTTGATTTCGGAAACTTCCGCTTTCAAATAATCGATTTGTTTTTGAAGAGAAGCTTTTTGCGAAGGGAGCGGTGCCAAATTAAATTGTCCGCCGAGTTGATCTTTTTCGAAAATCGTAACATCGTGTCCCCGCTGCTTAAGTGTTAATGCCGCTTGCATACCCGCAAGTCCGCCGCCTATAACTGCGTAATTCTTCCTATTCTCTGCAGGCACAAAAGTTTCGAGTTCTCTTCCTACTTCGGGATTTATTTCACATTGCAGACCTTTACCGATTTTAATTCTACCTAAGCAGCCGGTCAAACAAGATGAGCAAGGTCTTATTCTGCCTTCGACTTCCTTCAAATATTTTCCGACGAAATCTGGATCGGCGATTAATGTTCTTCCGAGCGCAATAAAATCTGCCGCTTTTTCATTCAGTATTTTATCAACATCTTCGGGCTCAGTAATTTGTCCGACTGCTATAACCGGCAGAGTCGTGTTCTCTTTTATCTTTTTCGACATCTCCCAAGTTTTACCTTTCGGAATGAAATGATGCTGATAATACCAAGGCGGACTTAAACAAACGTTGCCCGAAGTAACATGAATCGCCGCCACATTTTCTTTCTCCAATTCTTTTACGATTTTTACCGCATCTTCAATTATCATTCCGCCTTCTGCTTTCTCATCTCCGCTTATTCTCACGATGATTGGAATGTTTACAGAGTTGTTCATCTGTCTTAAAATTTCCAATCCGAATCTCATTCTATTTTCAAACGAGCCGCCGTATTGATCGGTTCTTTTATTTGATTCGGGAGATAGATATTGAGCAATCAAGTAGCCTAAACCAAACTGTAATTCAATAAAATCGTAACCAGCCTTTTCTGCACGTATTGCAGCATCGACATATTGTTTCTGAACTTGAATAATATCGTCTATGGTCATTGCTTTTGGTTTTTGTCCGCCGTTCGGGCATTGAACATCTGATGCCGAGAGATAAATATTCTCGGGAAGTTTCGGATTTGCCATTCTTCCTGGATGACTAATGTGCGCTACTGCTTTCGCTCCGTTTTTATGAACCGTTTCAACTAATTTTTTATGCCCTTCTATTTTATCATCGTTGTCAATTCCTATTTGAGTAGGAAGCTCTCTCACTCTTTTATCGATAAAAAAGGGTTCGAATATTACGGCTCCGACATGATGTGAACGTCTTTCCCAAAAAGCTAAATGTCTTTCGGAAATGTTTCCTTCTTTATCGCAGTAACCGGTTTTAACTGCACTCATTAAAAAGTTATTTCTTAACTCAATATTTCCGAGTTTCATTTTAAACACCTTTTTCTTTTTGCAGCACAACAATATGACTTGTGGATGGAACGTTCTTAATTTCTTTAATGATTTTTAATCCGTTCTGTTCTGCCAAATCTTTTATGCCGCCGTTTCTTATATATGATTTGAAATTTCTATAATGCTCTTTACCTGCAATGAATTCTACTGCTTCGTTAATGTAACTCCAATAAGTTGATGGACGCGGTGCGAGGTAGTCAATTAAAATTACTTTGTCTGCATTTTGAGATAGTGTTTTTAGAATGTTATTCCGTAAGTGTTCATCAACTTCATGAATAACATATGACATCACGGCATAATCGTAATGTTTCTCCCCGTTTTCGAAAAAGTGGTAAATATCGGAATGATAAAATTTTATTTTAGATGAGTTCTTTTTTGCAAGCTTGTTCATCGCAGTTTTTATATTGCGTTCGGATAAATCGACACCATCAACTTTGTTTACTTTATCTGCAACACTGAAAGCAAATCTGCCCGTACCGCATCCGGCATCAATTACAGTTGAATTCTCATCAATAATATTTTTTACCAGCCGAAACGATTTGTCCTGATTCGGTGCGATAAAAATATCATAGAATAATCCGTCATACCAGTGATTTTTGTTTTGCCACATATTCATACTTATTTTCTAAACAATATTACCAATAAGATGATTTAAAAGTATGAGCGATTCATTTTGTAATAAAGAACTAAGTCACCTTACGCACAAACATTGAAGGTTGCTTGTTTTTAACCTTCAATG
>OMKS01002636.1_pt1 | contig 14826 bp, 11 predicted proteins | sample 1674721 | NCBI WGS metagenome assembly OMKS01 (sample SAMN06264996, study PRJEB25208) | sediment metagenome | isolation source: hot spring sediment | place: USA: California | collected 2014-09-02
TTCAAGCAGAAGACGGCATACGAGATCTAGTACGGTCTCGTGGGCTCGGAGATGTGTATAAGAGACAGGTCTTATCCTGATCCCCGCGCAATCGCAGGAGCTATATGACCTGCATGACTACCCGGCCCGCTTCCGTGAGCCGCGCGCCATGTGGGAGTCGGAAATGCAGCGGGCGCGCCCCGTGGTGGATTGGCCCACGGACGGCATTCCCTGTGTGCGCCCCAATCTCGGTGTTATTTGGATACCCGCCATGGCCGGACTCAACTACTTCCTGCCCGAGGCGGCCATGCCCTGGCCCGGTGAACCGCTTTCCCGTGCGGCAATCCTTGAAGCAAGGGTTGAACAAATCGTCACAAGCGAGACCATGCGGCTGGCGGAGGGGTTTTATGCCATGCATCACGATTCCGGCGAGGAACAAATTGTTCCCTATCACGCCGATACGCAGGGCGTGTTTGATATAGCGCACTTGCTCTACGGCGAGGAACTCTTCTATGACCTGCCGAACCCGGATTGCGAGTCCTGGATAAGGGAACTGCTCGATATTTCGCGCGCGTTTTATACGCAGGCGACGTTGCATATCAAAGACCTGCTGGGCGAGCCCGCCGTCAGCATGATACACGGCCACGGCACAAGCCAGGGCGTGTTCTTTCCGACAGCGGGCGGACGTTCTTCGGAGGACACGGTAACGCTTATTTCGCCGGACATGATCGAGCGCGTGGTGCTGCCGCAGATCAGCAAAACCGCTGAAACGCTCGGCGGCATTTTCGCGCATTTTTGCGGTAAACATCCCACGCTCCTTGAGCAACTGTGCCGCATGGATATGGTGCGCGCCGTTGACCTCGGCAATCCGGAATACTACGACACCCGTGCTGTTATGGAAACATGCGCCGCAACAGGAACTGTATTGCACAGCCGTATCGCGGCAATGCCCGGCGAAACGTGGCAGGCGTATGCGCGTCGTCTCGCAACGCTTGTCCGCGAAACAGGCGCCCGCGTCATCCTGCGGCCACTGGTCGCCCCGCACAGCCGCGACGAATGCCGGGCAATGCTTCAGTTCTGGCATGAGAACACATGAAAACAACATCCGCCGCGTTTGCAAGGTCAGCAAAAGAAGCCCATATATCATTCGAAAACGCATTTATGAAAGAGAGCACTCGTCGGCGAATTACCAAGCGCGGGGCCATGCCTACTCACTGAAACATTGGAAAAATCATTCGATGATGTGAGAAAATACTCACAAGCGCCTGTAGCTCAGGTGGATAGAGCATCTGCCTTCTAAGCAGAGGGTCGCTGGTTCGAGTCCAGCCAGGCGCGCCATATCACCTGTGCAAAATTCGGGCGGCTGATTGCGATGAGCAGCCGCCCGTTTTTCATGGGTTCCCATGTTGTATGCGTGGCTTATTTCAGACAGATTGCTTTGGCGACACCGTCGCCGTAGGCGGCGTCCGCCTTGCGGAAGTGGGCCACCATCCGTTGTTGTATCTCCTCGGGAACTTTCTTGAGGCTGCCGCTGATGTTGCTGATAAGGCGTTGTTGCTCATCGGCGGGCATGAGCCGGAACAGGTCGCCGGGCTGGATGTAGTCGTCGTCCACGCCGCGTTTTTGTTCGTAGTGGTCGGCGTCGCCGGATATCTTCAGCGGCGGTTCCTTGTAGGCGGGGTTTTCGACAGGGCCGCCGAAACTGTTGGGTTCATAATTGGGTGACGCGCCGCCGTTGTCGTCGAAACGCATTTGCCCGTCCCGTTGATAATTGGCGGCTTTCGCGGCGTGGGGACAGTTTACCGGAAGCCGCTCGAAGTTGGCGCCCAGGCGGTATCGGTGCGCGTCGGCGTAGGCAAAGATGCGCGCCTGCAACATCTTGCAAGGCGAAAAAGAGATGCCGGGCACGACATTTGCGGGTGAGAACGCGGCTTGTTCAATTTGCGCGAAATAGTTTTCCGGATTCTTGTTCATTTCCATAACGCCCACTTCGATGAGCGGGTAATCGGCGTGGGGCCACACCTTGGTCAGGTCGAAGGGATTCCACCGGTAGTTTTCGGCCTCTGCCTCGGGCATGATCTGCACAAAGAGCGTCCACTTGGGAAAGTCGCCGCCCTTGATGGCTTCAAACAAATGTCGGGCATGGTAGTCCGGGTCCAGTCCTGCAATACGATCGCCTTCCTCCTGGGTCATGCACTGGATGCCCTGTCGGGTCTTGAAGTGAAATTTTACCCAGAACCGGTCGTTGGCGGCATTGATGAAGCTATAGGTGTGGCTGCCGTACCCATTCATGAACGGAATACCCTTGGGGATGCCGCGGTCGGAGAAAAGGATGGTTACCTGATGCAGGGATTCGGGCACATGGGACCAGAAATCCCATTGCATGGTGTCAGAACGCATATTGGTTTGCGGGTCCCGTTTTTGTGAATGAATGAAATCCGGAAACTTGATGGCGTCGCGGATGAAAAACACCGGCGTATTATTGCCGACCATGTCCCAGTTCCCTTCTTCCGTATAGAATTTCAACGCAAAACCGCGCACGTCACGGACGGTGTCCGCCGAACCCTTTTCCCCGGCAACAGTGGAAAAGCGCCCCAGCACCTCGGTCTTCTTGCCTACTTCAGAAAAAATCTTTGCCTTCGTGTACTTGGTAATATCATTGGTGACGGTAAAGACACCGAGGGCGCCTGCGGCATTGGCATGCACCACCCGTTCCGGAATGCGTTCCCGGTTAAAGTGCGCCAGTTTCTCAAGCAAATAATGGTCCTGCAAAAGAGTCGGTCCCCGTTCTCCTGCTGTCAACGAATTCTGGTTGTCGGGTACGGGTATTCCCGCTGCAGTTGTTAATTGTTGTCTCTTTGTCATCAGGGAGACTCCTTTCTGGTTGCGGGCGGCACGGGAGCCGTGCGCTCTTGTTTTCAAAACCCTCACAAAAACGAGAATGATTCCTGATCATAATGAAAAGAATGATAGATTGCAAAAAGCGAGCGTGTTCCGGCGACGCGGCGTAAAATCAGTCCGCAAAATGATTGCGCAACGCATTGACAAACGCGTTGGCGAACCACTGCCGCCATTCGGGGTTTGCAAGATGCTGCTGGTCTGTGGGATTCGTCATGTTTGCCACCTCAATAAGGACTTTTGTAGGCACGGCGGTGTTGCGCAGCACGGCGGGCAGATAGGCGCGTCCGCCGCTTTGGCGGATAACGTTGCGAATCGGGTCGCCCGCGTCATGCACCTTCAGTGGCGGCTTGTTTGTTCGCATGGAATGCAAAAGTGTGCCCGCAAAATTCCGGGACAGCGCTTCATCCCGGATTCGTTGCGAAGCGGTGCTGGTGGCCGTGGGATTCCGCCGCACCTCGTCGAAACGGCTGTAAATACCGCCTGAAGGACGTTCAGAGGGACGCCGGTATTTCGCCCCGGGCACATAGACCATGGCGCCGCGCAACGAACCGTTAAACAGGGCGTCGCAATGGATGCTGGCAAAAATAACTTTCCGCTCGTCCACGCCTTTGTCGCGTTCCCTGAAATATAGGTCGTTTGCCAAGTACCAACGCAAATTGGCGGATACCTTCGCATCGTCATTAACGTAGTTGGGCGTTGTAAGCACCACTTCGCAGGTGTCGTGGGTAAATCTTGAGATATTTTTCGGGGCATATTGTTGTTTTGGATCGAGCACCGTTACATACACCCGCGCGCGGGTTTCGGCTTCCAGCAATTGTTTAATGCGGCAGACGATGTCATAATTGATTTCATCTTCATAGAGACCGAGATGCGGCTGCGCGGCGCCGTGATCGCGCCCGCCGTGTCCGGGGTCCAGTATTACCACAACGCCATCCAGGTCTTTGGTTACGACTTGTTCTTCGCGCAGACGTCGGGCTTCCTCGCGTATGGCTTCCCATGCCTGGCGCTGTTCGGAACCCAGCGGTTGATATCGGTCAGACAGCATCTCCATGGGAATGAGAACCCGTTGTCCCGCGCTCATGCGATGGACATTGCGGATGCCGCTTCGCTTTTGGATAATTTCACATGCCTGAAGGATGTCTGCATTTTCACGATAATCAGTAAATCGAACCACCACAGCGGAATAAAGACTTTCGCCCGGCTTCAACTTATACAACGCGTAAGAGCCCAGACGGTCCTCGCCGTATTCCAGCAGCCCCTCCGCCGCGCCGTTGCCGTTGACGCCGTTGCGGACGTAAGGCGTGGGGCTTTCCTGTTCAGGAGGCGGTGAATTCGCGGCGGCGACCGACGCCGTTTCTGATTCATGGGCGGGCACTATGGGCGGTTCCGGCGGCGGCGGCGGTTCCGGCGAATGAGTCTTCATGACAGGCAGCAGCAGCGGTTGCGGTATGAGAACGCGGTCGCCCCGGTTCAACGGTTCGCGCACCAGCCGGTTTGCTTCGTGCGCAAGAATCTGCCGGATGTTATTGCCCGAGCCGGACAGCCATTCCGCCAGCGCCGCGATGGATTCGGAACCGTCCACCCCTGAAAAACGCACCGTGTGCCACCAGCCCGAAGTATCCACATAGTCCAGTGGAAATACCGTCTCCAAAACGATACGCTGCGACTTTTGGTTGAGTTTGTTGAAGGGGATCGCCACCGCAAGGCGGTCCTTATACAAGCGCCACTCGCTGCCATCGGCCAGATATTTCTCGAGCAGGGCTTGCGCTTGATTACCCCGCGGAGGACTGCATTCAAGAAACAATACATTGCCGCCCCGTATGGCCGCGTATACGCCGGGCTCTATCTGTTCACGCACCACCACATTTCCCGCGGCGGCGGACGCAACCAGTATCACCAAAAGAAACATCAGACGCCACCGCGCCCACAGTATCAGCGTATGTTTACGCAACGACATCCTCCATCAAACTTGTTTTTTGATTGACCAGTGTTACGAATAGTCCCGGCGCATAATCACCAACGTTCATATACTGTACCATACAGTCAAATGAAATACAAGATGTAGGGGAGGCGTCACAACATGTTGAGGGTCATACCATATATGGTATAGGATGGGGGAATGAATTACCGTGCAGACCGGTCTATGGCCTTTCGTATGGCGTCAACAAGGTCTTTTACTATGATCGGTTTCAATACCACTTCGTTGATGCCCGCCCGTTGTAGTTGTTCCGGCGGTATCTCGTCGCTGAATCCCGTAAACAGGATAATCGGCATATCGGGACGCAGTTGATGAATGGCGGCGGCAAGTTTTTCTCCGGACATTTTGGGCATTACCTGGTCGGTAATCACAAGATCGAAATTGTGCGGTTTTTCGGCGAATACCTTCAATCCTTCCTCCCCATTGCGGCATAAAGTAAGCTTGAAGCCCTGTCGGGGCAGCGCCGATTCGGCAAACCGCAGCACAGCCTCGTCGTCATCCACAAACAATATCCGCTCGTGACCGCGCTGCAAGGTGGTGTTATCAAAAAACTCTTCAACCACCACCCCCGCGATTCTTGGCAACAACACGTAAAAAATGGAGCCGATGCCCAGTTTGCTCTCGGCCCAGGCAGCGCCGCCATGATCGGTGATAATGCCATGCACCACCGCGAGTCCCATGCCCGTGCCCTGCCCCGGCCCTTTTGTTGTAAAAAAGGGATCAAACACGCGCGCCAGCACTGAAGGCGCCATGCCGTGTCCCGTGTCGCGCACGGAAAGTTCAACATAAGGCCCCGGGCGCAACGCCGGGTTTCGCTCGGCCATCGCCTTGTCCACCTCGATGTCGCGCACCCGGATTTCCAACTTGCCGCTTTGCCCGGTCATCGCCTGGGCGGCGTTGGTGGAAAAGTTGGTGATTACCTGGTACAGCTGTGCCGCATTTGCCATGACGGCGCCTGAATGGCTGTCAACACTGTCAATGATTTCGATCATGGCAGGCAGCGATGCGCGCAGGAGTTTGATGGCTTCACGGGCGACAATGTGCAGGTAAATCGAGTTTCTATCCTGTCCGGATTGCCTGCTGAAGGCGAGAATCTGTTTCACCAGTTCCTTGGCGCGATTGGCGGCCTGCAACGCCTCGGTCAAATCATCATGCGCAAGAGATTCTTCCGGGATTTGACGCAGCGCCAGGTCGGTCAGTCCTATGATGCCCGCGAGGATATTATTAAAATCGTGGGCAATACCGCCGGCAAGCACTCCAAGGCTTTCCAGCCGTTGTGAGTGCTGCAATTCACCGTCCAGCCGTCTGCGTTCTTCTTCAGCCTGAATGCGGGAGGTGATGTCCTTCATCGCGCCAAGGAGACGCCCCGCCTCTCCGTTTGCGTCAGGCAGAACAACCCCGTTGTCCTCAATATGGCGTATTTCGCCGGATTTGTGGGCAATGCGGTATTCAATTTGGTATTTTCCCATCACGTGCAGCGCATCGGCGAGAAGGGATTTTACCCGGCCCCTGTCTTCTTGTACAATGCGTTCCTGCCATCCTTCCCATCCCATTTGTGTCATCTGCCGGGGGGTGAACCCTGATATCTGCCCCACTGCTCCTCCCCAGATGACATGGCCCGTTTTAAGGTCGCAATCGTATATCATTTGCCCTGTTTGCGTCACAAGATAGTGGTATTCGTCCTCCGCATTGTGCGTCTTGCATTGCAGGCCGACGGGCGCAACCCGTTTCCCCAGCGCCACCACAACATGCCGGTTATCCTCCAAGGTAAAGGAACGGGTCATGATTTCCAGCGGGATTTTGGAGCCGTCTCTTGCGCGTAGCACGGTTTCAAAAAACAATTCATTATGCTGCAAAATGCTTTCAAGACGCCCGCGAACATTGTTCACGCGATCAGCCGTTGTCAACTGTCGCAAAGGAATATGTAACAGTTCGTCCCGGCTGTATCCAAGCCAGTGGCACGCAACGTCGTTAATATCAAGGAGGCGCGGAATTCCCCCAATCATCTCAAAGGCCATCGCGCCGTCGCTGCACGAATTGAAAAGGAAACGATAGCGCTCTTCGCTTTCCTGAAGCGCGCGGGACCGTTCCTGCGCCAGTTCCGCAAGACTGCGGTTTCCGGCCCGCAATCTGTCCTCGGCAAATTTGGCGCGGACGATAACCGTGACAGCGGCAACCAATTCTGATGGCAGGCGGGTTGCCACATACACATCAGACAATCCGGCCTTGATTACCTCATTGCGCAGATTTTGACAATTTTTCGTCTCCGTTCCCAGCAAAATTGGAACGGTTGCGCCCGCTTCACTGTCGCGAAGGGAGGCGCAAAAGGGCAGAATGGCGTCCCCTTGAGAAACCGTAATAAGAACACAGTCCGGCTTTGCTTCATTGACAGCGTCGAACGCCTGCAATTGATCCTGAGTCATGCGTACCGCAAAAGGCGCGTCGCTTGACTGGATAAATTGCTTCAAGGCTTTTATGTGCTTATTTTGTTGGCAACAGACTACCACCGATATTTCATTCTTTTCCGGTTTGATAGTCATGCGTTTTTGCCCCCAAGGCTTTTCCGTCTTTTTTTCCGGGCTTTGACCATGCACCCGTCCCCTTGTATTACGGTACGTTTAAGTACCTGTGACAAACAAAAACCAAAAACGTCCACAACATTATAACATGAGTCGGGGAAAAATAAAGATAATCATAACCGTTCCTAATAGAGCGACAGCGCCGGTGCGACGAGATTTTTGTTATCAACGGATCTCGCGGTTCACCAGTTGCAGGAACTCTTGGCGGGTAATTTCGTCGTCATGGAAACTGCCAAGCACCGAAGAGGTGGTCATAACCGAGTTTTGCTTTTCAACCCCGCGCATCATCGTGCAAAGATGGCGGCACTCGAGTACCACGCCGACGCCTTCCGCACAGGTGTGGTCCATGATGGCGCGTGCTATCTGCGCCGTCAAACGTTCTTGGATTTGCAGGCGCCGTGCGTAGAAATCCACAATACGCGCGATTTTGCTCAGGCCAATTACCCGGTCCCGCGCGATATAACCCACATGGGCGCGTCCAAAGAAGGGCAGCATGTGATGCTCACACAAACTGTACAATTCGATATCACGGCTGATAATCATATTGTTTGATTCGGACTGGAAAATGGCGCCGTTGACAATATCATCAAGATTTTGGGTGTATCCGCGGGTCAGGAACCCCAGGGCATGGGCGTAACGCTCCGGCGTTTTCAGCAACCCTTCCCGTCCGGGGTCTTCCCCGATTTCCGTTAGCAGCTCGCGAATTAACGATGCAACGCGTTCCGTATTCATTTTGCAAACCTTTCTTTGATGGTCGCCGAGAAACTCCTTGCAACCTGCAATTCCCTGATTTCCGGACTTGCCGCCATCCCTTTCAGAGGACCGCGATTATCCGGCAGGGTTATCTCCGGGTCCAAGTCCAGCAACGCGCCGACAAGAAACGGACGTTCCCGTATATCCGGATCGGGTATAATGAGGCCGGGCTCGCGCAAAAACAAATCACCGCACAAAATGATATCGAGGTCTATCGGTCTCGCGGCAAACGCATCCTTTGATCGTTCGCGCCCGAGCAGTTCTTCTATTCGGCGCAACACATTGAATTTCAGTGAGCGCAACACCCCCGAGTAGTGTATGGACACGACGCCGTTCAGATAGTCCGGTTGTTCCGGACGGTCTATCGCCTTGGTGCGGTAGAAAACGGACACCCCGGTCAGACGGTGAATACTATCCAACCGCGCCAGCGCCCGGATGATGTTGCGCTCGGGGTTGAGATTCGCGCCCACGCTTATATAACAGGGTCCGTCGTATTTTCCACCGCTTTTATTCACGTTTTTTGCTCCGGACAATTTCAACGGCAACGCTTTGAGCGAATCGCAATGCGCCGGGTTTGTCTATGGTGACGGCAACAGTATCCACGCCGGGCGTTTTCAAGCACATATCCGCGACGGCCTGGGCGAGTTTTTCCACCAACATGAAATTTGATTTTTCGACAAGTTCCAGCGCATCGAGTTTTATCCGCTTATAATCAACCGTGTCGTCAATGTCGTCGCTTTGACCCGCCGCGCGCAAGTCGGTGCAAAGGGTGATATTCATTACGATTTCCTGCGGCTTTTCCCTTTCCTCAGGAAAAATGCCGATGATGCACCGCGCCCGCAATCCGCGAATGTGTATCTTGTCATGTGATGGGTTATTCATACATGCTTCCCCGTAGATGCCGCCCGCCGTCAACGTACAAGGTTTGTCCGGTCACAAAGTCTGCGTGCAGCAAGTAGAGCGCGGCGTCCGTTACGGCTGCGGCGCTGCCGTGTTTGTGCAGCGGGTTCGTGTGCGCGAGACTTTCCAGATAGGTATTGTCTTTTCCCGGGGGCGGCAGAATCAAGCCCGGTGCAATCGCGTTTACCCGGATGTCCGGAGCAAATTCCAGCGCCATAATGCGTGTAAGCGTATGCAACACCCGTTTGCTCAAGTGATAGGGCACATGTTTCTTGTCATAATCCATGACCATTGTGTCCAGCAGGTTAATGATCGCGCCCGGGCGCTGTTGCGCCGCAAAGCGCCGCGCCACAAGCATGGGCGCAATGGCGTTCACATTCATGTTTTCATGAATGACAGCCGGCTCCATTTCCAGGAACGAGGCTTCGTGGAATATGGACGCGCTGTTTATAAGGATGTCAAGTGGTCCCGCCAGCGCAATGGCGCGACCCACAAGGGAATCGGCCATGGCGGTGTCCGCGAGATCGGCTTCAATAACAGAAGCGGCGCCCCGCGCGTCCATAATGGCGTTCGCCAGTTTGTCCGCCGCGTCCCGCGAGTTGCGACAGTGGATGACGACATGTGCTCCGGCGTCGGCCAGCGCCCGGGCCAACGCTGCGCCCAGCCGTTTCGCCGCGCCCGTAATGAGCGCCGTTTTTCCTCGAAGTGTCTGCATTATCTCCTTTCCTATATCCAAGCCGGCCTTCAACGTTCCCGCGGGAACAGTGCCCTGCCCCTGTATGCGCGGAAATTATACTCTTTTTACTTCCGCGCAAGTAATCCAGCGCGCCCGGGCGTCATTCCATCGCCTCGGGGAGGGTTCCGTCCATTTGTTGCAGTTGCCGGCGCGCGGCGGCGAAGCCGGGGTCCATTTCCAAAGCGCGACGGCACTTTTCCATTGCGTCCTCTTTGTTGCCCATTTTCCATTGTACCATTGCAGCGTCAAGCAGAAGCTGCGGCTCGTCGGGATATTTCTCCATGAGAAACGCCAGATGTTGAAGCGCGGCGTCCAGCGCCTCTGTTTGAACACATAACGCAATGAGATTTACGCGGGCGCGGTCGTATTGGGCGTTTATTTTCAGCGCAGCCTCATAGTGCTTACGCGCCTTGTCCATTACGCCGCGCGCGGCGTAGTGGTAGCCAATGCCGTTGCGTAACACCACATCATCCGGCGCCGCCTGCAAACCCGCCAGATATAAGGCTTCCGCTTGCTCGAACTTGCCTTGTTTTGTGTAGATATTGGCAAGGTTGACGCGGGCAAGGCTGAAATCCGGTTTATTATCAAGCGCTTGTTTCAGCAAAGCCTCCGCTTCCTCAATTAGTCCCTGTTCTTCAAGCAGAAGAGCAAGGTTATTCATAGCGCGTGTTTCGCGGGGCGCAATCGCCAGGGTGGCCCGGTAGTGTTCGGTCGCTTTTTCGGTCTGTCCCGCGGCGGCAAGCTGCACCGCCAGGTTGTACCGGTAGTCGGGGTTGTCCGCTTCCGCCGCAGCCGCTTTTTCACACGCCGCAATGGCCTCGGCATGGTTGCCGAGCCGCCCGAGCAAGTCACAGAGATTACTGTGCGCCAGCGCAAAACCGGGCTTTGCCTTTATGGCGGCGCGGTAATGGATTAACGCGCCGTCAACATCGCCCGCTTCTTCCAGCAGCACACCCAGATCGTTGTGGGCGCGGGCATCGTTCGGGTTCAGATGTAAGGCCGCCTCAAACGCGGCGCGCGCCGCTTCGGGTTGATTGGCCGCGGCGAGAGAAACGCCTATATGGAAATAAATATCCTGACGGTAGGGGAGGGGTTGGTTGTCCGGGTCCGGACTAAGCGCCTTTTCAAGCAGCGTTGCCGCAAGCGCATGACATCCTTTCGCCGCAAAGGCGTGTCCCAGCCGGAAGGGCATATAATAGGAATAGTCCTCATCGAGCATCTGTTCCGCTTCCAGCCGCGCCTTGTCCAGTTCTCCCGTGCGCAGCCAAGAGTCGGCGCGGGCGTAGTGCCAGCGCGCCTTGTCCGGCGTGTACGGGTAGAAGTCATGTTGGGCGACGCCATAAGCCAAAACAAACAGCAGCCCCATGACGACGGCGGTTTTTCGCCTTCCCCCGCGCCATGCGCACAGGCACCGGTAAACGCCGTACGCGCCTATGACCGCCATCAGCCCGACGATGGGATGCCGCGCGCGGGCATTTACGAAGAACGGCAGAAAGGAGACATAGTAGGAAAGAAGCAGCCCATACAGCAATAACAGCATATCGCCTGCCGACACAAAGTAACCGCCTCCCGAACGACGGTCTTCCCGCAAGCCCGGCGAAACGGCGCGCAATCTGCCGCGCGTCCAATCTGTGAGCATCACGAGCGCGCCGACCAGAAACAAGGCAAACAAATAGGGGAAACCCGGGAGGTATTTCAACGGCGCGTAATGCGCCTTTTCGTAATGAACCACCTTGTTTTCGGTGATTTCCCAGGGAGACCAAAAGAGCGCGGCCTTCTTGATTGTCAGGCGCAACGTCGCCAATTTGTTTTCACGCATCCAATGCAGCGCTTTTTGCGCAAAGATTCTTGACGCTTCCGAATGGGTCAAATTCTCATTGCCCACCTCGCGTCCCAAACCGCGCACAATGTTCGCGTATTCCCACACGGAAAACTGGCCGGTTCCTTCCAGCTCCTGGAGATAGGGCGTCCATGACGTGACGCCGTCCGAATGCTCGCTGTTGCCAATGAGGAGGTTTTCGCCGAAGTAGGTGGATATGGGCACAAATTCGCCGGACACGATGTAGTTGCGCGCCGTCACAGGCGCGATGACCAAGGCGGTTATTCCGGCCAGCGACGCCCACGCCCGCCATGTTCTGGTCAGCCGCCCGGCCCGACACTCCATCAGCAACATCCACGCCGCCATAAGGGGGCCATACAGCAGGATGTTCGGGCGCATCAGCGCATAACATCCCATAATTACGCCCGCGAGCGCGGCCCAGCGCGCAGCGCGTGTGACGCCCCACGCACGCAGTGTCAAGAGCAGACAGGGCAGAAGAAATACAAACACGGCGGGATCATTCACTTCGCCTTCGTAATAGATAAATCCCCAATAGGTTGCCATGAGCGCCGCCGTGATAAGCGCCGCGCCGCCGCCGAAAAGCACACGCGCCAACCGCGCCGTTAACAGGATGGAGAAGAGGCCCAATGCCACATTCAACAGGCGCGGCGCGAGATAGCTGCCGTTGGTGAAGAAATAGATGACGGCCAGCAGGTAGGCGTAGCCCGGCGGACGGTAGTACGGCGTAGTCGGGATTTCAGGATCGGAACGCCATTCCGGCAACGTCCAATCGCCGGAAAGCATTGCCCGCGCTTGATAGTCCTGCACCGACATGTCTTGGCGCAACGACGCGAAATCCGGCGCGTGAACCAGCTCGCTCAAATACCACAGACGCAGGAGAAACGCGACGAGAAGAATGACCCCCATGGCCCAGGCGTATCGTGTCCGGCTCTTCGTGTCCATAGTTCCTTTTTACGCCTGTCGGGTTAGCACGAAATACGCCAGCGCCGTCATGGATTCCTTGCAGGGCGACTCCGGCAACAACGCCAATGCTTCAAGCGCCCGGTTGATGTACTGCTCCGCCCGGCGGAGGGTCTCCTTGTCCACCTCAAGTTGTTGAATGGCGCCCCGTATCCACCGTTGCTCCTCTTCCGCAAGCGTGTTGCCGCGCATGGCGGCCAATTGTTCCCGGTCGGCGCGCGTCATGGCGTGCGTCAACAGATACAGCGGCAGCGTATGTTTGTTTTCCGTAACGTCTCCGCAGGCGGGCTTGCCCAGCGTGGCCGCGTCTTGTGTGAGATCAAGCAAATCATCCACCAACTGGAACGCAATGCCCAGATTGTGTCCAAAGTCGCCCAGGGTCTGCGTCTGTTCCGGTTTGAAGTAAAGCGCGGGCGCGCTGCAAGCCGCCGCAAACAAACTTGCCGTCTTGCTTTCCGCCAGCGCGATGCAATCCGCTTCGTCCGCCTCTTCCGGGGATTGCCCAAAATGACGCAACTCCCCCTCCGCCATGCGGCGCATCGCGCCAAGCGCCGCCGCGATGAGCGCGCCGGAATCATATTCGACAAGCAGTTCCAAGGCGCGCGCCACCAGATAATCGCCGCCCAGGATGGCCGCATGATCGTCCCAAAGCGCGTTCAACGAATTCTGACCGCGACGCAGCGTAGCGTGGTCCACAACATCGTCGTGAGTCAACGACGCAATGTGTATGAGTTCATAGGACGCGGCAAGACGCGCGCAGCGTTTTAGGTCGGGTTCGCCCAACGCGCCGGCGGCGAGCAGACACAACGCGGGACGCAGCAGCTTGCCTTCGGCCTGCCGCGCGGTTGTGTCGGCGTTGACCGTGGATGTCAGCGCCAGTGTTTCGCGCCATACGTTGTGTACGACCTCGCGCGCGTCGTCTATGACCGTGCCTATGGGCGCGTATATCTGTGTTAAGGAGTAGTTGGTTTGCACAAACGGGATTGTATCACAGCAACCGGAATCTTGCCAAAAGGCTTGTTGCATTCAGGGGAAAGAAACGCAGATTTCGCGCGATAAGCGCGCGATATGGTATCATCCCGCACCGTAGCGACAACCCCCTGTTTTTCGGAGAGTTACCATGAAATCACTGCATCTCATTTGTAATGCCCATATCGATCCCTACTGGATGTGGGAGTGGGAGGAGGGCGCCGCGGAGGCGCTGTCCACGTTCCGCACCGCGGCGGATTTCTGCGAAGAATACGATGGCTTTATTTTCAACCATAACGAGGTTATTTTGTACAAATGGATCGAGGCGTTCGAGCCTGCCTTGTTTAAACGCATCCAGCGGTTGGTGGCCGCGGGCAGATGGCACATCATGGGAGGGTGGTACTTGCAGCCGGATTGCAATATGCCCAGCGGCGAATCCTTTGTGCGGCAAATTCTCACGGGAAGGCGTTATTTTCAGGAGAAGTTCGGCGCGCAGCCGAGCACCGCAGTCAATTTTGATCCTTTTGGACACACGCGCGGACTCGTGCAAATTCTCGCGAAGGCGGGCTATGACTCCTACCTGCATTGCCGTCCGGACAATAACGATTGCCCGCTGCCGGACGCGGATTACGTCTGGGTGGGTTATGACGGGTCCGAGGTGGCGGGACATCGTACGCTGGTATGGTACGGTACGCCGGCGCGCGGCATGATCCGTGGCGCGCTGGAGCAATATATGAAAACGCACGGCGACCGCGAAGTGGGTCTGGTAACGTGGGGTATCGGCAATCACGGCGGCGGCCCGTCGCGCGAGGACCTCGAGGACTTGGCCGTCGTGATGCGTGAAACCGACGCCTTCCCCATTGTCCATTCCACGCCGGAATCGTATTTTGCGGAACTGCGCGACAGAAATGTGACGCGCCCCCGCGTCGAGCGCGACATCAACCCGTGGGCGGTCGGTTGTTATACGTCGCAGGTGCGCCTCAAGCAAAAACACCGGCTGTTGGAAAACGAATTGTACGCCGTCGAGAAGATGTGCGCCCACGCCGCGCTGCTGGGATTGTTGGAATACCCCCGGGATGCGCTCCACGACGCATTGTGCGATTTGATGGTGGCGGAGTTTCACGATATTCTGCCCGGCTCGTCCGTGCAGCCGGTGGAGGACGCCGGTCTGCGCCTCATGGACCCTGTCTCTTATACACATCTGACGCTGCCGACGAAGAGGATAGTGTAG
>OMKS01002637.1_pt1 | contig 14812 bp, 12 predicted proteins | sample 1674721 | NCBI WGS metagenome assembly OMKS01 (sample SAMN06264996, study PRJEB25208) | sediment metagenome | isolation source: hot spring sediment | place: USA: California | collected 2014-09-02
TCCTGAAGAAAAAGTCCTACTGAAATACCGTATCCTAAAAAATCATCCGTCTGATTTGAACACATTATCGGGCTTTTAAGTTCGTTTTATTTTTACGATGACACATCCCAAATCTGCCGAAACGAAAACCCAATCCACGGCGACGGCGAAAAAAGCCCTGCCGCTGGATGACGATTTTTCGGACTTTGATGCGTAAGCTGATTCTTGCACCATAAGGCAGATGCGACGGGAGCGGCGTTTCCGTCGCATCTTTTTTATGACACGCCCATAATCCATTAAGTTGCCTCTCTAAAAAGACGAATCAACGACGAATCAACTGAAAGGAACGGCTATGATGACCGAAGATAAAGTACTCCAATGGATGCGGCGGCGGATCGCCGAGGGCAATTTTGATACAGCCGCGTCGCTGTCTCGTGAATTTCTCGACGAACACAATATACACGACGTGCTTGATCCGGATTTTTCGCGCGTTATCGATGTTGGCTTTCGTCTGGCCCCGGAAATCGCCGAACAGCTTGACAACCAAATAACCCAATAATGGAGTTGTTATGAAGCGTCGCCGTTGGATCATTGCTGTCGGGTTGGTTATGGCGGCTGCGTCGTCGTTTTCGATCTGGACCGTTCGACGCACCGACGGTCAGCTCCGCCGGGAACTGCTGAAGCAGGCCGCACTTGTCGCGCAAGCGGTGGATATGGACTTTCTATCGGCGTTGACAGGAACTGCGGCGGATTTGAACAAACCGGAATTTGTGTATCTTGAAAATCAACTCTCCCGGATCAAACAGGTCAATAAGACATATGTCTATGTGTATCTGATGGCCCGCAGCGATGAGGGGGACGTTTATTTTCTGCTGGACGTGCAGAATGCCTCTGAGGACACGCCGCCCAGCCAGCCGGGAGAATGGTATCCGGAGGCGTCTGAAGAGTTGATCGCAGCCTTTGACACCCAACAGCCGTTTGTCGAGGGGCCGTTATCCGATGAATGGGGCACGTGGGTCAGCGCTTTGGTTCCGCTGGTCTGTCCGCAAACGGGCAAAACGCTTGCCATACTGGGCATCGATGTGGACGCAAAAGACTGGGCGATGAAAGTTGTCAATCGTGCGGCGCTGCCGGCGGCGATGGGACTGGCGATGCTGACAGCATTGATGCTGGGCCTGGCCGCCTTCAGCCATTATCATACGCTGATTCGCACGGAAGCACAGCTGCGCCAAAGCGAAGAACGGTTTCGAACCCTCTTTAAAAAATCGCCGGACGCTCAACTTATCATTGAGGACAACAGAATTTTCGACTGCAATTCGGCGGCGCTGCGTCTGATGGACATTGCCAGGCGCGAACAATTGCTCAACCGAACGGTGGTCGAGCTGTCGCCGACACATCAACCAGACGGGATGCTTTCAACTGAAAAAGCAAAACAACTGATCGCCAAAGTCCTGGCCGAAGGGAGCTGTCAGTTTGAGTGGATCCACAGAACCCCGCAAGGCCGCGACTTCATCGCCGATATCCTCTTGACAGCCATTGTACGTCAGGGCAAGACCCTGCTCCACTGTGTCCTGCGCGATATTACCGAGCGCAAGCGGGCCGAGTGCGAGCTTGAAAAGAGTCGAGAACAGTATATGCTGGCGGTCAATGGCGGCAACGACGGCATCTGGGACTGGGATTTGCGCGACGGCAGTTTGTATCTGTCGACAAAATGGAAACAGATGATCGGCTATGAAGACCACGAACTGCCAAATGTCTTTGCCACATTTGAAGAGCGGCTTCATCCAGACGACAAAGAGCGCGTCCAGGCTTATCTGAAACGCTATCTGGACGGCCATATCAAACACTATCAAATTGATTTTCGTTTTCGTCATCGCGACGGCTCCTACCGCTGGATCCTGGCGCGCGGCGAGGCCCTGCGCGACGAAAAAGGGATTCCTTACCGCATGGCCGGTTCGCACACGGACATCACCGAGCGCAAACTGACCGAAGAGCAATTACGCCAAACGGCCAAACAGCTTCAGGTCGAACACAATAATCTTCAGCTCATTTTTGACGTCGCCCATGTCGGAATGGTGCTGGTGGACGAACAGCTGAATATGGTGCGGATCAACAATGTGATTACGCAGTTGTTCGGCCATGACAGCGAATATCTAATCGGCCTTCAACTCGGCGACGGGATGTGTTGTATCCACGCCTTGTCCACCCCCCAAGGATGCGGACATGCTGAATTCTGTACCGATTGTCCGCTGCGCAATACCGTACAACAAGTCTTTGAAACCGGGCAGGCGGTCTTCAACAAGGAATTTGAACAGACCCTGCGTCAAAATGGTCAGGATGCCAAGATATGGCTGTCGTTAAGCGCTTCGGCCATCGAAATGGACGGCACCAAAAACCTACTCATCTCCCTGCAGAATATTACCAGGCACAAGCAGATCGAAGAACGACTGAAAAACACCTTGAGCGAGGCGGAAAGACTTAATCGAATTCTCGAAAAACAAACGGCCAATGCCAATCATCTGGCGGCGGTTGCTGAGAGCGCCAACATGGCCAAAAGTCAGTTTCTGGCCAATATGAGCCATGAGATTCGCACGCCGATGAACGGCGTCATCGGGATGACAGGGCTGCTGCTGGACTCGGATCTGAGCGATGAGCAGCGGGAATTTGCCGAAATCATCAAAAGTTGCGGCGAATCGCTGCTGGCGCTGATCAATGATATTCTCGATTATTCCAAGATTGACGCCGGCAAGCTTGAACTGGAAGATTTGGATTTTGACATTCGCGATGTGCTGGAAGATTTCGCCGGGATAATGGCCATTCGAGCACATCAGAAGAACCTGGAGTTTATCTGCGCGGCCGATCCGGATGTCCCGTCTTACCTGAAAGGCGATCCGGGCCGGCTGCGTCAAATTCTGACCAACCTGGTCGGCAACGCCGTTAAGTTTACTGAAGCGGGCGAGGTCGTGGTCCATGTCCGTACAGAAACCAAAACCGAAAACCATATCACCCTGCGGTTTTCCATTCGGGATACGGGCATCGGCATTCCCGCCGACAAAATGGATCAATTGTTTGGGAAGTTTATGCAGGTGGACGCTTCGACCACGCGCAAATACGGCGGAACCGGACTGGGACTGGCCATATCCAAACAACTGGCTGAATTGATGGGCGGCCACATTGGCGTCAACAGCGAAGAAGGACGCGGCTCGGAATTCTGGTTTACCGTTCGCCTGGGGCTGCGTCCCGAATCCAATAAACCGCCGTGTCCGCAAACCGAGATGGAAGGCAAGCGAATTCTGATCGTCGATGACAACGCCACCAACCGTCAAATCCTGACGTTGCGTTTGAAATCCTGGGCCGTGCAGACGGACGCCGTGCCCGACGGCGCCACCGCGCTGGAAATGCTGGCGCAGGCCTGTTCGCAGCACAGGCCGTATGACGCGGTGATCACCGATATGCAGATGCCGGAGATGGACGGGCTGATGCTGGGCCAGGCCATCCGTCGCGACCGTCGATTCGATTCGGTTCATTTAATTATGATGTCGTCATTGGGAGAACCCGCCAGCCGCGACGAGATGGACAGGCTGCGTTTTGCAGTATGTTTGAACAAACCCATTCGTCCTTCCGAGTTATTTACGCGGTTGAAGGCGGCGCTGACGGGGCATACCGTCTCGGTTGAACCGAAACCCAAAACGGATTTGAGCACATCCTTTGATCATCGTTCAGCGCGAATCCTGCTGGCCGAAGATAACACGACCAACCAACAAGTGGCGCTGAGCATTCTCCGCAGGATGGGGCTGCACGCCGACGCCGTCGCCGACGGCGCAGAAGCCGTCAAGGCGCTTGAGGATATTCCCTATGATCTGGTGCTGATGGATGTCCAGATGCCGGAGATGGACGGGCTGGAGGCGACCCGGATTATTCGACACCCCGACTCGGCCGTGCGCTGTCACGATATTCCCATTATCGCGATGACCGCTCACGCAATGCAGGGCGACCGGCAGCGCTGTATTGAGGCCGGAATGAACGACTATATTTCAAAGCCCGTTACGCCCCGTGAGCTGGCTGAGATTCTGTCTCAATGGCTGCCGAAATCAGACAAGCCGCATTCCGATAAACACGCCGCCGCGCCGCATTCTGATACGGCGGCAGACACCAGCACACCGATATTTGACCGGGAAGGTTTTCTGGATCGTCTAATGGGGGATGCAGAAATGGCCAAAACAGTCATTGAGGTGTTCCTTTGTGATATCCCGGCTCAGATCGAATCGCTCAAACAGTCGCTTCAGGACGCCGACATCGAAACGGCCGAGCGAATCGCCCACACCATCAAAGGCGCCGCCGCCAGCGTCGGCGGCGAGGTCCTGCGCGAGCTGGCCGCCGAGATTGAACAGGCCTGTAAAAACAACGCCCTTGACCACGTCGATGACCGGGTCTCGGAGTTGGCCAGGCGATTTGACGCCTTGAAGGACATTATGGAGAATCTAAAATTGTGAATCTGAAATTCACGATTCAACCAGCGCGTCCGGGTGTTCCAGGTGTTTTTTGACAAAGTCGAGAAACTGGGCCGCCTCGGCGCCGTTGACAACTTTGTGATCCACCGACAACGTCAGCGTCATCAGCTTGCGGACGAGCAGATTTCCGTCGGAAGGCACGACCGTATCGGTAATCGCGCCGACGCCGAGGATGCTCGTCTGGCCGGGCACGACGATGGGAATAAACGCCTCAATGCCGAACCCGCCGAGATTGCTGACGGTGATGCAGCCGCCTTCCAGGTCGTCCAGCGTGAGCTTACCGGCGCGGGTGCGTTCGATCAGGTCTTTACAGTACGCGGCGATGTCATAGACGCTCCTGGCCCCGCAATCGCGCACGATCGGCGCGATCAGTCCGTCGTCGGTTGAAATCGCCAGTCCGAAATCCAGCGACGCGGCCAACTGAATATGATCGCCATCCAGTTGGCCGGTCATAATCGGATAATGCTGCATTCCCGCCGCCAGGGCACGCAGGATAAAATCATTAAACGACAGCTTGACGGAGGACGTTTTGTTCAGCTTGGCGCGAAGCGCAACCAATGCGGTCACATCCGCGCGAATCGTCAGATAAAAACACGGGATATGCTGTTTGGACCAGAGCATCTTTTCGGCCACGATCCGCTGAAGCCGATTGAGCGGGATTTTTTGACCAAAAGTGTATTTCGGCGATACGGCGGAGATGACGCCGTGGTCTTTGGTTTTCTTCCCGACGGCCTGAGCAGCGCGGCGCACATCGGCCTCGACAATCCGCAGCGCGTTGGCCGGCGTTAGCCCGCGAAGATCAATCCCCAGCTCCTGAGCAATCATTCTCGCGCGCGGCGTGGCGAACACCCGTTCGGCAGGCCCCGACGGGGCGACTGCCGGACCGGCCGGGCGAGGCGTCATCGTTTCCAGCGCTGCGGCGGCGTGCTGGGCGGCGGTTACATGGTCGGGTACGGTTTCAGCCGGGGCAGTCCCTTCGTGCATCAGGGCATCAAGAAAACCTTGCGGCACGTTTTCATCCCGATCAGCCAGCACCATAAGCGGCTCGTTGACCGGGACGGTCTGACCGAGCTCGACCAGAATCGCCTTAACGCAGCCGTCGGCAGGCGCCTCGGCTTCAAGCGTGGCCTTGTCGGTCTCGACCTCAAACAGCACATCGCCTCTTTTCACTTCATCGCCGACATTGACCAGTGTATTGACGATAGTCCCTTCTTCCATCGTCTGGCCCAGCTTGGGCATCCGCACAACTTGAGTCGTCGGGCCGGTCTCGGCGACCGACTGAGACGACCGCGGCGAGGCGGGCGCTGGCTCGCAGTGCTCGGTCGCCGGTTCGGCGGCGCTGTGCTTGTCAGGCTCGCAGGCCGGGGCCTCTGTCTTATAGGCGCCCGCATCGACCGTTTCATTTTCCTCGCCCAAGACCAAAATCGGCGCGTTGATCGGCAGCGTCTGGCCGTTTTCCACGAGAATGGCCTTGACAAAACCATCCGCAGGCGACTCGACTTCGAGCGTCGCTTTGTCGGTCTCGACCTCAAACAGCACATCGCCTTTGCTGACCTGATCGCCGGGTTTCACCAGCGTATTGACAATGGTGCCTTCTTCCATCGTCTGGCCGAGTTGGGGCAGTTTCACTTCCCTTGCCATCGGTTTATAACTCCCGTTTATCGTCGGTTCCGTATAGTTGCAGATTCAAAAACGCCTGGCCGCTTTTTTACAGCAATGCTTTGACCGTTTCAACAATTTTATCCGGCGTGGGGATGCTGGCGTTTTCCAGCGGCTCGCTCATCGGCGGCGGCACATCCGCAGCGGCCATGTTGACCGGCGCCGCATCCAGATAATCAAAACCGGTTCGCCCGTTTTCAAAGGTATAGCTGAACAATTGCCGGACGATTTCCGGACCGACGCCGCACATACAGAAACTTTCGGCGACGGTGACCAGCCGACCGGTTTTGCGCACCGACTCGGCGACCGTTCGGATATCCATCGGCTTGATCGTGCGCAGGTCAATCACTTCGGCCTGGATCCCGTGCCGCTCGGCCAGCTCATCGGCCGCAGCCAGACAGAACATCACCTGTCGGCTGTAGCTGACCAGCGTCACGTCTTTGCCTTCGCGTTTAACATCGGCGACCCCCAGCGGGATGATATAATCGTCCGTCGGCGCTGCGCCCATCTGACCGTAGGTAGCTTTGTGTTCGATAAAGACCACGGGGTTGTCGCTGCGAATCGCGGCCTTGAGCAGTCCCTTGGCGTCATACGGCGTCGAGGGCATCACAACATACAGCCCCGGCACGTTGACCAGCCACGGCTCCAGCGACTTGGAGTGGTGCGCGGCGATGCAGCGGCCGACGCCGCCTTCGGTTCGCACGACCATCGGTACCTTGGCGTGTCCGCCGAACATATAACGATTAAACGCGCCGTTGTGCATCAACTGATCCAGACAGATCGGCATAAAATCGACGTACATAATCTCGGCTATCGGACGCAGTCCCCGCAGCGCGGCGCCGACGGCCGAGCCGACAATCGCCGCCTCGGAAATCGCCGTGTCAATGACGCGCTCTTTGCCGAACTCCTGGAGCAATCCCTTGGTCGCGCCGTACGCCCCGCCGTAAATCCCCACATCTTCGCCTTCGATATAAACATTCGGGTCGCGCCGCATCTCTTCGGCCTGAGCCTGAACAATCGCGTCTTTCATCGCCAGCACGCTCATCCCGTAGTCGGCTTTGATTTGTTCTTTGGCTTTTTCGGAAATCTCTTTTTTGGTTTTGCCCTGAAGGGTTTTGATCAGCGATTCATAAGCCCGCGTTGCCGTCAAGGCCTTTTTGGCATTGTCCCTGTCCTTTGCCGCCATCTCATCGGGATAGGTTTCCTGCACATAGACGTCTTTGGTCAGTTCTTCGGGCTTCGGCCACGGACTGTCCATAGCGAACTGCGTCGCGTCCTCAATGGTCTTTTCGGCGCGGGCGCGAATGGCGTCCAGCTCCTCCTTCGAAGCCAGTTTTTCATCGAGCAGTTTTTTGCTGAGTACGTTAATCGGGTCGCGGTCTTTCCAGGCCTTTTCTTCTTCCTTGGTGCGATAGACCCGCGGATCGGAGCGGCTGTGGCCGTACCAGCGATAGGTTTTGCATTCGATGATTGTCATTTCGGTGTGTGTGCGGGCGTGTTCCACGGCGTCTTTGACTGCCAGAAAAACGGCCGCCGTATCCTGCCCATCGACGATCATCCCCGGCACGCCGTAGGCCGCGGCGCGCTCGGCGATATGCTCGACATTGGCCGCACAGCCGGCCCCTTCGACAGGGCTGCCTGAAAACGGCACGCTCATCCCGTACAGATTGTTTTCAATGATCGCCACCAGCGGGGCGCCCTGCACTGATGCCATATTCATCGACTCGTGAAAGGCGCCGGTATTGGTCGCACCATCGCCGAAAAACGACAAGACGACCGCTCCGCTTTTTTTGTACTTTTCGGCCAGCGCCGCTCCGACGGCGTTGGGGATATTGCCGCCGACGATACCGGTCGAACCGAGGTTGCCGTGTTTGACATCGGCAATGTGCATCGACCCGCCGCGACCGTTGCAGTAGCCGGTTTCCTTGCCCATCAGCTCGGCCATCATCCGGTTCCAGTGCATTTGCCGCAATTCTTCAGTCTCAGCATATTTGTTGCCAATCGCCCCGCAATGCCCATGGCCGCGATGGGTCGAACCGATGACGTCGCCCTTTTGGATGGCCGAGCAGGCGCCGACCGCCACCGCTTCCTGGCCGGCATATAAATGAGAAGCCCCTTTGATGATATTTTGTCCTAATAAATCATAGACTTTGTCTTCAAAAAAGCGAATCTCATAAATGCTGCGAAGCCAGTCCAAAGCCTGCTCTTTTGTGATCAGATTCTTGCTGATCAAATCGATGATTTTCGGGGGCGTCTTCTGTCGGCGGTCTTCAAGTGAAAAGGCCATGCTCAAAACTCCTGCCTCTCGGCAATAAAAAGGATGTCATTTTCTGTTATTCTTACCATTTTGTACATCAGCCGGACGATGACCAATGAAGTACTTAGTGTAACATCCAAGAAACCCAAAATCAAACAAAAACGATACCAAAAAAAGCAATATGTAATCATAATAATTAACAATCGAAAACAATCGAACTTTTTTGTTTGCATTTGGTGCGATGTCTCGTTACCCTTTTCAAAAATTTGATCGCCCGATTTCCGATGAATAATTCCTGATATTACGGAGGTCTTTCGATGGGTCTTTTAGCGCAGCAGCGGCATCAAACGATTCTGGATCATATCCGATCCAAAGGCCGGATACTGGTAACCGAAATTGCTCGGGAGCTGGGGGTAACCGAAGTGACCATTCGGCGGGATCTGACATATCTGGCAAAAAACGGCTTGCTCAAAAAGACCTACGGCGGCGCGGTGTTGGGGGCCTCGGAGATGAACGTTTCGGTGCGGTATCGCCAGACCCGCAATCTGGCCGCCAAGCGAATCATCGGACGTTTGGCCGCGGAGTTGATCAAAGACGGCGACAATATCTATCTGGAAGCCGGATCGACCTGTTATGAAATCATCCCCCATCTGGAGCACAAAAAAGACTTGACCGTGATTGTCAACTCGCTGCACTTGATGAGCCGTCTGCATGAGCAGGTGCAGCACAAAATCATCATCCTCGGCGGCCAGTATCGACAGGATCGGATGGATATGATCGGCCCGGGCGCCGAACTGGCAATCTCGCAACTTTCAGGATTTACCGCATTTACCGGCGCAGACGACATTTCTCCCGACTCGGGCATCAGCGGCGCCGATGTCGCCACCGTCAGTTTTACCAAAACGGTCTTGCGGCGCGCCTCGCGGATTGTGTTCGTTGGCGACCGCAGCAAATTCGACAATCCCGCCCTCTACAAAATCGCCGATCTGGACGAACTGGACGTGATCGTCACCAACGCCGATCCTGGCCGGGAATGGGCCGACCTCTGCGCCGAAAAAGAAATTCAACTGATCTTTGATGTCGCCGGGCTATAAAATAATTTGTTACAAACAAAGACAACGACTTGTTAGTATGAAGTGTCGGATTACAGATAGATCAATGAATATTGGAGAATATAGTGCTTAAATTACAGAAAAAGGAGTATTGGGCCGTGGCCGGCGTTTGCCTGATCAGTGCACTTTATGTTATTCTGGCAAACAGGCCTGCTTATGAGACATTTCCACAAAATGCATTGCCCGGCACATCGATCGGCCATAAGCTGCCGCCGGACTATGAGACAAGCAGTATTTTTTGGCACCCGCAGCGCAACGTCTTTTTTCTGGTCAGCGATCAGGGATATGTTTCATCAATGTGTCCGGACGGAGAAAATTTAACCCATTGGCCTGTCGGCGGAGATTTGGAAGCGATCACGGCAGCCTGTCTGCAAAATGATGTACTCTATGTGGGCAGAGAAAACCCCGACAGCATTCTTGAATTTGATCTGAAGACAGCTCGCGTAACCCGCACCTTCGATATCTCAAAATGGATGACCGGCCCGAGCAATCGCGGACTGGAAGCAATGACGTTTGTCCCTGACGCATAAAACCCCGAAAGCGGCTTGTTCTTCACAGGACTGCAGAACACCGGCGATATTCTCGTATTTCGGCTTCCCATCGTATCCTCGACGACAAGCACTGAAGTAACATATATCAAGACAATTGCCTCACATAACGGCGTCAGGGACATTTCTGCTCTGCATTATAACGCCGAGCAGGGCGTTCTATACGCAACGTATGACGACGCCAATCTGCTCCGAGCCATAAAGCCTGACGGGACCGTGTTACGCGAATGGCATCTGCCGGGAAAAGACCAGGAAGGCCTGACGTTCAAAGAAGATGCGATGTATCTGAGCAAAGACTTCGGCAGTAAAGGCGGTGATGTGTTTTACTACAAACCGTTCTTCGGTATCGATCAGCCGATTGTAACAACCGATTGAACTGTAGAACCTTCAGCCGGAAAGGCAGGTCAGGATGCATACGACGAAACGATGGCTTTCAACGTCGGGCCTGTGTCTGGCTGCTTTGCTCAAACGCCAGTGCAACTGACCCGCCGCCCTACCCGCCGTGCTGGAGTAACTGGCCGGATTGTGTACCGGACTGTTCCACCGGACAAGACTGCTGTGATAATGACGAAGTGTCCTTCTTCATGCGATCCAAAGCATGCTGATTTTTATCAGGCCGTGAATGTCGCACTCGTACTTGCGGAATTGGGAGATTTCCGGGGCTATGATCTAATTGAAACCATGGCTCTCGATGGTCCCAGCAATGCTCAGCGGAGGCGGGCGATAATGCATTTAATTTTTCGGGTCGTAGATACGACAGCCCAGTGATTGGGCGTGCTGTTCGATGTGCTGCATTATCGCCGCCAGGTCGTCGGGCAAACCGATCGTTCGGCAGCCGCCGTCGGGACAGACAATGTTCAGGATGTCGTCTTTTTCAAACTCACGCGGCTCGACCTTCAAATTGACCGTGAAGCCGTATCGACCTGCCGTCTCCAGCGTCGGGGCCGGATAGGTTTGCGGCTGAGTCTGCTCGCACACGTCCGGTACCAGCAAGGGCGTAATGGTTCCATCGTCCAGTCCGATATGGGTGTGCCGTATGAGCATATTGACGATAAGATGGCCTTCGTACCACTGTCCTCGCACGGCCTCGGCGGCCTGTCGGGCCGTTTGAGCCGATTGAATGCCCAGCCGCCTCAGTTCGGCCTCCAGATGGGCGGTCATGGCCGCGTCAAAATCACGACCATCACGGATGGCCGCCGCACCCAGGCGAACGCCCAGCAGATTGGAATAATTGTCTTCCCATGAAAACGCCGAGGGAAATTCCGACACGACGCCCATCGTTTTGAATCCGAAGAAGGTCAGCACTTCATGCCAACTGACCATCATAAAGGTAAAATACGAGGCCAGCTCAAGAGCCGTTTCGTCTGCGATGCGTTCTCGAGACTGCCGGGGCAGATCCTTCCAGTCGGCCGGAAGTGTCCAGCGAGCGTAAAATTGTGATCGGTCCACATTGAGCTTAAAGATGTACTCACATTGCGACTGAAGCAGGATTTCCTTGATTCTTTCGTAATGATATTTTGTGTAATCGGCTGCGATTCGCACATGGGCAATATCAATATGTCCGCCCCGACAGGTATAAACAATACCGTTATTTTCTCCTCGTCCGTCGAAATACTGGTGTTCGCCCAGCGAGCTTAAATCCAGGAAATTCGTCCCGACCGTGGCCGTCGCATAGCTTCCCAGACGTGGACGCGGCACATTATGAAGTGAGCAGCTTGCGGCTGCTGTCGCCAGTGCAATACACAAAACGTATCCGCTAATTCTCATAGGACGCCAAAACGCCGACGACCGCAATCGCTACCATGATACCGCTTTCCGGTCGCCGCGTTTGCCGATGAGCTGCTCTTCCTGCCAGAGCCGCAGTCCGCTGGTCAGATCGGTCAATTGAAGCTGAAAGTAGTATTCGACCTGTTCGGTGTTGCGGTCGTAACGGATGTTGCGCTGGATAATTTTTCCGGCGATACTCAATTCCGGCGCGATCAGTTGGCGTGTGGCCGGCAGCGTATCTTCGCGAAACTCCTCGGCCGCCGCGGAATCACGGATCTGCCGCATTTGGTCAATCATGGTGTCGGTGGCGCCTTTGCCGCCTACGGCCGAGGTCATCACGACCTGTCCGCTGTTGGCCATTTCCTGTTCGATCTTGGCCATCAACTGGTCGGTGTCAATTCGCTGCATCGTGTCGTTGATAATGCGTCCGGTCGTGACAACGTATCGGCCGCCTTCGGGTTTGCGCAGGGCGCCCGAGCGCATCAGCGACTCGACCATCGCGGCAGCCGCCTGGTCAAAGTCGCGATAATCCAGCGCCATGACAGGTTTTCCCGGATCGTTGGTGGTGTCGATATAGACGGTCGGCTGCTGACAGCCGGCCAGCGTTGCCAATGTCAAACCCGCTGCAATCCAATAATACTTCATCTGTGAGTCTCCTGACTGAATGAGGGCATTGTTACCGGGGTTGTGTTCGTGTATTGATTCGAAAATCGACCGCCTCGGTGCGCGGCGCGACGGCCCGAAACGCAAACGGCGATTTGGGCTGGACCGAGACCGGCTGCCAGACACTGGTTTTGGTTGGGATGGCCATGCCGCCGGCGTCGAGCCATTCGACCTGATAATCAAACCGCCGGATACTGTGGGATTGATTCAGTCCCTGTACCTGGACTTCGAGGAAGCCGTGCGGCGTGACGCGCTGGCTGACGTTCTGAATCACAATCCCTTCGCCGACGACGGCGCTGAAGATTTGCCCGACCGGCCGCGTGATAATATTGGAGCCGAGATGGTCGCTGCCGACCGTATCGGCCAGATTGACGCGCGGGTCGTGGGTGTGCTGACCGCAGCCAAGCAGCGTCAGTGCTGCTGCAAGCATCACAAGCATCATCATTGTTTTCATTGTTGTCTCCTTACCGCTAAAAAGGTATCAGTTCAATAATCGGCCTGGACGCCGATGAAACCATTTTAACATACACCATCGTATGGGTGCAATCCGGAAGTTGCACTCGCTGGGCCGGCAGCGCGCCGAGCGAAATATCAATCCATCCGTCGGCGGGGCGGGCAAACCGGGCGACCTGAAAATTCTTCGGCAGCGCCGACCAGATTCGCACATCCGCCGCGGTTGTGGCATAATGGAATACCGCCATCACGATGGCCGCGGCCTCGGCGTTGTTTTCTTCGAGTACATATTGTGCTGCGGCCTTGGCAATGGCTGAAAGAACCGTCCGAAGCAAAATCCCGTCAAATTCTTTCTTGAATTCGGTCTGGACAAGGCGATCCATATCGGCCGCGATTTCGGTGGTATAGAGCGTCCCGTCGGCCCACATATCCAGCTTGGCCGCCGCGGCCGGACGATATACCAATTGCGGCAGCGCCACCCCGAAATACCGCACTTTATTCGTAGCGATAAACAGCGGCAGATCGAGCCGTACTTCCTCTTTGACGGGGCCTAATCCGTTCTCAAAAAAGACCCACACCGTCGGCTTAAGCGTCGAGCCGGTATTCAGGGCCTGCTCAACCTCGGCAAAATCCCGCAACACATACGGGTTATCCGGCAGCATTCCGGCGCTTTGTCTCAGTAAATCAGACGCCTTGGGGTAGTCATTTGTTGCGGCAAAAAACACCCCGGCCAGATAAGTTGAAAACGGATTTACAAAATCCTGATATGCCTCAAACTCATCCAAAGACGAATACGTTTGTTCGAGTTGGGTACGTAAATCGGCGTTTTCGATGCTGCGCCGGGCCAGTCGGCTGTACTGATTTTTTTCCAGCCTTTCGCGAACGGCCTGAATCTGCTCGGCAAACTCTTCTTTGGCCCGCCGCTGACGGTCCATCGCCCGGTTAAATTCCACACGGGCCAGCGCCTCTTGGCCTTGACGCATAAAATTAAGCGCCTTGTAGGTATTGACCATAATACCGTCGTAAATCGTGCCGGCGTAGGGGGTCACGGTGTCGTTGATGACCGCTGCGGCGATGGAATCGGCGATTTCATTGCGATTCAATGCGTAATGCCGCAGCGTCCCTTCGGCCAGGTCGAGCCAAAAGGTGCTTTCGTCGTATTGCTGACGGAATCGCTCGGCGGCGCCCAGTTGAAGCATCCACAGCAGGTCGTCGCCGCGCGGCCTGTCCCTGCGGCTGATCTTCTGCGCCGCAAAGGACGCGGCCGAATCCATTCGACCGGTTTCATAATGACGATTAAACGTCGCCAGATTCTCCCGCGACGTGTGGCATCCGATAACGGCAAGCAGAACCCCCGCGAAAAAAATGACCCGCTGGATGACTCGACAACAGCTCAATCAAACAGCTCCCAAATAAACAAAGAGGTACACATCGTCAGTGATTATAAACAGCCGAAACCCCCTGTAAAGTCAAAATATCCATCGTGGAGTTGATAAGCCGATGCCAATCTGCGGTTTATGGTTTGGGAGTCAAACGCAAAATGGTGTGGGGCAGGTTCAGTACGACATAGAGTGCGCCGTCCGGGCCAACGGTGATATCGCGTACGCGGCCGGCGTTTTTCAGGATGACCTGGTCGTGCAGGATGCGGTCTTCTTTGACATCCAGCAGCCGAATTTCCTCATATCGCAAGGCCGTGATCAGCAGGCGATTTTGCCATTTGGCAAACAGCCGACCGGTATAAAAGTCCATACTGCATATCGCAATGGACGGCGTGTAGTATAAAATCGATGCCACCGTCAAAAGTATTGTTTATGCGGCGGAGCGAAGCGGTGGGAATGCTCCGACTTGCCGCAGATACGTTCT
>OMKS01002638.1_pt1 | contig 14811 bp, 18 predicted proteins | sample 1674721 | NCBI WGS metagenome assembly OMKS01 (sample SAMN06264996, study PRJEB25208) | sediment metagenome | isolation source: hot spring sediment | place: USA: California | collected 2014-09-02
CCTGATCGTGCTCAGGCGCCTGAACTCCCCCCGGCCGAAACGCTATCCTCCCGGCGCAGTGTGCTCACCTCGCGTGAAAACCTCGGTCACCCTTCATGCTCATCTTGCGTGAGACAACTCCTGGGTACCGAGGAGAACGCGATGAGAATAGACGCTGTGCTGCGGAGGGCGATCGGTCCTTCTCATCCCGGAGCAGCAGGAGGCGGATGAGGGAACCCTCGAAGCCATCGGCCTCGCCGTGGCCCAGGTCCTTGTGCCCTTCCTGGAGAGGGGGGGCCGCATCGTGGGGATGACTTATGGGAAGGGGGACGACGACATCCTGCGCGGGGCTGGACTGAGGGACGGGGCCGACGGCTACGACGTCACGGGAGCCACGCTGGCGATCGCCATCCCCGCTGATCCGCTGGCGAAGGGCGTTCCCCTGGAGTACGAAGGGACGAACGGGAGCACGGACTTCTGGAGCATACCGGACGATGCCACGGTCGTCGTCTGGGATCCCTACGATGAGGCCCCGGTCGTCTTCCGCTGGGAGACACGTGGGGGAACGGTGGCCATGCTCGGCTTCCACTGCTATGGGGCGAGCGACGCGACCGCCCGCCTCCTCGCAAACGCCCTCGGGGTGACGGTCCCCATCTCCAAGGACACCGTGTTCCGCGAGGTGGGGAGCGAAGAGATCGAGCGGCTCCTCACTGAGCTCGGCCTGCTGTTCCAGATAGGGACTGATGCGTATGGTGATCCGCTCTGGAAGGTGGTTTTCGAGGGTATCGAGTTCGTCCTGTACGTGGACGATGCGGTGGACGACGCGCCCGGTCGGTACCAGGACCTCCAGCTCTACGCCGGATGGCTGACCGGTGGGGCGGTGCCGTGCGAGGTCACTAACGACTGGAACCGGCTGATGCGCGGATCGCGGGCCTACCTCGACGAGGAGGGCGACGCCGTCCTCGCGGCCGATCTCTACCTCCGGGGCGGGGTGACGTGGGAGACAATGCGGCAGTTCATCGAGCGGTTCGAGGGGGCGATGGCCTCGTTCCTCAACCACATCCTCGCGGAGTAGCCGTCGGGGGATCGGGCCCGGGGACCTGTCCGGGAGAAAGGACCGAGGCAGGGCGGGGAGTCGCCGCCCTGCCTCTCGTGCAGCGTCTACAGTCTACCCCCCATCGTGAGGGTGAGAATGGCCTTCTGGGTGTGAAGGCGGTTCTCCGCCTGGTCGTAGATCCAAGAAAGCGCCAGGTCGTCGCACAGCTCCACGTCCGCCTCGTTCCCGCGGTCGATGGGCATGACGTGCATGAGGTACCCGGGCTTGCAGAGCTTTGCCTGCCGCTCACGTGTGTACTTCCAGTCCTTGAACCTCTCCGCGTTCTTGATCTCCGCCTCCTTCCCGATCTCGTACCGGCGGAGGCTCATCCACCCGCGGGGGAAGACGACCGTCGCCCCCTTCAGGGCGTCGTGGAGCTCGTTTGTCACCTCGAACTTTCCCCCGCTCGCTTGGGCGTACTTCTTGCTCAAGGCGAGGACCTCGGGGTCGAGCTCGTACCCCTTGGGATGGGCCACGGTGACATCCATCCCGAACCGGGCAGCGATGATGAGGTCCTCCTGGACCGACCCCAGCGACCGCGCCCACGGGGAGTAGGCCCACATCACGGTGTACTTGACGCCCTGAAGGTCGTTCCCCAGCTTCTCGCGCATCGTGTAGAGGTCCGTGATCGCCTGGCACGGGTGCCAGATGTTGGAGGCCATGTTCACAACCGGGATCTCGGCGTGCTCTGCCAACCGGTACATGATCTCCGTGTCCTCCCCGTACCGGGACACCTTATCCTCAAGGAGCCGGATTCCGATCCCATGGGCGTAGCGGGCCATAACCTTCGCCGTGTCCTGGATCGTCTCCCCCGCCCCGGGCTTGTCCTCCAGGGACAGCCGAAGGTCGGCGGCGGCGACGAACTGGGCGTGGCCCCCGAGTTGGGTCATCGCGCTCTCGAACGAGAGCCGAGTCCGGGTCGAGGTGTTGAAGAAGAGCATGAGGAAAGTCTTGTCCTTGAGCGCAGGGTGGGGGAGGCCCGCGTAGTACATCCCCTTCAGCTGGTCCGTCACCTTGAGGACGATCTCCAGCTCCTCACGCGTCCAGTCCTTGGTGCTGATGAGGTCTTTCCCAGCAAGATCAAACCAACTCATCGGTCCTCCTTGGTCCGTTGTCTGTGGACCAACCTGCCCCCACGATCACGGCTCACGGGGAACGGGCAACGGTCTCTACAGGATCAGCGCCATCAGGCCCTTCTGGGCATGGAGCCGGTTCGCGGCCTCCTCGACGATCACGGAGTGCGGGCCGTCGATGACCTCGTCCGTGACCTCCATCCCCCGGTCCGCCGGCAGGCAGTGGAGGTAGATCGCGTCGTCCGTGAGGGCCATCTTCTCCTCGGTCGTGATCCAGTGCTTGTTCGCCTCGAAGATCGCCTTCGCCCTCTCCGGGTCCATGGGGGTCTTCCCGTCCGTGGGTTGTGCCGTCCACGCCTTGGGGTACACCGCCACCGCGTCCTTGAACGCCTCGTCCATTTCGTGGACGATCCGGAACGATCCCCCATTCTTCTTGACGTTCTTCTTCGTGAACTCGAGGACCTTCGGGTCGAGGTCGAGGCCCTTGGGGTGGGCGAGGGTGATGTCCATCCCGAAGAAGCTCGCCCCGATGATCGCCGACTGGGGAACGGCGAGAGGCTTCTCCACTGACCCCGAGTAGGCCCAGCTCATGACGAACTTCTTCCCCCGGAGATCCCCGAGCTTCTCCTGCATCACCATCACATCGGCGAGGGCCTGGCACGGGTGGTACATGTCGTCCTCCATGTTGATCACCGGCACCCGCGACCACTTGGCGAACTCCCGGACAATGAGGTCCCCCTTGCCGTACCGCCACCCGGTGTGCTTGCCGTAGATCCGGATCGCGATCCCGTGCCCCATCTCCGCGAGCACGCGCGCCACGTCGGAGATCCGCTCCGTGGAGTAGGCCTGCTCCTCCCCCTTGAGGGCCGGGGTGTAGACCGCCCCCGGCTGGAGGAAGTGGGCGTGGCCCCCGAGCTGGGTCATCCCCGCCTCGAACGAGTTCCGCGTGCGGAGCGAGGTGTTGTAGAACAACATGAACAGGGTCTTGTCCGCAAGGAGCCGGTGCGGCTCCCCCCGGATCCACTTCCGCTTGAGGTCGTGCGCCGTATCGAGAATCGTCTCCACTTCTTCGCGATCGAACTCCATCAGGGTGATGAAGTCCCGCCCCTTGAGATCTGTTGCCGCCATGTGTTCCTCCTTCGTTGTCGTCGCCCATGCGGTGCGACGGTACAAGCTGCCTTTATCCGACCCGTGACCCGTCACCGGTAACGCGTCACGGTACGACCTGGGTTCCCGCGCGTCCCTCCAGGGCCTCCAGCGCTTGCGCGAGCGAGGCGATCACCGCCCGTTCTCCACCGGCCTCGATGAAGCGCACCGTGGCCCGCACCTTGGGCTCCATCGAACCTTTGGCGAAGTGCCCTTCGGTCGCGTAGCCCTTCGCCTCGGCGATCGTCATCCGCTCGAGGACCTTCTCCCCCGGCCTCTTGTAGTTCAGCCGCACCCGGTCCACATCGGTGAGGATGAGGAACAGGTCGGCTCCCACATCCTCGGCGAGCCGCTCGCCGGCGAGGTCCTTGTCGATCACCGCCTCCACGCCCTTGAGCTGGCCACTTTCCTCGATCACGGGGATCCCCCCTCCGCCGGAGGCGACGACGATCGCCTTGTTGGTGAGGAGGGTGCGGATCGCCTCCCGCTCCACGATCGCCTTCGGATCCGGAGATGGGACGACCCGTCGCCAGCCACGGCCCGCGTCCTCGACCATGTGCCAGCCCTTCTCCGCCTGGAGGCGCTTCGCCTCCTCGGCGGAGTAGAACGCGCCGACCGGCTTCGTGGGGTTCTGGAATGCGGGGTCGGCCTTGTCCACAAGGACCTGAGTCACCACGGTGGCCACCGGGATGTCCCCTCGTCCCTCGCGGGAGAGCACGTTGTGGAACGCCTGCTGGATCATGTACCCGATGAGTCCCTGGGACTCCGCTCCGCAGACGTCCATCGGCATCGGGGGCACGATCGCCTTCGCCGCGTCGTGCTGGCGAAGGATGTTTCCCACTTGGGGACCGTTCCCGTGCGTGATCACGAGCCGCCATTTCCCGGAGAGGACCATCGCTGCCAGCTGCTCCACCGTGCGATGGACGTTTCCGTACTGCTCCTCGAACGTCCCCTTCTGCCCTGGCTGGAGGATCGCGTTCCCCCCCAACGCCACCACAACCGTCTGCTTCCTCAACTGAACACGCTCCTTTGCCGGTTACCTAGCTGGCCGCCTCGTCGCCCTGGACGAGTCTCCACATCCGCTTCCAGTGCGCGCGCATTGCAGAGCGGGCTTGGGTCGGGCGGCGGGCGCGCACCGCTGCGGCCACTTCCCCGTGGAGCCCCGCGACCTCGCCGATGCTCCCCGCGTCCTTCAGGTAGTAGTCCCGCGTGAACTCCCGGTACAGCCGCTCGTCCATCGTGTTGATGAGGGGGACGAGCACCGCGACGAGGAGGCCGTTCCCGGTCGCCTCCACCAAGGCGAGGTGGAACCTCTTGTCGGCCGCGAAGTAGGCGTCGAAGGTCTCCGGGTCCGCGAGCGAACTGAGCTCAGCGCACATCGCCTCCAGGTCCTCCGCCTGCGCGTCCGTGCGCTTCTGCGCCGCGAGCTCTGCGAGCGGAGGCTCCAACATGGTGCGCGCCTCCATGATCTCGAGACAGCTCGCCTCACTCTCCAGGAGGAGAAGCGCCTGATGGGCGAGCGGTTCCGTGGGCTGGCGCACGAAGTTACCGACCCCGACGCGGGCTTCGATGAGCCCCACCGCGGCGAGGCCCGACAGGGCCTCTCGCACCGTGGGCCGGCTCACCCCCATCATCTGGGCGAGCTCGGCCTCGGAGGGGAGTTTGCTCTCCGGGGGAAACGCGCCGCGGCGAATGGCCTCCAAGATCTGCTCGGCCACCTCCGTGGAGGCCTTCGTGGGTCGAACCTTGCGGAACTCCATGGCGCTTGTCAACCTGTCTGACAGTATGATAGGATTCGGGTGCTGTAAAGTCAACCCCGTTGGGAGAGCCGCGCCTCGCTCGGGGGAAGGAACGAGGAGAAGGCATGATCGACCTGAGAGTCAACGAAGACCAGTTACAGCGTACGGCCCAGCGGGCCCGGGAGCGGGACCTCTTCATCCCCACCTTGGCCGAGATGCGCGACCCGACGCGGATCGATCCCAAGATCTAGCGGGAGCTCGAGGGGATCGGGTTGTGGGACGTTCACCCTCGGAACCTCTACCGCATCACGTGGAAGAACGAGCCGGTGAAGCTCGGGGGAGGATTCGGGGGCGTGAACTACCTTAAGTTCCCATCCGAACTCACCGGGGTCCGGGCGCGGGTAGTCGCCCTCGTCGGGAAGTGGTTCCCCACCGGCTCCCACAAGGTGGGGGCCACGTTCGGGTGCCTCGTGCCGCGCCTGGTGACCGGGCAGTTCGACCCCACGGTGCACAAGGCCGCCTGGCAATCCACAGGGAATTACTGTCGGGGCGGGGCGTACAATGCGGCTCTGCTGGGGTGCGAGTCGATCGCCATCCTCCTCGAGGGGATGAGCCAGGAGCGGTTCGAGTGGCTGAAGAAGATCGCGGGCGAGGTCATCGCCACCCCAGGGAGCGAGTCCAACGTGTGGGAGATCTTTCAGAAGTGCAAGGAGCTCCAGGCCACCCGGGATGACATCATGATCTTCAATCAATTTGATGAGTTCGGTAATCACCTCTGGCACTACGCGGTCACCGGGCCAGCGATGGAGGAAGTGCTCCAGGAGGAGCGCGGTGAGTTGGGCCGCTACGCGGGTGTGGTGCTTACCTCCGGCTCGTCCGGCACCCTCGGCTGCGGGGACTACCTCAAGGAGCGATACCCCACGAGCGTGATCGCGGTGGGGGAGTCGCTCCAGTGCCCGACCCTCCTCCAGGCCGGGTTCGGGAGCCACCGCATCGAGGGAATCGGGGACAAGCACGTCCCATGGATCCACAACGTGCGCCACACCGACCTCGTGATCGCGATCGACGACGAGGCCCCCATGCGGCTCATCCGCCTGTTCAACGAGCCCGAGGGGCGGGCCCACCTCCTCCGCCAGGGGGTCCCGGCCTCCCTCGTCGACCGGCTCGACCTCGTGGGGATCTCCGGTGCAGCGAACCTCCTCATGGCCGGGAAGTTTGCCCACTACTACGAGCTCACGGAACGGGACGTCGTCCTCACCGTGCTCACCGACTCCATGGAGCTTTACGGGAGCCGGCTCGAGGAGCTCCGAGCGGAACGAGGGCCGTACTCCGCGGCCCAGGCCGCGGTGGACCACGAGCGGTGCCTCCTCGGGGCGACCACCGACCACATGCGCGAGCTCACCTATCCCGAGCGGAAGCGGGTCCATAACCTCAACTACTTCACGTGGGTCGAGCAGATGGGGAAGACCGTCGAGGAGCTCAACACCCAGTGGTACGACTGGCCGGATTTCTGGGACCGAATCCACGGTCAGGCCGACCGGATCGACGAGCTGATCCGGGAGTTCAACGCCCTCGTCCGCGGGGGGTAGGGTGGACCGTCGCGTCCTGGCCCGCGCAGCGGAGGCGATGGCGGCAGGGGAGCGGGCCGTGCTCGTGACTCTGGTCGCCGTCGCGGGGCCGGCCCCCCGGCTCCCGGGGGCGCGGATGCTCGTCTACCCGGACGGGAGGACCGAGGGGACGATCGGCGGCGGGTCGCTCGAGGCCCACGCGATCGATCGGGGGCGGGGCTTGCTCGGGACGGGGGGCACGGCCCTGGAGACGGTGGATCTCACCGACCGAGGCCTGAAGTGCGGTCGCGGCACGGCGACCCTGTTCTACGAGGTCCTCGCCCCGGAGGCGGAGCTGGTGATTGTGGGGGCGGGCCACGGAGGTCGGGCTCTGGCCCGGCTCGCCCATGAGGTCGCGGCGTTCGCGGTGACGGTGTACGACGGCCGGGCCGCGACGCGGGAGGAACTCGCCCCGGGGCTCGAGGTGGTCCCCCTTCCCGGCTACCGGGACCTCCCCCAGATGGGAGAGAGGGCGTACGCGGTGATCTGTACCGATTCCCACGCCACCGACCTCGAGGTCGCGCGGGGGATTCTCCGGCGGGACCCCGGCCCGGCCTACCTGGGGATGCTCGGGTCGAAGACGAAGTCGGCCGAGATCCGCGCGCAGCTCGAAGCAGACGGGTTTCCGGCGGAGCGGGTGACCTCCATCCACTGCCCGGTCGGGCTTCCCCTCGGCGGTCGGTCCCCGGGCCTCGTTGCGTTGAGCATCCTCGCCGAGGTCGTCGCGTTCCACCACGGTCACCTCGCAGATGCCCGCGCCCGCCTGAAGGAGCGGAAGCCTTGAACGGCGATCTCCTCCAGTCGGTCCTCCACGCGCGCCAGAGGGGCGACCGGGCCCTCCTCGTCACGGGCGAGATCGGCGCCGGGAAGACCGCGGCGATCCTCTCGCTGACCGTGGATCTCCGGACGCAGGGGCTGCCCGTGGGGGGTGTCGCCTCCCCGCGGGTCCTCGTGGCCGGGAAGACCGTCGGGTACCGAGTGCGGGACCTCGCGACGGGGGAGGAGCGCCCGCTGTGTTCCGTCGAGCCGCCGGGGATCCCGTTCCGGAGGTTCTTCTTCTCCCCGGAAGGGCTTGCCTCCGCCAACGCCGCCCTCGCACGCGCGGTGCGCACGGCAGAGGTGATCGTGGCGGACGAGGTAGGGCCCCTGGAGCTCATCGGTGGCGGGTTCACCCCGGGCATCCGGGCCGCGCTCGGATCGCCGGCGTTCCTCGTCTTCACCGTGCGGCCGTCGCTTGTGGACGAGGTCCGCGCGTGGGCAAGCGTGGCGGCGCCGGCCATTGCCCTCGACTCGCCGCCCGGGCAGCCGCGCGGTCCAGACGCGACACGGGCCCTGTTCGATCGCATCGCGGCGGACCACGACCGGTGGACGGATGGCGCAGGGCCGCTCGCGGGCTCCCGCGCTTCCCTCGCCCGGGCGGCGGCCCTCGTCCGTCCCCAGCCCGGCGAGCGGCTGCTCGACATCGGGATCGGCACCGGAGCCTTCGCCGCGCAGGTCGCCCAGGCGGGCACCGAGGTGTGGGGCGTGGACCCGTCGCCCCGGATGCTCGCCCGCTGCCGGGCGGCGCACCCCGACTACCACCTCCGCGAGGGGCACTTCCTCCAGCTTCCCGTCCCGGACGCGGCGTTCGACATCGTGGTCTCCAGTTTCGCCTTTCACCACCTCGCCCCGGTGGAGTACGACGACGCGTTCCGCGAGATCGGGCGCGTGCTCTCTCCTGGCGGACAGTTCCTCCTCCTCGACATCATGTTCGCCTCCGAGGCGGACCGCGAGGCGGCCCGCGCCGCGCTCGGCGAGCTGTGGGACGATGAGGAGACCTACCCCCTCGTCCCCACAGTCGAGCGGGCTGCCCGTCAGGCAGGGGCGTGCGACGTCGTGGCCCATCGCGTAAGCGAGCTCCACTGGGTCGTCACGGGGACGAAGCCCCGGGGCCGTGACCAGCGCACCGGCGGGCGACCATGGGCGGCGGGCGTCGTAGGGGGTATCCTCCCGGTCTGATCCGAAGGAGGGTTCATGGACGGAGAAGCGGAGCGCAGGCTGTGGGAGATCGTCGAGGAGAGCGAGATCGTCCTCCTCATCACCGATGCCGAGGGCTATCCCCGGATGCGGCCGATGACGACCATCGCCTACGAGGAGGATGGGACGATCTGGTTCGCCACGAGCAAGTCGTCGCGCAAGGTGGAGGAGATCCAGCACAACCCCCGCACCACGGCGTGTTTCCTCACCCCCGAGGGAGGGGCCCATGCCCAGGTCTTCGGCACGGCCGAGATCGTCGAAGATCCCGACCTCAAGAAGGAGCTGTGGGACGAGGACTGGAGCGAGTACTGGGAGGGGCCGGAGGACCCCGACTATGTCCTCCTCTCCCTCCATGGGGCGCGGGCCGAGTACTACCTCATGGACGAGGACGAGCTGTGGGTGGTGGAGTTCGCAGACTAGGAGCGGCTCCGTCCGCAGGCCCGGCAGGGGTTGACTTCCACCGCTAAACCAATAATCCTCCTCGCCTTGGCCCAAGCCCCAGCCCATGGGTACGAGCTCCTCGAGCGGTTGACCTCAGGCGAAGGGATGGACGCCGATCCCGGGTTCCTCTACCGCACCCTGCGCAAGCTCGAAGAGGAGGGCGCCGTCCGGTCGTCGTGGGACACGGGGGGCTCCGGGCCAGCGCGCCGGGTGTACGCCCTCGCCGATCTCGGCGGGGAGCGGCTCCACACCTGGGCGGCGCACCTCCGGGGGACCCGGGCCCGCCTCGACCGCTTTCTGACCGACTACACGAGCCATGCCGAATGCTGCGGCGAGCCAATGCCCCACCCGATGAGCGGTTGCTGCGAACCCACACCCGGGCACCACCATGGGAGCAGCTGCTGCGCCACGGACGTCGGCATCGGGTTCCGACGCCGACTCGTGAGCGGGGAGGATAAGATCGCCAAACTCGAGGCCTACCTCGCCGACCTCCCGGCCGAGACGAAAGCAGTGCAGGACAAACTGACTGCGCTGCGCAAAGCGGAGTAAGCTTGACCGACCACCCGGAGCGGGCGGGGCGGTCCCCGTCGCCCGGCGGCCCCTCGCTCGTGTTCCCACGTTCCTGGGCACCTTCGGCGCGTGGGTCGGCGCTGCCTCGCCCCCGGGCCTTACCGCAGGCACGGTGGGCTTGTTCTTCCTCAAGGTGGGGGCGCTTCTCTTCGGGAGCGGGATGATGCGTTCATCGAACGGGAGATCGCGGGCCGGGGCTGGCTCACCGCGGCGGAGCTCGCCGACGCGATCGCCGCCGGTCAAATCACCTCCGGTCCGGTGCTTCGGTCGGCCACGTTCCTCGGCTGGCTCCTCGCCGGGCCGGGCGGGGCAGCGTTGGCCACCGGGGCCGTGTTCCTCGGGGCGTTCCTCATCGTTGCCCTCCTCGGCCGGCTTCTCCCTCGTCTCGAGAAGCTGGCGACGGTCCGCGAGTTCCTGCAGGGGGTCTCCGCTGCGGTGGTGGGAGTGATCCGTGCCGTCGCCGTCCGGCTCGCGCTCGGCGCGCCGTGGGACCTGGGCACAGTCCTCCTAACAGCGGCGAGCGCGGGGCTGGTGTTCCTCGGCAATTGGCCGGCGTGGGGCGTGGTGGTGCTCGGTCTCGCTATGGGCGCATTGCGGTACGTGATGGGATAGAGAAGAGGGGCGGCCGTTTGGCCGCCCCCTGGGTGACGGTTTACCGTAGGACGCGCGGGTTATCGCGTCGACGATTGCGAGCACACTTCTGGCAGTAGACAGGGCGATCGGTCTTGGGCTCGAAGGGGAGCTCCTCGATCTTCGCACCGCAGTCCGCGCAGGTGAGCCCTAAATGGCTCACGTTGTACATCTTGCGCCGCTCGAAAGTCATGTCGCCTCCTTACCGTGGGCCGATAGAGGACTCCTCGAACCAACGATGCCCGGAGTGTACCCGGTTTGAGCCGCGTCGCCAGGGCACGTGGCCCATCCATCGGATCGGAGGATCAAAGGCCACGATCACCGCCGACACCCTGCCCGCGAGCTTATCCTAATCGCGATCGTCGCTTCCGGGGGAGCCCTCGCCGCCCGTCCTCCGGAGGAGGCGGTGTTCGCCGCGGTCGTGACGGGGCTTGGTGGAGGGGAACCTGCCCCTCTGCCTGATCTGCGGGTCCCTCGGGCTCGGTGCAGGAGTGCTCGTCTCGATCCCGCTCTACGCCGCGGCCGGGCTCGATCTCGATGTGCTCCTCGTCCCGGCCGCTGTGGTGGTAGGGGAGTGTGGGCGTTCAACCGCGGGGCTACCTCCCGCTGACCCGGTGGGCGACATCAGGGAGGGGGGGATGAGCGATCTTCGCTTCTTGACGTACTGCGGGCTCTACTGTGGGCTGTGCTCGGCGCGGTCGCGGGTGCCCGCGCAGGCGAGCGCGTTGCGGGAGACGATCGTCAAGGAGGGGTACGACGATTGGGCCCAAGACTTCCCGAACTTCAAGGACTTCCGGGCGTTCCTCGATCACCTCTGCGATCCGGATCGCTCACGTCCCGGCTGTCGGGCAGGGGGTGGGCCGCCGTTCTGCGGGATCCGCAAGTGCGCCCGAGGACGCGGGATCAAGATCTGCCGCCAGTGCCCTGACTACCCGTGCCACCGCATTGCCGCCCTTGCCGAGGGGTACCTGACCCTCATCCCCGACGGCCGGCGCATGCAGCGGATCGGGGTCGAGGCGTGGGTTGCCGAACAGGAAGAGCGAGCGCGCACCGGGTTCTGCTACGCCGACATCCGCTGCCACCCCTACGACATCCCCGCCGACTGAAGGCCCCGGGAACCCGCTACCACAGGGTAGAGGGCACGACGGACTCCAGGGCATCCTCGACCGCATCATCGAGCTCCCAGAAGAAGTCGAACCCGCTGAGGCGCTCCACCTCGTCCACGCTTGCCAAGAACGCCACCGCATCCTTCCCGACCGGGGTGACGTTGGGGACCACGAACGCCAAGAAGCGTGGGGTCCCGTCCAGGACATCGACCACGATCATGAAGAACGCGTCCGGGATCTCCACGCCCGAGGGGAAGCACATCCTCTCCTCGTCGAAGATCGGGCCCACCACCACCCAAATCTCCTCGAACGCTGCGGTGTACTTCCGCGCGATCGTCTGCTCGAACGCTGCCCACAGGCCCCGGTTCAGCGCCGGATCTTGTGGGCAGACGTTGCTCATCAAGAACGTCTGCCGCTGCGCCTCCGCCCCGTAGCAAACCCCGAGCGCGTAGTTCGGCGCCATGTGCCCGCGGTCGTAGCCACTGCCGGTGTACATGTCATGGCCCACCCGCGCCTGCGTGCGGGTGTCCACCGCGAACCGGCTCCGCCGGTTGTCGAGCACCGGGTCCTAGACGTAGAAGACGCGATAGCACACCCACAGCGGGTTCCGCCTCCCGTCGGAGTAGCCGACGATGAACCCCCGGTTGAGGAGGACCGTGATCTCCTCGTCCGCGGCGGCCAAGCGGGGGAGCCCGGCGAAGGCCGCGTCCCACGAGTCCGCCGCCCGGAGGGGCTCCAACGCCGCAACGAACAGGGTTGCGGCCGCGCCAAGAAGCCACAGGGGTGCGCCCCGACGCACGAGGGGTACCCGCATGCCCGCCATCATAGCGCATTCGGAGCGGAGGCTTGATCGCCGGAGCGAGGCGCCGTAGGATGGGCCGGCGGCGGCCCGGTCAATCCCTTCCAGCTCGGCCGTCGACCAGAACGAGCCGAGGAGGGATTATGCCAGAGTTCGGATCGGCGTTTTCCGGGTTGGCAAGCGAAAGGAAGCTCACCCACGCTGAGCTCGTGCGTGCGATTCGGTTCATGATCGCGGCCGAATACGAGGCGATTCAGCTGTACATGCAGCTCGCCGAGTCGACCGACAACGAGCTCGCGGTCGACGTGTTGACGGACATCGCCGACGAGGAGCGGGTGCATGCCGGCGAGTTCCTGCGGCTCCTTCGCGAGCTGGCCCCGGACGAGGCGAAGTTCTACGCCGCGGGAGAGGAAGAAGTGGAAGAGGAGATCAAGAAGCGCTCCTAGCGCCCGCCGCAGCGGCGGGCACCTCGCCCATCGCCTGTAGGGTGCTGTTCGATCTCGCTACGATTCCGAGCCGGATCCACAGGCGAAGGAGGGAAGAAACGAGGGTGCTTGTGCTCTACCACTCGCGGACGGGGAACACGAAGCGGCTCGCCGAGGCCGTGGCCGAGGGGGCGCGGAGCGTGGGGGGCTGCGAGGTCCTCCTGCGGACCCCGGACACGGTGACGGTGGAGGAGTTCCGGGGGAGCCACGCCGCGATCGTGGGCTCCCCGGTGTACTTCGGGGGGATGGCCGCCGAGCTCAAGAAGGTGGTGGACGACTTCGTGAAGGTGCGGCGGCACATGGAGGGGAAGGTCGGCGCGGCGTTCGCCACGAGCGCACACCCCAGCGGCGGCAAGGAGACGACGCTCCTCGCGATCCACCAGGCCCTCCTCATCTACGGGATGATCGTGGTGGGGGATCCGCTTGAGGCCGGCGGGCACTACGGGGTGGCCTGCGCCGGGGCGCCCGACGCAGCGACGCTCGAGGCCGGGCGGAAGCTCGGGGCGCGGGTGGCCCAGATCGCCCAGAAGCTCTTCTCCTAGCGGGGTCGCCGCCCCTGACCGGTCACGCGGAGGCCCACGCCTCCGACAGGACCTCCGCCTGTTCGAGCGCGGTCTGGGTGGCCTTCTCCTGCTTGTCCGGCGGGTAGCGGTGCTTCCGCAGCACGCGCTTCACGAGGCGCCGGAGGTTCGCCCGCACGTTCTCCCGCTCCGTCCAGTCGATGCTGACGTTCCGCCGCACCGTCTCCACCAGCTCGCGGGCGATTCTCTGCAGCGTGGGCTCGCCCAAAACCTTCACCGCGCTGTCGTTGGTCTGGAGTGCGTCGTAGAAAGCAAGCTCGTCCTCGGACAGGCCGAGCTCTTCGCCCCGGCAATCCGCCTCCCGCATCTTCTTGGCGAGGGCGACCAGCTCCTCGATCACCTGCGCCGCCTCGACGGCCCGGTTTTGGTAGCGGCGGATTGCCCCTTCGAGGAGTTCGGCGAAGGAACGGGCCTGGACCACGTTCTTGCGCCGGCGGGTCTTGATCTCGCCGTGCAGGAGCTTGCGCAGGAGCTCCACGGCCAGGTTCTTCTGTGGCATCCCCTGCACCTCAGCCAGGAACTGGTCGGAGAGGATCAAGATGTCCGGCCTCTTGAGGCCGGCGGCCGCGAACAGGTCCACCACCCCTTCGGGCGCAACCGCCTCGGAGATGATCTGGCGGATAGCGTAGTCGAAGTCCTCCTCGGCCCTTTGTTCGCTTGGGGCCCGCTTGGCGAGCGCCGCCCGCACCGCCTGAAAGAACGCCACGTCGTCCCGGATGGCGAGGGCCTGCTCGTGCGGCACCGCCAGCGCGAAGGCCCGGGACAGCTTGGCCACCGCCGTGAGGAGCCGGTCCCTGCCGTCCTCCTGGGCCAGGATGTGCTCCTGCGCAGAGGGTAGCAGCGAGAGTCGCGCCTCTGGCGTGCGGGTCTTCCACGCGGACCAGTCGAAGCCATGGAAGAGGCCGCAACAGACCTCGTAGTTCTCCTTCATCGCCGCCACGGCCTCGGCCTGGTCGATGGCGGTGCGGCCCGTGCCACCGCTTTCGGTGTAGGCGGCGAGCGCTGCTTGGAGCTCGTGGGCAAGGCCCAGGTAGTCCACGACGAGCCCGCCCGGCTTGTCGCGGAAGACCCGGTTCACCCGGGCGATGGCCTGCATCAGCCCGTGGGCCCGCATCGGCTTGTCCAAGTACATCGTGTGGAGGGAGGGGGCGTCGAAGCCGGTCAGCCACATGTCACGCACGATGACCATCTTGAACGGATCGTTCGGATCGCGGAACTGCTTGGCGAGGAGTTCCCGGCGCTGCTTGTTCGGGATGTGCGGCTGCCATCCGGATGGATCCGAAGCCGAGCCTGTCATCACCACCTTGATCACGCCCTTGTCGTCATCCTCGTGGTGCCACTCGGGGCGGAGGCGCACGATCTCGTTGTAGAGTTCGACGCAGATGCGCCGGCTCATGCAGACGACCATCGCCTTGCCGTCCAGGGCCTCCAGCCGCTCTTCGAAGTGGCCGACGATATCCTGGGCCGGGGAACGAGGTGTGCGACGGCGTGGTGCGCCTGTGCCGGCGAAGCCATCGATCAGGTCGTTCTGGCTGCCGCGGGC
>OMKS01002640.1_pt1 | contig 14800 bp, 11 predicted proteins | sample 1674721 | NCBI WGS metagenome assembly OMKS01 (sample SAMN06264996, study PRJEB25208) | sediment metagenome | isolation source: hot spring sediment | place: USA: California | collected 2014-09-02
GTAGTAAATTACTTATAAAGCTTTTATTTACTTGAATACCAGTCTTAGGGCTATAAGGTATAATAATAAAAAAAGATTTATTAACAATTTCATTATCTTCAGTAAAGGTTTTTATAAAATTAGCATATTCTTTAATCTGGATTTTAAGAAGTTCATTAGTTTGTTGACTTCTCTTTTCTTCTAAAATATCTAAATATGGTTGAATATTTAATTTACGGGAGTGGACAAAAATTTGTAAATCAAAGTCTAAAGAATTTAAAAAACTTTGATATTGCATCAAAATGGCTTCCTTCTCATCGTCTGATTTAAGGGCGAAATTAAGCGCCGTGGTTAACAGAACCATTCTTTTAGAACCATTCTTCAAGAAAACTACGCCATCGCGTATTTCTTTAATCGGGACGAAACTTTGAGCACTTAAAGCTTGAATCATTCTATTTCTTTTTTAATGTCTAATTTCCAAGATAAATCCTCTAAATTACTTTTAGATAGCCGGGGCAGAATATCAACCCTTTCTCCTTTCTCAATAACTTGAGCAATATCTTTGGGTGATTTAGGTTTTTCTTTTTTCCAAATATATTTTCTAGATGTAAAAAGATAATAAAAACCGGATTCTAGAACAGCGATAAATGGCCGATCATTTATTTTCCAAAAAGCCAAAGCCAAAGCAAAACCGGCAATTAAGATAATGGGAATAATGGCTAAATAAAGAGGTAGAAAGACATAAATCAAAAAAGACATACCACCACCACCAACTAAATAAATAAATTGCTTAAAAGTTAAAGGACCAAATATCTTATCTTCTATTTCTATAAATTGTGGAACTTGAAATTGCATAATTATGTTTGTTCTTCTTCATAATTATACACCAAAAGTGTTTTTTAATTAATAGGTTCTCGGTATGGATCGCTATTTGGAGGTGGTGGCGGCGGCAGATCATCGTCTTGGTCTTCCTTGTTTATTTCTTTTTTTTCTTGCTCGTCGTCATCCTCTTCTTTTATCATTGGCCGATTAAAAAGTTTTTTCATTTTTTGCTCAAAAATATTATCAGCTTGAGCCAGATCGGCTGGTTTGAGTGGGGTGGAGGATTCTTTCTCTTCTTCCTCTTTTTTTTGCGGTCCGATATGATGAACTTTACGCAAAGATTCCTTCATTGGGGCAAAAATCCTGGTATTAATATCACTAACTATGTTAGCAGCTAAGCCGGGCGATAATTGCAATCTTTTCTCTACCCGAGGAAGAAAATTATTTATTTTGGTCAGACCTAATAAGACATAACCAACTTCTTCGCCCAGAGCGCCAATTTGGTCAATATGAAGTTTGTTGCCATAGCCAACCAATTGAACATCTTTCAAAAGGTCGGACGATTGGATGGCATCTTTAATATCTTCTGGCAAATTATTAAAAGCTTCTTCTAATTGTTCTATTGAATATTCCATATCTTCTGAATCAAATTTACTAATACTTTTAAAATCTTCTTCTATTTCCTTTTTAAACTCTCTTAAAACAGAGAGCCAGGGATTAAAAATTTCATTTTGGCATAAACGGTTCAAATTTTTAGCTTTGACTTCATCTAAGCCAATTTCAGTTCTCAAACGTTCGGTAAAATCATCATAAGGAGAAATTCCCAACAAGACCAGTATAATTTCATATCTCAAAGCCTCTTCCTGCTCAGTATTTAAGCTAAATCTCTGACTCAAAGAAGAAGCTTGTTTTTTATATTCTTCTTCCTTTAAATATCCTTTAAGTGGCGTAGGTAGTTTTTGGTAGTTTTGGTAGAGGAGTTCTTCTTCTTTCATTTTTACTATTTATTTTATAAATTTTATATATTTCTAAACCTTTCCAATTTTTCATTAGTTTGCGGACGGGGGAGTAGTTGATTCTCTAAAACTTTCTCCTACACTTGTTCCGCCGGCGCTAGGTGGAGGGGTTTCTCCTTCGTTTTTAATTGCGTCTCTTAGTTTCTCAATCCATTCTTCATCCTTTGGTTTCCTTTTACCACCTTTCTTTATTTTACCAATCTCAGCCTTTTTACTTTTTTCTAAGCGAGCGATATCGTCTTCTATGTCGGCAAAAGCTTTCCTAGCTTCTTCTCTTTCTTTCAAAAGTGCGTCAATTCTTTGTTTGTTTTTCTCGGCTTCTTGTCTCCACTTTTTAGGATCTTGTGTATTGGGATCAACAGCTTTTGCTTCATTTTCTTTAAGCTTTCTTCGTTCACTCTCTAAATCTTGATCAGTTCTTGTTTTTGTGTTTTCCCATAAAGTTTTTTGTCGGTCATACTGTTTTTCTGTTTTAACTTTTTCTATCTTGGCATCATAATTTGCCTTGATATTTTCTTCTTGCTCTACTTGTTCGCTTGGAGACATAGTTCCACCAATCATCTGTTTTCTGACACGAGCTTTTTGCTTGGAGTTAATCCTACGCAGAATACCTTCTTTACGGAATGAAGACCTTTTCTCTATATATTCTTTCTTTTCAGCTTCATCCATACCAGTCATTTTCATAAATTCTTCTTCTTTCTCTATTTTCTTCTTTTCTTTGTCTTCTGTCGCTTTTTTGAAACCACCGGCGCCGGTTGCTTGACCAATATCTAATCCTTGGCTAGCAGCCAGTTGTTGCATTCCTTCACCTACTCCCGGAGCACTTCTGATATCAAAACTGCCTTTAGACATCCAATTGGAAGACCGAAGCCCAGTTCTTGCTAAAGCTCCACCCACCCCTTTTTCTTTAGCCATTTTTTGCAGAGTTTCAGATTGAGCCAAAGCACCACCGGCTCGGCCAAGGGTTTGTCGCCCGGCTTGAGCGACGGCATAGCCGGTTATAGTCGCTCCCGCCATAGCCGACATCTTAGCTCCTATTGCTCCCATCTTGACTGAGGCGATCATGCCACCAACTAGAATACCGTAGGCGATGAAGAAACTTGCAAAATGAAGAGTCAAAGTAAATAAAGGAGTAATAGTAAAACCAGCTGCTTGTATGGATTTACTTAGCTCTCTACCTAAATGTGATATTCCATCTTCTGCGGTGATCATATTAATAAAGACCACAATAAAAAACATAAAGACGGGCGCAACTAAAGCATTGGTAGTAAGTTTGTGCCACCATTTGGAGAATTTTTCTTGTCCAGGAACTATTAAAGAGAAAAAGGCCATTGGTGATAATATATATAAAAATACTAATACAAGAGATCTTATAAAAAACAAAATAGCTCCCGCCATAAAAACCCATATTTGTAATATGTAAGCAAACAATAAGAAGATGATTGACATAACTCTCGAATATACTGGTCCGAATTCTCCACCTAATGGATTTTCTTCTTGAGTTAATCCATAAACTTCTTGATTTCCTGTTGATACATGCTTAATTTTTGTTGATAAAAACTTTTGATTCGTTTCCCCTCGCACTGTTTGAAGAAAATCATAAGCTAGTACATTAGTGGCATCTATAACTATTTTAGTGAAAAAACCACTGAAATTTAATATTAGAGCAATTATAATTACTTTCGTGAGCATTCTTTTGGTATCAACTTGACTTAGTTGTAATATAGTACCTATGGCAATATAAAGGAGGATGAATATAAAGAAAATGTTAGCCAAATCGCGAAAAGCAACCCAAGCTGCTTGCACCCAAGAACTATTTAGGATAACTGGCAAAAAGATGTTAATAGCCAATTCTATGGACATTTCAAAAATATATCCGGCAAAATCTGCAAGACGTTCAGCGATAGCAAGTAAGACTTCTAAAATACCTACAATCCAGCCACCAACACCATCAGGGAGATCATTAATCATTCTGTACACCCCCAAAGCTTTAAAGCCAATATAGCCTGTAGCATATGCCGCAGTAACTACTCCAGCTACTTTTATAACTAACCAACCTAGAGCAATAGCTGCTGCTGTAAAGGACGCATTTGCTTCCTGGGGAATAACAAAGATTAACAAAATAAATAATAAAAAATATTTAACTAAATGTTTATTGGGTGGAGTGATCCGCTTTATTTTTTCGATATTAAATTTTTCTATTATTTTTCTCATAACAAAAATTCATTCTTCTAAAAATTGAAAGTTTCTTCGGTGGTTCCACTATTATTTGTACACTTTATTTTATACTCCGCCTTACTTTCTACGTGAAAGATTGCTTTAGTGGTGTTACCACTATCATCTGTTTCATTTTCAAGACGCTCAAAATGATACTTTTTAATCTCACTAGTTGATCTAGCATTTGCGTAAGCTCTAGATAATTGAGTTTTTAAATTATTAGCTATTCTGTCAATATCAGAATTTCTTATCAATGGTTTGGATTCAGTAATTCTCACAAAGTCATCTCCTTGAGTTGACCTATCTCTAGCGAAAGATATATTCATATTTAAAACCACACCGTCAACTTCATATCTATCATATTCTTCTTGAATTCTGTTCAAAAAGATTTGGTCTATAGTAAACTCCCATTTTTGAGTAAATTCTTCACTACCAAGAGTTACCTCTCTATTAGGTGTTAAATATATATTGTCGGGGTTTTCATAGGCGTCGCTGAAATCTGTTGGTACGTCAGCTGTGGCTCCTAAAGCAGTGAATAATTCTAACATAATATTAGGATATATATGAAGAGGAAGGAGAATTTGTTGTATTCCGGTGGTAGAAATACTTTTTCCTTCAGTGATTTTACCTCCACTTCTCCCTCTTCTTATTAATTCAATATCACCCAAAACTGGAGACGATTGGTACCAATTATTAACAGTATAACAACTTCGGGCATTAGGCGACCACCACATTATTGTGCCTAATTTATCGGGTTCATAATCACTTGCCCCCGTAGTTGGTATATTTTCAACTTTTTTAAATTTTATAATAACCGGAGGTTTGTCTTGATTATTCTCTCTTATTTCTCTCGGGCTTTGACCTGATTCTGCGCTTAAACCAAGATTATTAAGGAGCCCCAATAGATCATTAGCATTTATATCACCAAGACTAACTCCTGGAGGTAGATTTATATCTAAATTTCCTAAATCAAAATTATCGTTTAAAACTCCGGAAACCGTGTCAATATTAGGAAGATCTGAAATTGTGCCAGGGGAAGGTGTTCTACTATCCCCAGGCCCTAAATAACCAGGTCTTTGCTCAGTCCCCTCTTCGGGCATTTCTAAATCTACTGTTTGGGAGGCACTCGGTTGGCTGGTTTCTACTCCAGCACTCCCCGCCATCGGTCGTGGGTCTTGAGGCATTGAAGCGGCCAAGGCGTCGCGTGGTGCAGATACGGGTCGGGGTGATTTTGTACGATCACAAAATTCCTCTCCTTCCCACTCTATCTTTTCGCAGGGATTTCTGTAACCTCCGGAAGCAACGTATTGATTATTTCTTATTAAAAGCTGGGAAGACATTTCCTCAGCTATAGCTTTTGTTAGTATATTTTCCAAACCTCTTCTTGTGCATGCCTGATTATTTTTTATAAGTTCTTTTATTCCATTAATATCTTCTTGGTCAAAATCTTCCCAATCGCCAGAAAGATATTTGTCTATATCACCACTATCATATTTACTATTATCGCATTTAAAAATATCTGCTAGAGAGCTATAATAATCCTCGGTCAATGTTTCTTGAAAATAATTTTTAACTTCATCATAATATTCGGAACCAGATTTTTCTAAAGCATTCATAATCTTAGCAATAGCGACCCTTACGCCCTCATTCATATATTCCTCATAATCATCAACGAATAATGTTTCTGTTTCATTTGAGTCAGGGTCACTAGAATCTTTTTTATGTTCATTAATAAGCTCATAAAGCTCCTCTTTGTATTTATCATAAGCTTCAAGATTTTGACGAACTGCTTCCGGTTTAGTAACCATTTCTAACCATTCTATCTCTTCTTGTATTGCCCTTAGATGATGAGAATGAATACATATTTCCATTAAAAGACCTTTGTTTTCAAGTGAAGTAAGGGTGTTCTGTCTTGTCAGTTTCATTAAAGGACCATCGGTTTCTTTAACAGGAACGAATTTACCAGCACTAGAATCACCATCGTCAACGTCTCCAGCGTATTCTTCCATTGCTTCTTCACATTTTTCTTTAATTTCTCTTTCTCTTTCTTCTCTGGTTTGCTTTAATTTCTCTTCTTCTGATTGACCCTGTTCAGATGGTGTGTATGCACCACTATCAAATCCTAACCCTTCAAGGTGTTCATCACTACCAATATCGGCGGGATCAATTGCTTGAACGATAATAAAACTTTTTATAGGAGACACAACACTTGTTATCTTCCAGCCAACAATAGTAAAACAAATAACTAAAAAAATTATTATCCAGATTTTATCTCTTGTGTTTTTATCAGCAGAAATCATAATTTAGCATTAATTTTTATTATATCTTTTTCGGCAAAAATAAAGTTTTTCTCTTCAAAATAGTTATTTAAAGCAATTAAACTGGCATAGAAATATTCTAAATCTCTAGGATATCGCCAAGCTGAATCCAGGGCTTGTTGTGGATAAATAATTACTCGCCCCATATAATAAAGATTATCAGCCACTTTTTCGGCATAAAAGATAATTTCACGATGAATATCTAAAGCATCTTCCGGTGGGTTAATTTCTTTCAAGGATTCAATTAAGTTATCAAATATTAAGAGACTATCTTCTAAAGCCAGTATTTCTTTTTTTGAATTTTTTCCTTGATTATTAATTATTTTAACAAAAGTATCCAATTCATTAGACCTTTCTTTTTCCATAATTTTTAGGGCCAACGATATTTCTTGAGCATATTCAGCAATTGATTTTTTCTTATCAGCCATTACAATCTCTTGTTCTTCTTCTAAATCAAAAAATAAGTTATTATTTGATATTTTTAAAATACCTCTTTTACTTTCAGCAAAGATTTCAGCTTTGCTTGGTTCTCTAATGGTAATTATTTGAGTATCTTTACTATTTTTCTCCACATAGCCACCTATTTTCCAAAAAATAGTGCTTACAATAAATAAAGTGACCAAAGTGTAAATGACTGCTTTCTTTATCATAATATATTTGTTATTATATTATAGATTTAATCATCTGGCTAATTGGAAATAATCTTAAAGTGGATAAAATTATGTTAAAGAACAGATTAATTTTTACAGGAAAACTATTTATTATTTCTATTGTTTTATTCTTTTTGTTTCTATCACCATATAATCAATTTTCTGGTAGTTTTTTAGAAGTTGAGGCGGCCCTCAATATGCCTTTGGGTGGGCAGATAATTAAAAGGGTGTTTTGTGATAATGGGGCAGTTTTACTTTGCCTAATTCCTGCGGGCGAACATTTGCCTAATCCGGTAATTTTTCGTCCCGGCTCCAGTGATCTATATGAATTTTATAGTATAACAGTAGGGGCTCATATTTTAGGTACTTGGGAAAGATATGATGTTTGTAAAATAGGTATTGTTTATATTCCCGGACCGAGGATAGATATAGTGGGGACCAGTGAGGGAGAATTAGATTTTTCTTGGGATGACCCTATTGGGGACCCTGACCCTTGGGATCCTGATCCGGAAAAAGACTGTCCTTGTCGTTGTGATGCTGAAGGAGAAGATGAGACTAGGGCAGCATTAAGAGCTTGTGGTATTAGTTTTAATAAGGGCCCTTGTCGAGTAGATGGACAATGTGCATTGCCATCTGTTTGTAATTGTACCAATCTTCGTTGTTTGCCTCGCAGGACAGTGCGACAAATATGTGCCTTAGCAGAAATAAGTGGTTGTACTGGCGATATGGTCATAACGGGGGGTACAGAATGTGGACATTCTACCCATGCTGAATGTCGAGGTATTGTTGATTTCAGACATAGAGATTCAGGTAGTGCTTGTTTGACGGATTATATAGAGAATGAAGCCAATAAAGATGATGGAGATTTTACCGACTTAGGTCAAGGAAGAATAGGTCGAGAATATCGTTCTAATAACCCCAACTTTCCTGGAAGATTTTTAGATGAGCAAAGAGCTGGATATATTCGCCACTGGCATGTCGAGTTTAGATAATTTTAGATAATTGAATCCAATCCCCTAGTTTCAAATCTTCGGCGCGGATATTTTCGTTTAAACCAATCTTTTTCAGTATTTCAGGGTTGATTTGCAAATTAGCGCTTAATTTTTTCCTTTTATGTTCAAAGCCTTGCTTAATGATTTTAAGAAGTTTTTCCTCGTCTATTTTTAGCGCTTTATCTCTTTTTTCTATCAATAATATAGCTGAATCTACTTTGGGTTGAGGAGAGAAATTGCCGGCTTTAACGGTGGTTATCTTTTTAGCTTGGCCATAGATTTTTATTGCCAATGATAGAATACTTTCTTTGTTTTTGGCTGTAATTCTGTCAGCGACTTCTTTTTGGATTAATAGTACCGCCAAATCCGGTCCTTGAGAGTTTAAAAATTGGCGAATAATTTTGCCGGTTAGATAATATGGGATATTGGCGATTAGTTTATAACCATTTTTGAATTCCCTTATTTTTTCCGGTTGAAAATCCAAAATATCTTCTTCTTTTATAACCAACTGCCCATTATTAATTTCTTCAGAAAATTTTTCTTTTAAAAGAGCAATAGCTCGGTTGTCTTTTTCAATTGCCAAAATAAAAGCTTTGGTTTTTAATAATTCGGAGGTTAAAAATCCACTTCCCGGACCAATTTCTAAAATTTTATCTTGAGGAGTTATTTTTCCGGTTTGGATTATTTTCTGAGCTATTGTTTTGCTGGTTAAAAAATGTTGTCCGAGAGATTTTTTAGGTTTTAATTTAGTCATAAGTTAAGTATTCCTTAACCGGCTCTTCTTGGTCAAGCTCTTCGTCAATTTTTAAATCATCTAAAATTTCTTCTAAGAAAATAGACATTTGATTGATATTTTGTCGGCCAAAAATTGAACGGCTTTGAGCATAACTTAAGAAAAGATTTTCTCGGGCGCGAGTGATGGCAACATAAAAAAGCCGCCTTTCTTCTTCTGGGTCGTGGTCGTCTTCCCCGGGATATTCGTGGGGGAAAAGGCCTTCTTCTAAACCAGTGATAAAAACTGAGTGGAATTCTAATCCCTTAGAAGCATGGACAGTCATCAAACGAACTCCGCCAGCTGATATTTCATCTTGGTCAGAAGCCAAAGCTACTTCATCTAAGAGTTTTATCATTTCTTCTTCCCCCGGGTTTTTGTATTTACTAGCCACCACTAATAGTTCTTTAATATTGGCTATTTTTTCCAATCCTTCTTCACCTTCTTGGCGCCATTTATCAGCCAAACCACTTAAACTGAAAACTTTGTTTAATACTTCTTTAGGGCTTTCTTTCTCAACTAATTTTTCTATTTTATCTAAAAGATTATAGAATTTTTTGATTTTATTTTGTGTTATTGGAGGTAATTTTTCCACTTCACCACTGGCTATTTTGGCGATAGTTACTTTACCAATTTCGGGTAGAAATGATAGAGCTCTTTTTAAATTTGACCAATTCTCTCTATCTAAGGCACTTATGATATAAGATAGAAGATCTTTTATTTCGGCTCTTTGGAAGAATTTCACCCCGATTACTTTATAAGGTAGTCCAGCCTTTAAGAAAGCTTCTTCTAAGGCCCGTGATTGAAAATTAAGCCGATAAAGAATAGCAATATCATTTGGGTCAAGGCCTTGTTGGAGTAATTTTTTAATTTCAGTAATTATTTTCTCAGCTTCATCATTTTCCGACCAAGCTGATAATAATTTTACCGGTTCGCCGTCATCTTTATGAGCTTTATTTATTTTATTGATCCTGTTTTTATTAACACTGATTATCTTATCAGCTAAATAAAGAATATTAGCGGTGGAACGGTAATTTTTTTCTAAAATAATTGTTTTAGTTTCAGGAAAGTCTTTAGAAAATTGAATAATATTTCTCATATCAGCTCCGCGCCAACCATAAATTGATTGATCTATATCACCAACTACACAAATATTGGGATTTTGAGGATTGGTTAGAAGATGAGTTAATTGATATTGGATTTTATTAGTATCCTGATATTCGTCAATATGGATATGCGACCAACGATTTTGATATTTTTTTCTCAAACGATCATTTTCAGATAGAAGGTTTCTGGTTTTTAATAGTAAGTCATCAAAATCTAAATTATTTTCGGTCATTAGTATTTTTTCATATTGAGGCCAGATTTGGCTCATCAATTTTTCCCAAAAACCTTTAATTTGTCCATCGCCAAAAGCTTTTTGAAAATCATTCAGACTAAAGCCATCAGCTTTGTAGCGAGAAATAGTAGCTAAAACAGATTTAGGGTCGCATTGATTATTTTCATAACCGGCTTGTTTAAGAGCTCTTTTGATATAGCGAATTGAATCATTACGGTCGGCAATATTGAATTTATAACCATTATCACGAAGGATTTTGGTTCCCAAGGAATGAAAAGTCCCCAGCCAGGGGCGTTCGGGAATATGTTTTTCCCTCAAAGAGGAGTCTATTCGGCTAAACATTTCTCCGGCCGCTTTATTAGTAAAAGTCAAACCTAGAATATTATTTGGTCTAGTGCCATGGTCAATTAAATTTACTATCCGACTGACTAAGGTTTTGGTTTTACCGGCGCCAGCGCCGGCGATAATTAAAACCGGACCAGCTAGAGTATTTACAGCTTGAAGTTGTTCAGAGTTTAATTTGGCTGGTTCAAAATTCATTGTTTTTATTATTGGGGATTGTTATAATATTTACAAGTTATTATATTTTAACCAAACAAGCAAACTATGGTAGCCATAAATATGGAAAGTTCTGATATTGAAAAAGAAATAGAAGAACTTAGCCAACAAATTGAAGAGCGCCGAAAACTTCTCTCTCAAGAAAGAGGTTTGGTGACTGATGAAGAGATTGATAAAAATTTAATCTATGAAACCGTTTTAGAAAGTTTTGGTGAGAAATTACCACCTCAAGCACCACCGGTAGAAGAAAAAATAGAGAAAAAAGACGAAGCGGCTGAAGCTTTGCCAACTAAAAAAGCCACAGGTCATTATTTAGATAATTTGCCGGAAGAAGTAATCGTTCAAATAAATGAATTAATTAGCCAAATCCCTCAAAAAGGTTTAAGAAGAACAGTTAAAGAGGCCAAAAATCTTGACCCGGCATCACTTGATGCTTTTCATGATGCTTTAACTGACAGATTATATGAGGAATTAAAGAAAATTAAAGCTATTTAATAATGGCTCCGGAATTAAAATTAATATTAATAGTCACAATTGCTTTACTGCTTGGACTATTTTTTATCTGGTGGTTAGTTCGCCGATACAAAAAAGGACCTAGTCTAAATTTAAAACTTTTATTAGTTAAATTACCACCTAGTTCGCTAAAAGACAATGAGCAAAGAGATATAATAGCCGAGATTAATAATTTTGAGCAACTACTATCATCTTTTTCCTCACTTAAAGAACCTTTTTGTTTAGAGTTGGCGGTTCATAATTCCGGCAGTGAAATTTATTTTTATTTAGCTATCCCCCGCCAGTCGGTTGATTTTGCCATCCGCCAAGTCCAGGGTTTTTTTGCTGATGCTCAAGTTGATGAAGTTGATGATTATACTATCTTTAATCCTAAAGGTCAGGTGGCGGGAGCAATTTTAACCGAAAAATATACTATTTTACCGGTTAGAACTTATGAAGAGGCCAAAATTGATACTTTCTCGCCCATCTTGAGTGTCTTCTCAAAATTAGAGGAAGTTGGAGACGGTGCTTGTTTGCAGATCATAGCTCGTCCGGCTGATACTAATTTCAAAAAAAATATTAATCAAAAAATAACTCGCTTGAAAAAGGGTGAGAAGTTTAAAGATGTTGCTTATGCCGGTATTACCTGGAAAGATATTAAGCCTTTTTTTGAAGGTCAAGATAGTAGTAATAAAGAAAGAAGTGTTGATGAAGATGCAGTTCAGGCCTTAGAGAAAAAAATAGATAAGCCACTTTTTGAGACTAATATTAGATTAATGGCTTCATCTTTATCAAAAGATAGGACAGAGGATTTACTTTTATCTTTAGCCGGCGCTTTTTCTCAATTTGCTTCTCCTAAAAGAAGTGAATTTCAACTTTTTAGGCCCCAAAAAATGAAAAACTTAATTTACGATTTTGTTTTTAGGCAGTTTAATAAAAAAGAAGCGCTAATTTTAAATACTGAAGAAATTGCTAGTATTTTTCATTTCCCAATATCGACCACAACTACTCCCCGTCTTAAATGGCTCAAGACCAAAGAAGCTCCACCACCAGACAATTTACCTAAAGAAGGAGTAATTATTGGAGAGAATGTTTTTCGTGGCGAAAGAAAGTTAGTCAGAATGGATCGTGAAGATCGTCGGCGCCATTTTTATATTATTGGTCAGACTGGTACCGGAAAATCATGGTTAATGCTCAATATGGCTTTACAAGATATTAAGGCCGGTGATGGAGTTTGTGTTATTGACCCTCATGGTGATTTAGTAGATGACATTTTAGAAAGAATACCAGTGGAAAGAGCTGAAGATGTAATAGTTTTTGACCCAGGCGATGTGAGACGGCCCTTAGGAATGAATATGTTGGAATATGATATTAGTCGGCCGGAAGAAAAAACTTTTATTGTTAATGAAATTCAGGCCATCTTTAATCAGTTATTTATGAAGGAGACAATGGGTCCAATGTTTGAGCAATATATGAGAAATTCTCTTCTACTTTTAATGGAAGATACTATTCATGAAGTGCCGACCTTAATGGAAGTCCCTCGTATTTTTACCGATGAAGAATATCGTCAGAGAAAATTAGCTCGTATTACCAATCCGTCAGTAATTGATTTCTGGACCAAGGAGGCGGCTAAAACAACCGGCGAACAAGGTTTGGCTAATATGGCTCCTTATATAACCTCTAAGTTTGGTAATTTTATAGCTAATGATTATATTAGGCCAATAATTGCTCAACAAAAGTCAGCTTTTAATTTTCGTCAGGTAATGGATAAAAGAAAGATTCTTTTAGTTAGTTTGGCCAAGGGTAAGATTGGTGATATTAATGCCGGACTTTTGGGTATGATAGCTGTTGGCCGATTATTAATGGCTGCTTTATCACGAGGCGAGATGGCTAAAGAAGAGAGAAAAGATTTTTATCTTTATATTGATGAGTTTCAAAATTTTACCACTGAATCAATCTCGGTTATTCTGTCTGAAGCTAGAAAATACAAACTTAATCTTATTTTAGCTCATCAATTCATTGCTCAATTAAGTGATGAAATTAAGGGGGCAGTTTTTGGTAATGTTGGCTCAATGGCAACCTTTAGAGTTGGGGCTCCCGATACAGACGAATTGGCCAAACAATTTTCTCCAGTCTTCAGTGAGCGCGACTTACTATCAATTGAAAATCAAAATGCTTTCATAAAATTGCTTATAAATGGCGAACCGGCTAAACCTTTCAATATCAAAACTTTGAATGCTGACAATGGTTCTCCAGATGTTAAACAAAAATTAAAAGAATTGTCCAGATTAACTTATGGGCGCGACTTAGAGACGGTGGAGAGGGAAATTTTAGAACGTTTAAGGGGCTAAATTGCTATCCACAGCTATTTTTTAAGGGTATTGATTTAGTGATTAAAATCCTTTAAAATGGTCTTGTTCAGTAGTTAAACAGAGATGACTGGAAGTCCGATTATCATTTAAAAACAAGGCTTATTTTATCCTTTGAAGGTATAGACAGCGCTTTTCAAACAAGGCGAAAAAATAGAGATTTTTTATTCAAAAAACACTTTTTCAGCTTTATTGGCTTACCGGTGGTGTTTTTGGCAATAATTTTTCCACTAGTCAATGTTTCGGCTGGAAACTTATCAAACAACAGAGCAATTAGTTCGCCAAATAATCAAAATGATTTTCTAGAAGCCACCTTGGCTCTCAATCCAGTCAATCTGCCCCGCGGTGGCGGTGGCCTTTTGGTTATTGAGGGAAATACTTTGGTTTTAGATTCTAGTCCGATGCTTTTGGGAGAAGATTATTATTCTTCTAATGTTGGTCAAATTAGTGTCTATATAGTTCGTTCCGGTGATACCTTGTCGCAAATAGCTGATATGTTTGGTGTATCAGTTAAGACTATTATTTGGGCTAATGATTTACCGAGCAATTATAAAATTAAGCCTGGTGATAATTTAGTAATCTTACCGGTTTCTGGTGTTCGTCACATTGTTAAGAAGGGAGATACTATAGCATCACTTGCTAAAAGTTATAAAGGGGAAGTTGAAGAGATTGCTAGATATAATAATTTAGCCGTTGGAGAAAAATTAACTATTGGGACTGAAGTGATTATTCCTCACGGAGTTGTTCCGGAACCTGTTCGTCAACCAAGCACTTCAAGCAGGAGTTCTTCTTTAACAACGAGAAGTAATCTAGTTCGTCCAATACAAGGTGGAATTAAAACTCAAGGTTTACATGGTTTTAATGCGGTTGATTTAGCTGCACCGATAGGGACAGCAGTTTATGCTGCCGCTAGTGGTGAGGTGGTAATAGCTCGTATGGGTGGCTGGAATGGTGGTTATGGTAATTATATTGTTATCCGTCATTCAGGCGGAGTTCAGACTCTTTATGCCCACTTGAATTCTGTTCAAGTGTCCCCAGGCCAACAAGTATCAGCTGGCCAGACGATTGGTTCTATTGGTTCTACTGGCCGTTCTACTGGGCCACATCTTCATTTTGAAGTTAGGGGTGCGGTTAATCCATTTTAAGCAGTTTACTTTAGTCTTTTCAAAGGTTAATATAGTAGTGGACTTATCTGTTATTATTAGCGACGTAGAGAGAGCGAAATGAAAATGTAAAAACATTTTCATTTCCGAGCCGAGGAGCTAATATAGTCTGA
>OMKS01002641.1_pt1 | contig 14799 bp, 15 predicted proteins | sample 1674721 | NCBI WGS metagenome assembly OMKS01 (sample SAMN06264996, study PRJEB25208) | sediment metagenome | isolation source: hot spring sediment | place: USA: California | collected 2014-09-02
AGTTACCAAAAATAATTTAATCGTGCCAAATGTTGATACAAATCACATAAAAAAAAATTAATATAATTATTTTAAAAACAAATAATCAATTGATGGTTTGTTATTTTTGATTTTTTATCCGGTAGGTGATGCCGATGAAAAAACAAGCGATTTATAATGGTGAGAAAGATAACTTAAGCAAATATTTCAGTGAACTCAATTATATTCCACAACTATCGTCCGAGGAGGAGTTCGAATTAGCACGCGACGCAAAAAAGGGTGATCGCCAGGCGCTTAAGAAATTAGTGAGCGCCAATTTGAAATTCGTCGTTTTTATCGCGCGAGATTATCAGGATCGGGGATTACCGCTGGACGATTTGATCAGCGAAGGCAATGTCGGTTTAATCGAAGCGGCAAAACGGTTTGATTACCAACGTGGCGTCAAATTCATCTCCTATGCGGTGTGGTGGATCCGACAATCCATATTGCGCGCGTTAGCCAATTATTCGCGTCTGGTTCGGCTGCCAATCAATCACGTTTGGGGGTTGCAGAGAATGCTCACCGTTATTGAAAATCTCGAACAACATCTGGGCAGAAGCCCTGAATTGGAAGAAGTGGCGACTGAACTGAACATCTCACCGGATACATTATCTCAACACATGATTTATTGGGGACGTGATCTATCGCTTGATGATTCCACCTATCTCAACAGCGACAATTTATCATTATTGGAGCGCGTTGGCAGTAATGAATTTGCTGAACCTTCCAGGGAGCTGCTCAACGAATCGTTGAAGACCGATATTCGCATGGCGCTGGATACACTACCTGAAAGAGAATGTAAAATATTGAAATGGTATTACGGTATTGAACAGGAAAGACCATTGACGTTATTGGAGATTGGTGATTTGATGAATCTCAGTCGGGAAAGAATTAGACAGATAAAAAACAGGGCGTTGCGCAAGCTTCGATACATTAACCAGCGGGAAAACCTGCAACATTATCTGGGCTAATAAATTGCTAACAACCCAGCCGTCTAATCGACTCTGAACTAAGTGGTCGATATTGACGGCTTTTTTTATACCCAAAATAATGAGGTCAAACCGAAAATGTTGCTGGGAGCGCATGTTTCAATCGCTGGCGGGGTGGACAAAGCGCCGGCCCGCGGCGCTCAGATCGGTTGCACCGCCATCCAGATATTTACTAAAAATCAACGCCAATGGGATGCGCCGCCTCTGTCCCAAAAGGAGATTCTCGGTTTTCAGCAGGCGCTGGCAGATTCACCTATTAAGTGCGTTGTGGCGCATGCTTCATATCTGATTAATCTTTGCAGCCCTGATAAAAATCAATTGCATAAATCGCGCGAAAGCTTTATATTGGAATTAGAACGCGCTGAATCGTTGAAGATTCGCAGCTATATTTTTCATCCGGGCGCTCACAAGGGGCTGGGTCAAAAAATGGGTATTGAACTTATCGCTGAAAGTCTGAATTTTATTCTTGAACGTTGTGCTGGTTTCAACACGGAAATAGTGCTGGAAACCACCGCCGGTCAGGGTACTTCCATTGGTTTCGAATTCTGCCAGTTGCGGGAGATTATTAATTTAGTCGATCAAAATCATAAGCTGGGGGTGTGTCTGGACACGAGTCATATATTTGCCGCGGGATACGATCTGAGAACCCCCACTGCTTATAAAAACACGATGAGTGCGTTTGACAGAGAAATCGGTTTCGACAGATTGAAAGCGATTCATCTGAACGACTCAAGGAAAGAATTCGGTTCAAGACTCGATCGTCATGAAAGGATTGGTCAGGGCAAAATTGGATTAGCTGCTTTCGGATTTATTATTAACGATCCCGTGTTCAATCAAATACCTAAACTGATTGAAATTCCCGGCGGGATGGAAAGCGATCAACAGGATCTGATGTTATTAAAAAGTATGATTACACCTGACGAAGGATAAAAATTGCTGGTTATTTTTCCAATCTAAATTGAGGGAAGGTTATGACAGAGAAAAAATTCGATCTGGTTGTTCTGGGATCCGGACCCGGCGGTTATGTCGCTGCGATTCGCGCAGCGCAACTGGGATTTACGGTCGCAGTTGTTGAAAAGGAGGATGTGGGCGGTGTGTGTCTTAATTGGGGATGTATTCCCACCAAGGCTCTGCTGAAAAGCGCTGATATTTTTGACAATGTCAAACAGGCGAAAAAATTTGGTGTGGTCGCTGGTGAAACATCAATTGATTTTCCAGCCGTGATCCGTCGCAGTCGACAGGTCGCCGGAAGAATGTCCAAGGGAGTTCACTACTTGTTTAAAAAGAATAATATTACGCTATTCAATGGGCATGGTAAGCTGGTTGATCAGAATCATCTGCTAATAACCGATGCCTCCGGAAAATCGTTGGAAAAAGTTTCAGCAGACCGGTTCATTATCGCCACTGGGGCCAGGCCGCGTTCTATCCCGGGCATTGAGATCGATGGCAAACGAATTATCAGCAGCCGGCAAGCCATGTCGCTGGAAAAGCTGCCGCAGTCGCTGATTGTTATCGGCGCCGGAGCCATTGGTGTGGAGTTTGCCTATTTTTATCAAACGCTGGGTTGTCAGGTTACGCTGATTGAGATGCTGCCGAGTGTTTTACCGATCGAAGATCAGGAAATTTCCGAGCTATTATTGCGATCATTTAAAAAGCAAAAAATACAAGTTTACACCAGTAGTAGAGTGCAACAGGTGAAAACGCTCGCAGGCGGCATTGCTGTTGTTGTTGAAAGTGATGGCGATGAACAGGAATTGGAGGCGGAATTGGCGCTGATGGCGATTGGTGTTCGAGGCAATATCGAAAATATTGGACTTGAAGAAACAGCGGTTGAGCTCGAAAATGGATACATCAAGGTGGATGCGAATTATCAGACCAGTGCGGAAAATATTTACGCTGTCGGAGATGTTATCGGTCCGCCCTGGCTGGCGCATGTGGCTTCTGCCGAAGGGATTCACACTGTGGAAAAATTAGCCGGCAGGGACGTGAAGCCGATTGATTATTCGAGCATTCCGGGTTGTACCTACTGCAAACCGCAGGTTGCCAGTATCGGGCTAACGGAACTAAAAGCGCTGGAATCGGGTTTAGCAATAAAAATCGGACGCTTTCCTTTTGTCGCCAATGGACGGTCACTTGCTGCCGGCGAAAGCGAAGGCATGGTCAAGTTGATTTTTGACGCTGATACCGAGAAATTGTTAGGCGCTCACATTATTCACGCCGAAGCCACTGAATTGATTGGTGAACTTGCTGTGCTCAAAACACTGGGATCAAAAGGGCATGATCTGATCAAAACAATTCATGCGCATCCGACCCTGTCGGAATCAATTATGGAAGCGGCTGCGGCGGCGTTTGGCGAGGCAGTTCACGGATGATATTCCAGCAGGTAAATTAAATATGATCAAAAAAATGAGAATTCGACAGAAAAGACACCCACACTGGCTAAAAGTCCCCATGCCGGGGGGTAATGAATTTAGTACGGTCAGAAAACTAATCCAACAAAATCGTTTGCATACAGTTTGCCAGAGTGCTCATTGCCCCAATATCGGCGAATGTTGGGGGCAACGAACCGCAACCTTCATGATTCTGGGAAATATTTGCACCCGCAACTGTAGCTTTTGCAACATCCCGGTGGGAAAGCCGGCAGCAGTGGATGCTGACGAACCGGAAAGAGTTGCCGAAGCAGTGAAAACGCTCGAATTGCGCTATGCCGTAATTACTTCGGTTACGCGGGACGATCTGCCTGATGGCGGCGCATCGATTTTTGCGGAGACGATCAAACAGATCCGCAATAAAGTTCCCGACTGTCGAGTGGAAGTATTAATTCCTGATTTCGGCGGTTCGCTGGAAGCTTTGATGAAAGTCATCCGTATGAGTCCCGATGTATTGAACCACAATATCGAGACTGTACCGCGATTGTATTCGGTGGTGCGCCCGTCAGCTAATTACCAACGATCAATCAATGTACTGGATCAAGCAAAAAAATTCGGTCTGCTGAGCAAATCCGGATTGATGCTGGGGCTTGGTGAAACTGAACATGAATTGACCTGCGTTCTGCAGGACTTGCGAAAAGCCGATTGCGACTTTTTAACGCTGGGACAGTACCTTCAGCCGTCGGCAGCACATTTCGCCATCAATCGTTATGTCCCACCTGAAGAGTTTGAATCCATTAAACACAAAGCGATCAAAATGGGATTTCGCGCTGTCGAAGCGGGACCTTTGGTTCGCAGCTCATATCATGCAGCGGCCAGTTTTGAAAAAAATGTCATCAAACGCTATGAAGATTTTCAGTAACCGTTTACCGGTTGATGCTGTTTAGTTGTTGATATTTAAAACGTTGAAGTGTGGCTCCTTTACAAACTGTCCATGAACCTTAAATTTTGTTAGTTTAATGTCATTGCGAGGCGTTTTTTGCTGAAGCAATCTTTTAGATAATTCACTATAATTAAAGAGATTGCTTCGTCGCGGAGTTTAGCCTGAGCTTGCGAAGGGCTCCTCGCAATGACATGAATTTTTTAATTTTTTATGAGTTCAAGGCCAGCCTGTTTATGCGTCGCCACATTCCATAAAGGGAATGCACTCCATCAAAAATAGTACATTAAAATATTTTAATTTCTACCCTGTGGACGGTTATGGTTTTCAAATTATTAACAGATGATTTTTAAGTTAACTGCGTCCGGATTTTTTATTGATTTTGAAGTCAAAGTTTTGTATAATTAAGCCCGATATTGTGGTTCATTCTGCACGAATGATCGCGATAATTACTCGATTGAAAACCGAGTGGTCGTCAACTTACGGAGGTCACGGTGGCTTACGTTATTACAGATTTATGCACTTTGTGCGGCGCATGTGTTGAAGTTTGTTCGGTGGAATGTATTGCTGAAGGCGATGAACAATATTACATTAATCCTGAAAAATGTATTGACTGTGGCAGTTGTTATGAGGAGTGTTCGTCTGAGGCAATTTTTAGCGAACAAGATTTGCCGGCGGACAAACATGGATTTCTTTATGAGAACACCAATTTTTTCTTAAAGCTATTATTTCTCCGGCATGAGTGATAAATAATTGATATTGGTCAATGAATCAGCTACAAAAAAAAGCCCATCGATAGAAGCTCAGTCGGCTCCTATCTTTATTTTTAATAGGCATTGGCAATATAAATAAATTTTCATGTTTTGCTGTCATGCCTGCGGATGCACACATCTTTTAAGTTCATTAAATTATTAGTCCCGCTTAACCGCGGGACGAGCTTGTAATACTCATCTTTGCCATATTTAAAATTTGACTCAAATTTTAAGATCTTGTTGTAATATAAGGTTTAATATGAAAGAGACTCCTGAATTCGCAGGAGCGGCAAGGATTGATTAAAAATTATCCCATTTTGCAGAGCTCAATATTTTTAAAGCTGAGCCAAGCTAAAAATCCGGAAGGAGTATCCCCAATGCCCGCGCGTAGCAAACATTTATCTTCATCAAGATTGCGTTATTTTTGTGAACCATCACAATTTAAATTTAAATCCACCGCTGAATTAAAGCCATTATCAGAGGTGATTGGTCAGGAACGAGCCGTGGCTGCGATTGATCTTGGCGTCAACATAAAAAATTTTGGATTCAATATTTTTGCAGTGGGACCGGTTGGCGCTGGTCGTACATCAACTATCAAGGAGGCGGTTCAGAAATGCGCTCGAGATATGGCTTGTCCTCATGATTGGTGTTATGTTAACAATTTTTTTCATCCGGATCAACCGGTCGCTATTCGGTTAAAGGCGGGCATGGGAAAGCTGTTAGTTCAGATGATGAGCAGCTTCATATCGCAATTGTCAACAGATATTCCGAATGTGGTGCGCTCTGAAGATTATCAGAAACAAAGGCAGGAAATTATTGATACATCTCAACGAGCCCAAAATGAACGACTGGCTAAGCTGGAGCAGCGAGTTCGTGACAAGGGTTTCGGTTTGAAAAAAATCACTGCCGGCTTGATTATGGTTCCGCTGGCTGATGGTAAACCCCTGACAACGCAGCAAATAGAGGCTTTACCTGCCAAAGAACGAGAAAAAATGGAACAACAAGGCAGAAAATTGCAAGAGGAGTTGAATGAAGAGTTGACGGCAATTCAAAAATTAGAATACGAAGCCAAGAAAAAATTAGATGAACACCAACGTCGTTTCATGGGACCGGTGGTTCAACATCCGTTGGAGCGGATCCGGGAGGAATTTCGTGATCATAAAGAAGTGTTGGAATATTTAAAATCCGTGGAAGAAGATTTGCTCAATAATGTGGACAAATTTTTTCCGGAATCAGAGGAACGTCAGCCACCATCACCGGGATCTCACTCGGTAGGATATTTTGGCCGCTATCATGTCAATTTGATCGTTGACAACAGCAAAACCCGCGGCGCACCGGTAATTGTTGAAACCAATCCCACTTACAATAACCTCGTAGGAAGAATTGATCGCATCCCCCAGATGGGAACTCTGGTAACTGATTTTTCCATGATTCGTTCAGGTTCACTGCATCGCGCCAATGGCGGGTTTTTGATCATCGAAGCATCACAACTGTTCCAATCGCCAATGGCGTGGCAGGCATTAAAGCGTTCGCTGAAAAACCGTTCTTTGGTCATTACGGATTTGAGCGAAGAGTTCAGCCACATCAGCGTGAAAACACTCGAACCTGAACCCATCCCACTGGATGTCAAAATCATCATTATCGGGAATAATTACATGTACAATGTTTTGCTGATGGGTGATGAGGAATTCAAAAAATTGTTTAAAATCAAGGCAGACTTCAGTCTGGAAATGGAACTGACCGCTAAAAATATCCTCAACTATGCAGGATATATTGCCAAACAATGTCAGTTGGAAAATTTACTACATTTGACGCCGGATGCGGTTAGCCGGGTCGTCGAGTACGGAACTGAATTGATCGGAAATCAAACCAAATTATCGACCCGCTTCACCGAAATCCGTGATCTGTTGGTAGAGGCAAATTATTGGGCGAAAAACGCGGCGCATGAATTTATCGAACGGGAAGATATCCAACAGGCGCTTTCGCAAAAAAAGTTTCGGTTGAATAAGTACGAGACTCGGCTCCGTGAAATGATTGAGGAAGGCACTATTTTTATCAACACCACCGGCGAAAAGGTCGGAGAAGTGAATGGCTTGGCTTATCTGGATTTCCGCGATTACGTGATGGGTAAGCCTGCGAGAATTACCGCTAAAACGTTTTTAGGACAGGGTGGCGTTATCGCGATCGACCGCGAAGCCAAGATGAGCGGTTCGCTTCATAACAAAGGCATCCTGACTCTTTCCGGATATTTGAACGGACATTTTGGCGTGGATAAGCAACTTTCAATGTCCGCCAGCATCACCTTTGAACAAAGTTATGAAACGATCGACGGCGACAGCGCTTCTTCCACAGAATTGTATGCGCTGCTATCTAGCCTTTCCGGTTATCCCATTAAGCAAGGGATTGCGGTCACCGGCTCTGTCAATCAAAGCGGAGAAATTCAACCAATCGGCGGTGTGACTCAAAAAATTGAAGGCTTTTTTGACATCTGCAACGCCAAAGGTCTGAGCGGAGAGCAGGGCGTGATCATACCTCGCGCCAATGTTAAAAATTTGGTGCTGGACGACCGGGTGATCCAGGCGGTTGAGCAGAAAAAATTCCACATTTTTCCGGTTGATAACGTTGAACAGGGAATTGAAATTTTAACCGGACGGAAAGCCGGACGCCGTGGCAAAAGCGGCAAATTCCCAAAGGATACGGTGTTTCGGGCAGTAGAAGACACGCTTCTCCGGATGGCGGAACAGCTCAAAAACGAGAAAAAGAAGAAAACTACAACTCGGAAATCAAATGATGGATAAACAAAAAAATAAAGGTGAATCGGATATCGGGAAACAACCATGCGTATATCAATTCAGAAGTTATGGAAACACAAGCTGATTTCCGATGAAAACGGGAACTGGCGCCAGCTTTCGATACTCGCTGATATTTCCATCGATTTTTGCGGCGACTGTGTCGGGGTGATCCTCGGTCCTTCCGGAAGCGGAAAAACCACCCTGTTGCGGTTGTTGAACAAACTCGAGTCTCCTAGTTCGGGAAAAATATTTTTTAATGAGGTTGATTTTGAAACCATTTCACCCCGGGAATTACGCAAGCAGATTGGAATGGTATTTCAGCTACCGGCGTTGTTTCAGGGGACTGTTTACGATAACATAAGTTTTGGCCCGGAATTGTATAAAAAAACGCTCGATATGAATGCTGTAAAATCTTTGCTGACTACAGTGGGTTTGAAAGATATCGATCCGCTGCGAAACGTTGAAAATCTTTCTTTGGGACAACAGCAGCGACTGTCTTTTGCTCGTGCGCTTGCCAATGAACCCCGAGTTTTGCTACTCGATGAGCCTACTTCGGCGCTTGACCCTTCGGCGGCAAATAATTTACTCGATCTGATAAAAAAAATAAACCGCGAGACTGGCGTTAGTATTTTGATGGTAACCCACGTCCTGCAACATGTGCAACGTATTGCTGATAATATTTGGCTGTTGGTTGATGGCAAAATTGTGGAATCCGGTTCCTCTGCCTCATTCTTTAAAAATCCTGAGACAGAGATCGGCCGAAAATTCATTCAGGGAGACTTGTGATGGAATATATTTCAGTCAGTTATCCGGATTTGTTGATTGCGCTGACTCTGATTTTGATCCCATTAATAATATCACTGCAATCCGGACTGGGAATCGAGAAGGAACTTTTGCTGGGAACGGTGAGGACTTTTATACGATTGATGATCATCGGCTATGTATTAAAATATATCTTTGGGATGCAAAAGTGGTATTTCGTACTGTTGATGGTGTTAATTATGGCCATCGTCGCCGGATACAATGCGGTCAAACGTCAAAAACATAAAATTCCGGGAATGTTTCCATTGGTGACCTTTTCGATTTTTCTCGGCGCCAGTATTGCAATGATCGCATTAATTATTTTAATTCTTCGGGTAGATCCATGGTACGAGCCCCAGTACCTCATTCCCATCAGCGGAATGATGCTGGGAAATGCAATGAATGCGGTGGCGCTGGCTGTTGATCGGCTGTTCAGTGAATGCCGCGCCCGGCGCTGGGAGATTGAAGCAGCGCTGGCGCTGGGCGCGTCGCCGCATCGGGCAATTGTGCCCATGTTGCGGGAAGCGGCGCGCGCCGCCACGATGCCGACAATTAATGCGATGATGGTGGTAGGAATCGTCCAACTGCCAGGGATGATGACCGGTCAAATTATCGGCGGTGTGGCGCCGGAACAGTCGGTGCGCTATCAGATCATTATCATGTACATGCTGGCGGCATCGGTTTCAATTTCCTGCATCTCAATACTTTATCTTTTTTACCGAAAGCTTTTCACCAGGGGAGAACAGCTGAAATTGGATTTGGTTTTGCAATAAAATTTGGAGAGATCATGGGGTTTAAATGCGGGTTGGTGGGATTGCCCAATGTAGGGAAATCCACTATTTTCAATGCGTTGACCGCACAGATGGTCGCAGCGTCAAATTATCCGTTCTGTACCATCGATCCAAATGTCGGAGTCGTTCCGTTGAAAGATGAGCGACTGGAAAAAATCGGCGCAATCGTGGGCTCCGCCAAAATAACGCCAACCACACTCGAATTTATCGATATTGCCGGGCTGGTCAAAGGCGCCAGCCAGGGAGAAGGTCTGGGAAATCAATTTCTCAACTATATTCAGGGAGTGGATGCCATTGCGCATGTGGTGCGCTGTTTTGAGGATGAAAATGTGGCTCATGTCAGCGCCGAGCTCAATCCAGTCGGCGATATCCAAGTGGTACAAACCGAATTGCTGCTCAAAGACCTGGAAATTGTGGAGCGTCGGCTCTCAAAACTGCAACCAACCGTTAAATCCGGCGATGAAAAAATTAAGGCGCAACTGTCGGAGTTGAAAAATATTCAGCAGCATCTTTCGCAGGGAAGATTGTTGAAAAAGGTAAATCTAACCGCTCTCGCCAGGGAACTGGTTACTGAGATGAACCTGTTGACAATTAAACCCGCTATTTACATCGCCAATATCGATGACAGCGATCTTAGTAATAATCGTTATGCAATTCAGGTACAACAATTTTCAGCGCAGCAACAAGAACCCGCGGTGGTGATATGCGGAAAAATTCAGCAAGAAATTTCCCAGTTGGACGCTGAGACTCAGCTTGATTTTCTCAAAGAGTGGGGGATTGAGGAGTTGAGCCTTGACCAGATCGTCCGCGCCGGTTATCAGGTATTGGATTTGATCACATTTTTTACCGCCAATGAAAACGAAGCTCGCGCCTGGACAATTCCGTACGGGACCACTGTTCATAAAGCCGCCGGAAAAATTCATACGGATTTTGAACGAGGTTTTATCAAAGCGGAAGTGATAAGCAGTGAGGATTTACTGAAGTTGGGATCGGAAAAAGAGGTTAAACAACGCGGGTTAATGGCAATTCAGGGCAAGGATTATATTGTCGAGGACGGAGATATCATTTTTTTTCGTTCGCAGCCGTAGTGAGTTGCTGGAGCAGATGTTGCCTGTTTTTCATTCGTTCGACGAAGGTATAGGGTACGGTTAATCTGCCGATTAACAGGTCATCGAGGTTTTTGCCGTGGCAGTCGGTCCCTCCGGTTTCAACCAAATTTTTTGCATGAACAATTTCCCGAAAATGATCCACCTGAGCTTGACTATGGCGCGGATGCAGCGTTTCAATACCATCTAATCCCAGGCGAATCAGTTGAAATATTGTTTCATCAGCAATTTCATTGCCGGGATGCGCCAGGCAACAGACCCCGCCGGCGCGGTGAATCATCGAAATCGCCTCAGCCGGCGAAATCTTAAATTTTGGAACAAAGCAGATGCAGCCCTCGCTCAAATAGTATTGGAACGCCTCTTCAAAAGATTTCACATAACCGGATTGCAGCAGCGCGCAAGCGATGTGAGGTCTGCCAAGCACGCCGTTTCCGGCGACGTTTTGCACCATTTCAAACGATATTGGAATACCGATGTCATTTAGGCGTAGGACGATCTCGCGAGCGCGTTTGACCCTTTCGTTGCGGAAAAATTCTGCGTATTCGATGATGCTCTCATTCTGCGAATCAAATAGATAACCCAGCAAGTGCAGGTCAGTAGTTTTTTGTCTCACGGAAAGCTCGACGCCGTTTATCAGTTCAATTCTGTAGTGGCGACATTCTGTCTCTGCTTCTGCCAGTCCGGAAATGGTGTCGTGGTCGGTAATACTGATCGCTCCAAGACCTGATTGCTTTGCGAATGCGACAATTTCCTTTAGGCTGAGCTTGCCGTCGGAATGAGTTGAGTGGATATGGAGATCGACTCTGAGTGACCCGGTCGATTGGTTGGATTGTCTAATATTCATCGCTTTATTTGTTTTAATTTTATTTTGCCGAAAGGGGAGATCGTTTCGGAAAGGATGCACATTTTATTGAGTTACTTTGGATACCCACATCAAATTTTCAGCATTCTTTCCAGTGCAATCAGCGCATCGGTTTTGATGGTTTCAGGAACACTAACGACATTGATTTTACCGAGATTCTCCAGCGTCCAGCAAAGGTTGTGGAGATTGATTTTAAACATGTTCGGGCAGAGCGACCTTGCCAGCGGCAACAACTTTTTATCCGGCTGCGTTTGGTTCAGCCGGTTGACAAGGTTAATTTCGGTTCCGATAGCGATGGTCTCTCCGGCTGCCGCGTTTTCTGTGTAGCGGATGATGTAAGAAGTTGAGCCGTTGGCGTCGGAAAGATTCACCACTTCTTCGGTGCACTCGGGATGAACAACCACTTTTCCATCGGGATATTTTTGTCTGAACTGGCTGATATGGCCCCGGTTAAACAGCGTGTGGACGTGACAATGTCCTTTCCAGACGATGACTTTTGCATTGGCAATTGCATCGGCTGTGTTGCCTCCCAACGCAGCCGCCGGATCCCATACAATGCGCTGCTGGGGAGAAATCCCCAGAGTGTTGCTGGTATTGGTTCCGAGGTGCTGATCCGGGAAGAAAAAAACTTTGTCTGTCCGGTTAAAAGCCCACTTCAACACTTTTTGCGCATTGGACGATGTGCAGGTGATGCCGTGATTTTTGCCGCAAAAGGCTTTCAGCTCGGCTGATGAATTGATGTAAGTAATCGGAGTGATGGAGTCATTTCCGCAAACACTGGTAATTTCTGCCCAGGCATCGGTTACCGTCTCGATAGCTGCAAAATCAGCCAGCGGGCAGCCGGCAGTAATATCCGGGAGCTGCACGGTCTGGTTGGCTGTGGAAAGCATGTCAGCGGCTTCCGCCATAAAGTGGACGCCGCAGAATACGATAAATTGCGCCTGTTTGCTCTCGGCAGCTTTTTTTGCCAGTTCCAATGAATCGCCCCTGAAGTCGGCGAATTGTAAAACTTCATCGCGCTGATAATGGTGTCCCAGAACGATCAGTTTTTCTCCCAACCGCGATTTAACAGCGCTGATCCGTTGTTTGAGCTGGTCTTCCTCTAACTTAAGATATTGATCAGGAATTTGATTCATCGGTTGCTTGATCTTGTTTTTTATATACAAGCTTTGAAACCCAAATACTGATTTCGTAAAGTAAAATCAATGGCAATGCCAGACAAATTTGGGTAAACACATCCGGCGGTGTTAAAATTGCCGCCATAAAAAAAATGGTTACGATACCGTAGCGTCGTTTTGTTCGTAAAAATTCAGGTGTGATAAGCCCCATTTTCGTTAAAAAATAACTCAACAGCGGTAATTCAAAGATGATGCCGAACACAAAAATTAACAGAGTAACAAATTTTAAATATTCTTTAATCTGGATTGCCGGTTCAAGCTGATCCGTGTCGAAACTCAATAAAAAGTTCAAACCGTGGGGAATCACAACCAAATAACAGAATACAGCGCCGGTCAAGAAAAAAAACACCGAGAAGAAAACTATCAGCGGGATATACCTTTTTTCCTTTTTATAGAGCCCGGGTGCGACAAATTGCCACAGTTGGTAAAAAATTACTGGTAGACTGAGGATAATGCCGGTGAACAGCGCGATTTTTATATGGACCAGAAAGCCCTCAGTTGGCGCCAGAAAGATGAGTTTCTGCTTCACGGGATAGGGCTTTAGCAACAGTTTCATGATTTGTTTAGAGATGAAATAACTGCCCGAGCTTAACAGAATAATTGATAAAATGCACTTGAGTAACCGCTGACGTAACTCTTCGAGATGTTCTAAAAAGGGCATTGGTTTTTCAGCGGATTTAGTTTCTTCCGGTTCCGGCTGTTGTTGGTCGGTCTGTTTTTCGTTTTCTTCTGCCATGTGTTAAATGAGGATTGTTTTTTGTTATGTGAAATTTAAATTTAAAGGGATCAAAATACGAAAATCAACTTTAAAAATCAAGTCATATTTGGTAGGTAGGGCTTTTTAATATAACAATTGGCGACAGTTTTTTTTCTGACAGCGAGAGGTCGTCTTCAGATGGGGGAATGTTGCTTTACTTCCAGATATTATAGATAATGGCAATCACCCAGAATATAAAAGAAATTCCGGCAAAACATAGCGCGACTATGGTAAATATACCCCATTCAAAAATATGACTGCCAAATTCTTTGCCAAATTTGATTATTTGAAGGGCAAGATGAATCCAGATGCTGGCGATACAAAGTACCAGTGAGGTTTGGGCAATTTTATTGAAAGAATCCATTTTCTTCTCCTGTTGAATGAAGAAAGTCCTTTTTCATTTGCAAACTGAAAAAGCATCTTTGACCGCATTTAGTAAATGCTGTTCGTCAAACGGTTTGCCAAGCACGGCAATCGGTTTTAAAGCTTGAACACGTTTGTCAGCTTTTAAATATTCGTTGCTGGTTATAAAAATTACAGGTACGTATAAAATTTCCCTTATTTTTTCGACCGTAGAAATACCGTCTAATTCCCCCGGCAGAATAATTTCAGAGAGCAACAAATCCGGACGAAATTCTTTTGCAATCTTTATTGCTTGCCAACCAGACCTGGCCATGGCAAATAAGCGGTACCCAAAACAATCCTCGAGTTTGTTCCTGATTTCCAATGCAATAATCGCCTCTTCCTCAATTATCAATATTTTCTTGTCGTTCATTTTTTATCCCCGAGGTCAATTGCTCAAAAGCTTTCGCTTGTCAATGGGAGTCAATTGCCACTGAATTTAGCGCATATTTTATCGTCTTCAACAGTTTCCAATCTTCGGCGGGTTTTATCAGAAACGCAACCGGGTTAGTGTTTAACAACCTTGAATCATATTTTCGATCACTGTTTCCGGATAAATAAATAATTGGAACGTTTCGTTTCTGGAGGATGTTTTCTGCCGCTTCAACGCCATCTATCGTGCCTTTAAGTATAATGTCCATCAGTATCAGGTCTGGACGCTCTTTTAAAGCCAGACTTTCAGCTTGTTGACCGTTCACAGCGATTGGCAAAACATGATATCCCGCTTGCTCAAGCCTGACCTTAAGTTCAAAGGCAATTATGACCTCATCTTCAACAATTAAAATTCGCTTTTGTTTCATGTTGTCAAACTTCAGATGGTGAATTACATAATTGAAATTTATCAATTTTGCTGCTGTAAAACGTTCAGTTTTTTTTTGGCGCCCCTATTTAATCCTATTTTACAAAATATTATGCAAATCCAGTGCCGTGTTTGTAGATTTTAAAAAATGAATAAAATTAAAACGAATTTTTTCATAATCTAATTCCTGTGGGAATTCTTTCGTAAATTTATTTAAGGTTATCTTTCGTTATCCCCTCGCCA
>OMKS01002643.1_pt1 | contig 14790 bp, 13 predicted proteins | sample 1674721 | NCBI WGS metagenome assembly OMKS01 (sample SAMN06264996, study PRJEB25208) | sediment metagenome | isolation source: hot spring sediment | place: USA: California | collected 2014-09-02
ACGGAACCACGTATTATGTAGATCTGATCAGCCTGCCGGGAGGCGGGCCGGGTAGCGGCGGTGGCGGGGGCGCTGCCGGAGAGCCGGCGGAAAGTACGGCCGACACACAGCCTTCACCGGACACCGTTACCGCCCCCGCGGATCCGGAACCTGAAAACGCTGGTTCCATGAGTGATCTAGCGGTAAAAAAAGAGCCGGAAAGTTCCGTGCGCTATCCAGATAAAAAAAGTCGCAGCCGTTGGGAACCAAAGCAAAAGCCCCTGCTTTCGGTCACACGCAAAAAGCCGGGAAAAAGCACCAAGACTTCAGACCGGCAATCTTCCCAGGGTGGTTCCCGGGGAGTACTGAGTACACGCATATCCGGTGGTTCCGGGGGAGACGGTTCCGGAGGGGTAGGCGGCGGTACCGGCGGTGGATATGGAAGCGGCGGTTTCCCCTACGCGTACTACGTTCAGACGCTCAGGGATCGTATTTCCGGTTCCTGGTATCGTTCCCTGGTTTCACCCGGATTGCGGGGAAGCCATGTAACCACCGTGTATTTTCGCATTGACCGCGGAGGCCGGGTGAGCGGGCTCAAGGTTGAAAAAAGCAGCGGCGTAAACGCGCTGGACCTGTCGGCGCGGCGGGCGGTGGAAAACGCCGCTCCTTTTCCGCCGCTGCCCGACGACTTCCCCTATTCCCACCTGTTGGTCCATTTTGAGTTTGAATGGGTGAAAAAATGAAAATGATTCAGAGCATTCTCTTGTTGACGCTGCTGCCGGCCCTGTTCCTGGGCGCGCAGCAGGAGATCCGTATCCGTATCAGTGACGGGGTTTCCATGATTCCCGTGGCTTTCCCCCGGGTGACCTTTGCGGTGCAATCCGCGGTAAAAGAGGATGCCGTCCGCGCTGATGTTGAAGATACACTGTGGAACGATCTGGAGTTTTCCCGGGTGTTTCGCATGGTTCCCCGTGAGCACTATAGCTACATCGAGACCTTCGACCCGCAGAACATCCGCTTTCGGGACTGGGAGTCCATTCAGGCCAATATCCTGATCTCCTGCCAGGTGGAAATGCCGGAGGCATCGCGTATTGTCATGGCTTTCCGCGTATATGATGTGCGCAACGGGGGACGATTTATTTTTGGGCGCAATTTCGGCGGTAAACGTGAATTCGCGCGCCTTATCGCCCACCGCGCCGCGGATGAAATGATGAAACAGTTTGGAGAAACCCCCTTGTTCACTTCGAAAATCATTTTTGTGTCCAGCCGCGATGGAAACGATGAGATTTACATGATGGACTATGACGGAGGCAGACAGCGCAGGATCACCATCAACTCCTGGATGGATGTGCTGCCCTCGTGGAGCCGGGATCATGAAAAGATCCTTTTTACCTCTTACCGCAATAACAATCCGGACCTGCTCATGTTTCACCTGTACACCGGCAAGACGGAATTTTTGTCGACGCAACGGGCCAACTACTGCGCGGACTGGGCCCCGGAAAGCAACCAGATTGTGTATACTTCGACCAAGAGCGGCAACGCGGAGTTGTATGTGCGGGATATGGATACGGGCCGGGAACGGCGCTTGACCTTTAACCGCGTGATTGACACCGCCCCCAATTGGAGCCCAAGCGGGAGGGAGATTGTATTCACTTCAGCTCGCACCGGTACTCCGCAGATCTATATCATGGATGCGGAAGGTACCAATGTGCGGCGCTTGACCACGGAGGGCAATTACCACGATTCGCCTGAATGGTCACCCGATGGCACCCGTATCCTGTTTGTTTCCCGCATTGAAAACCGCTTTGATGTTTTCACGTATCATGTGCGCACGAACAGCATCACCAAGTTGACTGAGAACGCCGGGCGCAACGAAAACCCCTCGTGGTCTCCTGATGGACGTCATATCGTGTTCGCCTCCAACCGCGGCGGAAGTTACCAGTTGTACCTCATGGATTACGATGGCGCCAACGTGAAACGCCTGACCAGCACGGGTGAAAACAAAATGCCCAAGTGGCAGAAATTCACTCATCGGCGGTTTGACAATTGATCTGCCCTGTACTATAAGATAGACTGAATTGATAGGAGGAGATTTCATGAAAAAATTACTGACTGTCTGCGTGCTTTGCCTAGCCATGCTCACTTTCTTTAATGGGTGCAAAAAGGAAGTACAAACCGAGCCTGAACCCCAGCCCGTGGTGGAAAAGGTTGAAGAAACCGCGCCTCAACCTGAGAAGCCGCAATTAACTGAAGAAGAGATCTTTATGCAGAAGACCCTTGATCAGATCAACCGCGAGGCTCACCTAAAGATGATTCATTTCGATTTTGACAAATACTTTATTCGTGAGGATATGAAATCCATCCTGCAGAAGAACAGTGAATGGCTGTTGAATCACGACAGTGTCGAAATCGTTATTGAAGGCCATTGCGATGAACGGGGAACCGTGGAGTACAACATGGCACTGGGCGAGAAACGTGCGGAAGCCGCCATGAAGTACCTGAAGTCGCTGGGCGTTCCCGCGGAGCGGATGCGAATCATCTCTTACGGCAAGAATCGTCCCCTGGTTAAAGGCGTGGACGAAGATTCCCATTTCATGAATCGTCGCAGCGAGTTCAAGGTAGTTAAAAAGTAATTCATCAAGACTGATTACAAGATGAAACAACGCGTTGCGCTCTTTCTGGGATTTTGTGTACTTTTGAGTGGGACCCTGTTGCCCATCCGCAAAGACACAAAGCTGCTTCTGGAAGAGATCCAGAGGTTGTCGAATCAAATCAAGGCCTTGAATCAGGATGTCGCCTCAATGCGGCAGACGCTCCGTGTCATGGAAGACAAGGTGAACGCCCTGACACGGACCGGAGCCGATGATACCCAGAACCAGGAAAACGTGGCCTTGAGTCTGCAATTCCTCAAGGAAGAGATCAACGAAATGAAAAACAAGGTTTCTGAAGTCATTGAGCGCCTGAAGTCCGCCCCCCCGGTTGCATCCGGGGGGGCGACTGCGGATGAGGAATATGCCGCGGCCGAGGAGGTGCAGTCTCCGGAAAACACCTATTACACGGCATATTCCGATTACATGAAAAAGAACTACGATCTTGCCATTCAGGGGTTCCAGCAGTTTATCAACCTTTTCCCCCGCAATGTACTGGCAGACAACGCCATGTACTGGATCGGCGAATGTTACTATGCCCAGAAGATGTTCGAGCAGGCCGTGGACACCTTCTCCCGCCTGATCGAAAGCTATGCGGACGGAGACAAAACCGCCGCGGCTACCCTGAAAAAGGGATACGCGCTGATCGAAATGGGCCGGGAAAGCGAAGGCGTTTCCGTACTCAGACAGTTGATCACCCAATTCCCCCTGTCCGAGGAAGCTTCCCTGGCCCAGCAGAAGATCCGGGATATCAGTCAGTAGAGGTGATGTGAATGAGTCATGTCAGGAGTATGAACCGGGTAATCCTGGTGGGGAGAGTGGGTCGTGATCCCGAAATCACCCATATTCCCAGTATTGAGAAAGATGTCGCCAAGTTCAGTCTGGCCACCAGTGAAGGCTACATGGACAAAAGTAACCAGTGGCAGGAATCCACCGAATGGCACAACATTGTAGCCTGGAGCGGGCTGGCTCAGAAGGTTGAACGCAGCATCAGTAAAGGTGACATGGTATTGGTCGAGGGAAAGATCAAGACCCGCAAGTGGCAGGACAAGGACAACCAGGAACGCCGCACAACTGAGATCTACGCGGACAACCTGGTAGTATTGGACCGGATTAACCGCGGCGGCGGCACGGGTGATGGCGGGGGCGGAAGTCGCGGACGCAGGGAAGGCGCTCCAGCCAAGCCCCAGGAACCACCCGTGCGAGATATCAATGAATTTCCCTACGATGACAGCCAGGGTGATCCCTTCTAATCATGGCATTCGTTAATTACAACAACAAAGAAATCACGGTTAAGATCGTTTATTATGGCCCTGCTCTGAGCGGCAAAACCACTTGCCTGCGCTACATTTACGCCAGCCGCAGTCTGAAAAAAAAAGGCAAACTGATCACCCTGGATACCGATGGCGACCGCACCCTGTTTTTCGATTTTCTGCCGCTGGAAATCGGCAAATTGGGAGAGTATACGGTAAAGATCCAGTTGTACACCGTTCCCGGGCAGGTGGCTTACGACACCACGCGAAAACTGGTTTTGCAGGGGGCGGACGGAATCGTTTTCGTGGCCGATTCCCAGGTGGCGGTTCGTGAGCAGAACATCGCCAGTTACAAAAACATGAAACGTAACCTGGCGCTAAACAACATTTCGTACAGTGAAATTCCCATTATCCTGCAGTACAACAAGCGCGATCTGCACGAAATTCTGCCTGTGGATGAGTTAAACAGTGACCTGAACGGCGACAACAAGCCTTTTTCCCCCACCGTGGCCACTTCGGGCGAAAAGATCATTGAATCCCTGCATACCATTATGCGCCTGGTGGTGATCTCGTTGAAAAACCGTTTGTCGGTATTCCAAAAAGACAAAACCGTGATGTTTTCCCGGGATGAAATCACCACGTCGTCTCCCGAATCACCTGAGCCCATTGAAAAAATTTCAGGGAAAGCGTCGGAAATGGAAGCTGGGGACACTGAAGCTGAAGACATCTTTGAGTTGGACAGTCCGATTGAGGAATTGGAATCCGCAGAGGAAGAGGAAGCGATTTTTGATCTTGGTGATGAGTCCGTGTTGACACCAGGAGAAGCAGAAGCCATCGAAGTTCCCGATTTTGACCATCAGGCGGACTCCACCTCACCGCCGTTGGCGGATGCCCACAAGCCGGGAGGGCAGGACAGTACCGATTACTGGGAAGAGAAAGAAAACAGCGATATTCACATTCGCCTGGATGATTCCGCCGGCAAAGTCGTGATTCCCGTAACCCTGGTTGTGCCCAAAGGGCATGACAAGACCCAAGTGGATATCCAGCTCTCTGTAACCATTCAGTCGGAAGACTGACCAGGACAATATGAGGTTTCGTCTGGGATGCCTGTTGCTGGCGGCTTGCTACCCGCTAATGATCCCGGGTCAGGGAACCCAGGTGCTGGCGGACAAAACCGCCGCCGCCATCGGAAAGGTACTGGCTTCCCGGTACAATCCCAGCACCACCATTATTTCCTTTGAAAACCACACGGAATGGCCGGATGTGGCGGTGCAGAAGTTTTACCAGCTGCTGGTTTCCGGGCTGGAAACCATTCCTCAGAAAGGTTTTGAATTTCATGACCGCATGGTGGCTTTTACCGGCGGTCGCGGTCGCTTCCAGGTTCGCCGACTTGACGATATCGCATTCTTGATTGCGCTGAAGATGATCCGCTCGCAAGCCAGGGTGGGGGTGGGGATTACGGTATTTTCCCGCCAATCGGATCGCATAGTGGCTATTCGCTATGTATCCGAGAAGATTCCAGCCGGGGAGTTGCGGATCCTGAATCTGCCTGAACAGGTTTTTGCGGGTACCGGATTCTCGATGACGGCGCGTATTGAGGCTGACCCCGGCCTGATGGACGTCTGTTCCCGGACCGAACCCAACGGCCAGGTCCGTCACTATTTTCTATATCCAGATAAAGTCGAAGTGTTTGAATGGCAGGAACGCCGCATGGTGCGTTTGCTGACACTGCCCCTGGAGTGGGGACGCCCCATCACCCCGGCCCGGCAGATAGAGGGCCATCTGCTGGTGTTCCATAACCAGTTCGGTTTATGGTTGACAGTCGGCACCAACATATCAAAAGAATCACTGGTATTTCTGCGGCGCGCGGGAAGCTGGGAATCACGGGAAACCCTTGACTTTGTGCCCATTCGCCGCCTGGTGATCAACGACGCTCCATATCTGGCGGGCATGCGCTACGCCTCCGGCCGCAATTATTTTCATGGCGGCTTGGTCTTGATGCCTTTGGTTGAGGGCCGGCCGGACCGGGATCGATTGTACGAAAAGCCTCTGCCCGACGCGTTTGCCGTTGATTTTACCGCCCGGGATGGGCGCTTGACCGGTCTGCATCTGGTTGACCGGGATTATCGTTACCGCGTGTATACCACGGATTTCGAAGATTCCACCGCGGATGAACGCCTGCGTGGTGCCGCCCTGGCGGCTTTAGAAACCGAGTGGGTGGCACTTTCCGCCTATACCCGCGGCAATGACCGCGTGCATTTTTTCAAGACCAAAAACGGCGGTGTCCGGGAAGTGTATGAAGGGGATTTTCCCGGTTGCGAGATCCGTTTTATCAGTCCCGGAAGATGGGAAGACAAGCCGGGGTTCTGGATCTGCCTGGATGGCGCGGATCAAAAAAGTGTCCGGGCGGAACTGCAATTCTGGAGCAGGAGTGACTTGCCGCAACAAACACAGAAAGACAATACGGAAAAACCGGAAGAGGTCGGCGATGTCCAGAATTAAGTGGGCCCTGATCCTTTTTGCGCTATCGGTTGCCCTCATGTACGGCGCCATAAAGCCCACTTATGGAGGAGAAGTCCGCATCCGCCTGGGTGAACCGGCCACTTTTGCTTTTTCTCCTTCCAATTATTCCAACCTGGTTTTTTATTCCCTGATTTACGAAAACTTTTTCTATCACGAAAGTAGCGGTCGCCTGCGATCGAATCTTTTTTCCAATTACCATTATGACAACAGCAAACATACCCTTACCCTTGACCTGCGGCGCAATCTCAGTTTTTCTGACGGCAGTCCGGTAACCCCGGACCATGTATTGAAATCCCTGGAATCGTTCATTTCGCGGAACCTGCTTGGGGCGCGAAAACTGGGGAAACGAATTCGCCGTTTGCAGGTTTCAGGGGATTCCATCGTCATAGAACTGGCTTATCACCTTCCCGATGCCGTTTTTTTACTGGCCGTTCCTGAACTGATTCTTCAGGCGGACCGTGACAATGTGTTTTCCGGTCCCTTTATCCCCGTGGAATGGGAACAGGGCCGATTTATTTTATTGAAAGCCAATTCCTTTTATCCCGGGGGCCGTAGTTACCTGGATCACGTGCGTGTGATCTTTAACGATGAGTCGAATCCCGATATTTTCTTGTCGACACCCGGTCGCTTTGACGCGGAACAATTCAGTGAATACAATGCCGGGATCTTTCAGAATGTTTACCTCAGTTTCCCAGGTGACAGGGTGGGTGAAAATACGCGCATGGCCTTGTTCTCCCTTTTCCGCGAGTTTTTCCTTTCCCAGGGCTATTCAGAGCTCAACGCCTTGACCACGGATGCGGAATCACCGGTTACCATCAATATGCGGCGTCTTCCCCTGGCTCGCGTACGCTCCGTGCTGCGTTCTTCCCGGATCCAGGTGTATCTCCAATCCTCCTTGAAACGCGAAGAGGAACAATTGCTGGATTTTCTCAAAACCAAGGGAGTTTCCATCCAGACGCGTTTCATCGAGGATGGGCAATTGCGTAACTTCATGGAGGGGGCACACGTGGAGTACCTTATCCTGGAGAAAGTATTTCAGCAACGCATGCCCCTGGAAGAAAAGGTGCGGCGCGTGGTGTCGGAATTGACTTTCGGCCGCTTTAACGCCCAGTATTTACAGTTGATCAACGAATTAGAGGAAGTCAGTCGTTTCAACAGCGATGAGATGCTATTGGATCAAGTGGCAAAAATCGTGGGCCGTATCATTGAAGAGGGCTTCCTGATCCCGCTGTGTCAACAGCGCTATTCCATGTTTGCGAATCGCAGGCTGCGGGGATTTTATATGGATCTGTATGGCCGCCCACTTCTGCAGGGAATGTATCTACCATGAAAACTTGCGAAAACAAGCAAAAATGCTTGGCGGTTGCCATACTGTTACTGGTGATGCTTCTGGCTCCAAACAGGCGCATGTCGGCCATGGAGTTCGGCGCCTATGCGGGTACCCTGAATAAAACCGGGACCACTCTGCTGGGGCTGACTCTGGATTCAGGGTTCCTGTTTCCCGTACTGAAGTTGGAGACCGAGGCTTACATGTTCACAAATGACGAACGTACGGGAAAGGTCCTGACCCTGGGCCTGAAAATCAACCCCGCACTCGGCCGGATTTCTCCTTATGCGGTGGCGGGAGTGGGTTCTGAACTGCAACGCCTTGACCTGTCGCAGGCAAAGGACCGCTACTTCACTTTTGTTGGCGGTGGTTTAAAAGTGGGACTGGCCCCCATTCTGTTTTTGCGGCTGGATGTGCGTTTTCAGCAACACGGCAAAAGGGATGATAGCGTTCCAGGGACTGAAGCCATAGATTTTATCCGCTATTCCGCGGGCCTGGTAATCCGGATCTAGCCTGCATTTCTCACAACCATCCGTCCATTTCGCGACAATCCTTGCGGGAAACGCAGGCTAAATGGGACGAAGCCCGCAGCCGATTTATTGCCAACGTTTGTAAATGTGGATGTAACTTTCTTTTTTCAACTGGTCCAGGTATTCCCTTTGTTTGACTTCATGGCGTTCCGCCATAAGGATGCGTTTGATCTGATCACGGACCTCTTCGTATTCCACTAACCCGGAAGGTTCAAAGCGAATCAATTGCAGTAAATACCAGCCGCTTTCCGCGCGCACCCATTGCGACATTTCTTTGGGTTTGAGCGTGGACGCGGCCTTTTCCAGATCCGGGTCCATTTCTCCGGCTTTGAACTCTCCCAGGTGGATGCTCTTTTCGTTATCCGCACCGAGTTCGGTGTACTCCCGGGCCACAGTGGCAAAGTCCGCGGAATCGAGGGCCTTCAATACCGCATCGGCTTTGGCTTGAAGCGATTCATCTCCGGAATGGTTGGCCGGGTTCAGGTAAACGGCATTCAGGTCATACCGGGCAGGGAGCGTGTAGTTGCTGATGTTTTCTTTGTAGTAACCCATGATCTCAGCGTTGTCGACCTTGATTTTGCTGGTGACTTCTTCGTAAATCAGTCGCTGTTGCATGCGGTATAGTTTCTGCTGTTGGCGGAAAAGTTCATAAGTCAGCCCTTCCCGGCGCAACGCTTCCTTGAGTTCATCTTCGGTGTTGAAGTTGTTTTGTTTCATGATCTCTTTGATCATGACATCCACATCGCTGTTCACATCGTAATCGCGGCGCTTGGCCTCGGCTACGAGCAACTTGCGTTCGATAAAAGTGTCCATCAACTCCTGTTTCATGCGTTCCATGGCTTCCTGCAGTTGTTCGTCCTGGAACTGGTTGTTTAGATTACGGGTCCACTCCGCTTCGGCGTTACGCAGCTCGGAATAGGTAATGGGTTCACCGTTGACCACGGCGTACACTTCTTCGATCACTTCAGTGGTCTGGGCGAAAAGCGCCGGCTGAATCATCAGCAGCGCAACGGGCAGTATTATCTTAGTTATCTGTTTCATCTGAATGATCTCCTGTTTCCGGGGAATAGGTAAAGCCCATATTTTCTTTCACGATTTTTATATGGAGAGATTCCCGGGCTTCTTCCAGCATGACTTCATAAGCGGCGCGGAGTTTCTGGGACATCAAATCCCTGTGGATTTGACTCTTTACGCGTTGCAGTGGCAGCGTGCGCCGGTTGCTGCGGCTGGTGACTTTAAAGATGTGAAATCCGAACTTTGATTCCACCACGGGACTGATCTGATGGGGGCGCAGCGAAAAAACCACATTTTCCATCTCTTCCGGCAAAACTCCCTTTTCAAAGATGCCCATGTATCCGTTGTTGACAGCTTCGGGGGAAAGCGACCGTGTACGGGCCAGTTCCTCGAAACGATCAGGGGAATTTTGCAGGATGCCGCGCAGTTCAATGGCCTGGTCCTTGTCGGAAAGCAGGATCTGATACAGGTGGACTTCCGTCTCCTGGCGGAAATCATTTCGATGGGTGCGGTAGTACTCTGCAATTTCATTGTCACTGACTTCCTGTTGACGGAAATAGTTGAAGTACAGGTATTTTTGAATGCGGGCGGTTTCCATGAGAATGGGCCGGGGCAATGAATCCGAGGGAAGTTGTAGTTTTTCGCTTAATCCAGGAAGTTCATCGGCGCTTACCGTCACTCCGGCCTGCTCAGCGCGATAACGCAGGATTTGATAATCGACGAAACCGTCAAATAAGCGGGACAACAAACTGGAACGACTGGAATCCAGCTTCAGGTCGGGGTAGCGGCTGGAAAGATAGTCCGCAAAGTCCGCGCGGGAAAACTTACATTCCTCGATTTCCAGTACGGTCGGCGATTTCGTGGACTCAGAACTCGGAACGGCCGCCTTTTCTTGATTCCGGGCAGGCGGACTTTTGCCGCAAGCGGCAATCATGCCTAGCAACAGAATCCAGATTAAGGTAGCGGATCGGGGTATGGCGTTCATGGTATAGCGGCATTATAGCCGAATCGGGCGGTGGTTTCAATCCGCCCGCCAATTCGACGGGACGCGCGCCAGGGTTTCAGGGATGGAGGCGGGAGCGGATAAAAGCCGTGAATTCCGCCGGCATGGGACTGAAGGCGTGCAGGATCGTTTCGGATTCAGGATGCTTAAAACGAATGTTGTGGGCATGCAGCGCCAGGCGGGGGAATGGCGGGCCGCCTTTTCCGTACCAGTCGTCTCCCAGGATGGGGGTTTCGGCGTGACGCATGTGGACGCGGAGCTGGTGGGTGCGTCCGGTCAGGGGATCCAGTCGCAACAACGCGCAGTCGCCCAGACGCAGAAGCAACTCATAACGGGTGACGGCTTCGCGCACGCCGATCTCGTTCGGCCGCCGCGCCACGGTAATGCGGCGCCTGTCCCGCCGGCTGCGCACCAGGGGAAGGTCAATTACACCTATGGGAATACGTGGAACCCCGTAAACCAGCCCCAGGTAGGACTTGTGAATGCGGCGTTGGCTGAATTGGCGCATCAGGCGGCGCATGCTGCGGCGGTGGCGCGCCAGGATCAAGACCCCCGATGTGTCTCGATCCAGGCGATGAACAATACCCGGCCTTTCAGTGTCAGCGCACATAACCGCGGCTTCGGGATAGTCACGTAGAAAGATATCCAGGATGGTTTCTTGGCGTTCGCCCGCTCCGGGATGTACGGCGATTCCCACGGGCTTGTGGATGATCAGGATATCCTCGTCCCGGTACAACAAATGCAGGTTGGTTTTCGAATCGGGAACTTCCGTTTTTTCCGGCAACACTTCCAGTTCCAGCAAGTCTCCGGAATGGACAGTGCGGCTTTTGCGTTTTTCAACATGGTTGTTCAGGTACGCATTGCCGATCGCGATGCACTTTTCAATGCGGCTCCGGCTCAGTTGAGGAAAAAGCGCCGCCAGACAGCGATCGAGGCGGTTGCCGTCAAGCTCGGGCGGAAGGGTGATGCGTTTTTTCATGTTTCGGGATCCCGAAGTTCATGCTGCGGTGCCCTTACCCCGCAAAATAGAAAGCATCAGCAGGCAGACACCGATGGTAATGGCTGAGTCAGCCAGGTTAAAGGTCGGCCATGACCAGGAGCCGAAACTGAAATGGAGAAAATCCACGACGGACCCGTCAATTAAGCGGTCCACCAGGTTGCCCACGGCTCCTCCCGCCACCAGGGAAAGGCCGGCCAATTCCAGGCGGCACTCCCGCGATATGCGCAGAAAAAAGACCATGACCAGGGCCAGCGCGAATATTGAGAGTATCGTAATGCCCTTCTGCAGCCAAGTGCCGGCACCTTTGGCAAAAAGTCCCCAGACAGCTCCGGAATTTCGGATGTAGAGGATATAAAAAAAACCAGGAATTACTTCGATGCGTTCGAAAAGGTGCAATCCATTTTTTACCACGATCTTGCTGACCTGGTCCAGGATTACGATCAGGCCGGACAAAGCCAGAAAAAGCCCCTTACCGGTCAGGTTGAAACGGTTCATGGATGACCTCGATCACCTTGCGGCAGCGCGGGCAGAGTTCCGGTTGGGATTCAACCCTGCTTTTGGATGCGAATCTCTTCCAACAACGCGGGCATTTGCCTCCGTTGAACGGGGTTACCTGTATGGCGGTTTCGGTTCCGTTCATGAAATAGACCGCGGCGGTAACCAGGATCTCGTTGAGCAGGTCCTGCGCGGAATCCAGCATCTGGGCCTGGTCCGGGCTTAGGGTGATGCTCACGGCGGCTTCGAGCGAATCACCGATTTCTCCGCGTTGCCGGGCCTCCTCCAGCTCTTTCAGGGCGATCTCGCGCACCTCCATAATGGCCTGCCAGCGGCGGCCATCCACCCGTTCGCGCAGGTCTTTGCGCAAGCCGGGAAAGGTGTGCAGGTGGATGGAGTCGTTTTCTTCAGCATCCGGCAGGTGCCGCCAGGCTTCTTCCGCGGTGAATACCAGGATGGGAGCCATTAACAGCAGAGAGTCGCGCAACATATGATGGATCGCCGCCTGGGTCGCACGGCGCTGCGCGGAATCGATCGGGTTGCAGTAGAGGTTGTCCTTGTTGAAGTTCAGGTAGAAAGAGCTGAGATCCACGGTAAAAAAGTTGGCCAGGGTGTGAAATACCACGTGGGTATCGTATTGATCGTAGGCGGCCAGGGCGTTTTCCTTGACCTCTTCAAAGCGGGACAAGATAAACAGGTCGGTTTCACGCAGGCGGCAAGAGTCCAGGCTATGGCGACGCGGTTCGAAATCATGGAGTACTCCAAGCATGAAGCGCCAGGTATTGCGGATCTTGCGGTAACTCTCGGTGACCCGGGAGATGATTTCGTCCCCCAGGCGGATGTCTTCGCGATAATTGGCCATGGCTACCCAGAGCCGCAGGATTTCCGCTCCCCGGGATTCCACGATCTGTTGCGGCGGAATCACGTTGCCCAGCGACTTTGACATGGCCTTGCCTTCCTGGTCCAGTGCCCACCCATGGGTTACCACGGTGCGGTAAGGAGAAACATTGCGGGCGCTGAGGCCGACCAGGAGCGCGGAGTGGTACCAGCCGCGAAACTGATCTCCCCCTTCCAGATAGACATGAGCGGGATATTTGTGGTCTTTGCGCGACTCGAGCACCGAAATGGAAGAACCGGATTCGAACCACACGTCCAGAATATCCATGCCCTTGCGGAACCCGGTCGCGTTGCAGGCGGAGCAGGTGGTTCCAGCAGGAATGAAATCTGAAGCCGGTTGCTTGTACCAGGATTCCGACCCATTGGCGGCGAATGCCTCGCGAACCTGATCGACGGCTTCAATGTTCAGTAGGGGTTCGCCGCATTTTTCGCAATAAAAGACGGGAATGGGAACGCCCCAGTCGCGTTGGCGTGAAATGCACCAGTCCGGGCGGTTCTCCAGCATGGAGAGCATGCGGTCACGGCCCCATACGGGAAGCCATTGCACACTGCGAGTCGCCTCCATGGCCCGGCTGCGCAGATCCGCGGTATCCATTGAAATAAACCATTGGGCGGTGGCGCGGTAGATGACGGGATTGCGGCAGCGCCAGCAATGGGGGTATGAGTGGGGGTAGATTTCCTTGTGCAACAGGAAGCCGCCTTTTTCCAGGTCTTTCAGCACGGCGGCATTGCCCTCGTTGATGTGCATTCCGGCGTAGGCGCCGGTAGTTGAGTCGAAACGGCCATCGTCTTGAACCGGAGAGTAGATGTCCAGTTTGTAGCGCAGGCCGGACTGATAATCTTCTTCGCCGTGACCGGGGGCGGTGTGTACACAACCCGTGCCCTGGTCCAGCATAACGTAGTCCGCCGTGATCAACAACGATTCCCGGTTGTAGAGGGGATGCCGGGCATGAAAGCCCTCGAGGCGGGCGCCGGGGAATACAAAAATTTCGCGAAACTCTTTCTGCGCGGTTTCAGCGATCACCGGGATCAGGCGTCGCGCGGCGATCAGTCGTTGGCCGTCCATTTCAAAAACCGCGTATTCCGCCTCAGGCTGGAGGGCGATGGCCAGGTTGGCGGGAATGGTCCAGGGCGTGGTGGTCCAGATCAGAACAGAGAGTCCATCACCAACGTGGGGTTTCAGAAAATCCGGGGGATCGGGCATGGGAAAGCGCACCGTGATGGAATGGGATTCGTGATTGTGGTATTCAACCTCCGCTTCCGCCAGGGCGGTGCGACAATGGGTACACCAGTAAACCGGCTTCTTGCTGCGGTAGACGTTGCCGCTTTTCACGAAGGAGTTGAAGTACTCGATGATCCCCGCTTCATATTCATGCTGCAACGTCATAAAGGGGTTTTCCCAGTCTCCCAATACCCCCAGGCGCATGAATCCCTCTCGCTGTACATTCAGGAAACGCAAGGCATATTCGCGGCAGATGTCGCGGAATTCCGTCACCGACATATCGGCCTTTTTTTTCCCCAGGGTCTGGTCCACCTGGTGTTCGATCGGCAATCCATGACAATCCCAACCAGGCACAAAGGGAGCGCGGTGTCCCTGCATGGAGCGAATGCGCACAATAAAATCTTTCAGGATCTTGTTCAGGGCATGACCCAGATGGATGTGACCGTTGGCATAAGGAGGACCGTCATGAAGAATAAACAGCGGGCCCTCGCGACGGGCCTCGAGAATTCGGTGGTAGATGTCCATTTCCTGCCATTTCTGGATGATTTCGGGTTCCCTCCGGTTTAGTTGCGCCTTCATGGGGAAGGCCGTACGCGGAAGTGTCAGCGTGTCTTTCCAATTTGGCGTGTTGTCATCTGCCATCCGATTTTTCTCCATTTTCGGGATTTGTTTAGAAAAGAGGGGGAATCAAGTCATATTTTGCCCCATTTCGAGCTGATAGTCAAGTAGAGCGAACAGGTGGCAGGTGGAAAAACTGGGGACGGTGCTTGTAAACATGTAAATACGGATTTTTGGATAATGACAAGAGAAAACAGGCCATAGACTATGGGCGATGGGAAAGAAGGTGACAGGTGACATGGGCGGCCCCCCGGAGGCTGTCTCAAAAACATCTCAGGTGC
>OMKS01002644.1_pt1 | contig 14787 bp, 13 predicted proteins | sample 1674721 | NCBI WGS metagenome assembly OMKS01 (sample SAMN06264996, study PRJEB25208) | sediment metagenome | isolation source: hot spring sediment | place: USA: California | collected 2014-09-02
CCCTGTTACAGGAAGAGATCAAAACTGCCAGGCAATCACTTACTCTCTCTGCAGATAGAGACTCACTCTCATTTGTCAATACCAGCAGTGAAGTAGTAACAATCTGGAGAGAGGAGAGAACACTCAAGATTTCCCGTAATGATGGTATTAACGAACCTGTAGAACAGAGCTTTATTTATGATCTTGAAGATCTGGAATTCACTTTATCCGGTGGTGATGTACTCAGAGTCGAAGTAAGGGTCCAGAGTAAACCAGAATGCGGCGGTTATAACCAGCCCCACAAGGCCGGCTATAAGATCGGTGTTTGCATTTCTAATCATTGGTTCTGCTCCTCTCCCATCTCTTTCCGCCGTGAACGACGCCTGCGAAAGGCTGCAAAATAGGGCCATGCAGCCGATACCACGACCATGCCGATCAATATCCATGAGAGGTTGTTTTGAAATAACCGCACTGCAGGGAATTGATAAGCCATGCCGGTCAGCAGTGCCTGAACAAAGCCGATTTCCGCTATGCTGCCAAGGATAAGACCCAGCACTATCGGCGCCGGATTGACGTCCAGTTGTTTCAACAAATAGCCTGCGGTGCCGAGAGTGAGCATGACTATGACGTCGGACCCACTGTTTCTGAGCGCGTAGGTGCCAAGTATCGTGGCAAGACCTATCGTGGGCACGAGAAAATAATAAGGTGTTTTGAAAATGATGCGATAGATCAGCCTGCCACCCAGCAACCCCACCGGTACCATTGCGATCGCTGCAAGCCCCATGGAAATAATAAACCCGTATGTGAGAACACCGCTTGTCGTGAAAAGCTCGATGCCGGGCCTGAGACCATGCAGCAGCATCACCCCGAGTATCACGGCATCAGGGGGAGCCCCCGGGATGCCGAGAGTCAAAAGCGGTACCATGCTGCCGGCCACCGTCACATTGTTGCTTGACTCGGTGGCGACAAGCCCCTCTATGACGCCGGTACCGAAACGTTCCGGGTGTTTGGATGCGCGTTTTGCTTCGTTGTATGCGACAAGGTTTGCTATGTTTCCTCCGGCCCCCGGAATGATGGCGACGATTTCACCGATTGTGCAGGACCGGATAAGGTTGCCCGGCATGGAGAAAACCGTCTTGACAACTTTCCAGAAAGAAGCTCTTTCCTTTGACGACAAGGACACTTCCCCGAGAGAAGCTCGTCCTTTTGCAGCCATGTTGTAAAGCTCGGGAAGCACGAAAAGGCCGATGAGGGCGACAATCATTTCAACGCCTCCCTGCATCACCGGCATACCAAACGTAAAACGCGTCTCGCCGCCGATGGGTGAAACTCCCATCGTGCCGAGCATCATCCCGAAGGCACCCCCGAGGAGGCCTTTCAAAATTGATCCTTCAGACAGGCTGGCTATCAATGTAAGGCCCAGCATCGCGACCCAGAAATATTCGGCAGGTCCGAACTTCAGGGAGAGTCTCGCCAGCGGGGGAGAAAGGAATAAAAGGAAAAGCACACCGGCGATTCCACCTATGGCTGAAGAAATCGTCGCCACACTGATCGCCTCCAGTGCTCTTCCCTGCTTTGAAAGCGGATAGCCTTCAAACGCCGTCGCAATAGATGAAGGGGTTCCCGGTGTGTTCACAAGAATAGCCGCGAATGAACCCCCGTAAATCGCGCCCATGTATATGGCACCAAGTGCAACCAGTCCCAACAGCGGCGGCATGGTGAACGTAAACGGAAGCAGTACCGCAAGGGCCATCGTGGCTGTAAGCCCCGGCATCGCGCCTACAAACAATCCGGAAGAAACGCCTCCAAAAACGATAAGGATGACGATCGGGTCTGCAAGCTGCACCACCGCTTCTATCAGGATATCCATAGTAATAGAACCTCGCCGGGGACGGTGTATCGTATGGATACATCAATCCCCCTGGATAAAAATCCACCGGCCGCTTTCAACCCCACCCGATGCAGTTCATACCAGGTGTGGAGAAGCGGCCGCTTCCAGTTTAAAGCCGCTCAGGCGGTTGTTTTTTATTTCTTTTCTCTTTCTTTCGCTATTTCTTTAAAGATATCCGAATAATTGGCTTCCATTTGCTTCACCAGTTTTTCAGCATCTTCGTCCACGGCATAGGTCATAACGAATCCGAGTTTTTTCTGTTTTTCTGCGATGATTTTGTTCGTTTCAACGAAGGCATCAGCCAGCACTTCAATAATCTCCGGAGGAGTTCCTTTCGGCGCCGCCACTCCTCTGAAGGCGCCGCCCACGATATTGTAGCCCAGCTCCTTGAAGGTAGGAGCATCAGGGATGGTGTCGACGCGTTCATCTGAAGCCACGGCGAGCACCCGGACCTGGTCGCTGTACTGGACGGCCAGCATCGAATAATTCATCGCGGCGGTGTTGTGTCCTCCAAGAAGGGCAGGGACAACCGGGCCTGTGCCGGTGTGGGGGATATAGGTTACATCGATTCCTGCTTCGCGCTCCAGTCGCAGGGTTTCCAGGTGATTGGCGCTGTAGGTGCCGCTTCCGCCTACAGAGGCCGCCCCCGGATTTTCCTTGGCGAATTTGATGAAGTCATCCAATGTCTTGAACGGACTGTCTTTTGCTACGATCAAGGCATTGGGCGTAAAATGAAACCACATGATTAAATCAAATCCGTCCGTGGTGTATCCGGCGTCTTTACGCATCAGGGGCTGCCCGATGATATGTGGGATGTTCACCCCGATAACGGTGTAGCCGTCCGGCTTCGCGGTTCTTTGAAATTCGCTCCACGCGACGGCGCCCCCGCCACCCGGCTTGTGAGTTATATTGACCGGCACGCCCAAAATTTTCTGCAGATGACTTTCCTGAAGCCGGGCGGTTATATCGGATTCACCACCTGGGTTGAAAGAAATAATGTATGTTATGGGTTTTTCAGGAAATTTAGCTTGAACAGAATTCGGAAACAACATCAGCGCTACGGCCAAAAGACACAAGACAATAAAAAAGCCGGCTTTAAATTTTTTTACGTTCATCATAATCCACCTTTCTATATTTTTAAAGGTTAACGTTTAATGAAAAGCAATGCTGATTTTTCATCTAACTTCAAAAAAATTATTTAATTAATAGAAAGCTATAAAATTAAGTTTTTTATTTCAGTATAACTTAGAAATAAATAGTGTATTAATATGGAGTGGTGACGATTTGTGTCTTTTTCTTTATTCTCGAAATCAAGCGTTGTGTCAAGGACAAAATTATTCCTGCGGTCAGGGGTTTGCACAGAGGAAAATTTGAGTTAGTATTATAAGAAGTATATTATATGACGATGCAGCACGGGACCGGGGAAACCCGGACAGGAAAGGAGAAATTGCTATGTCTCAGGGACACATCCGCTGGCTTGGACACAGTTTCGTTGAGTTTACCACGGGAGAAGGTCACGTGGTTCTTTTTGACCCCTGGACGAAGGAGGACGGAAACCCGGGGGCTTCGGTCACTCTCGAAGACATTACGCGTGCAGACCTTGTGCTTGTCAGCCATGATCATTTCGACCATACCGCTTCCGCGGTCGCCATCTGTGAAAAGACCGGCGCCATGCTCGGCGGCGCGGTTCAAACCATGGCGAAAATCGGTGAGTCCGGCTTTGACAAGGAAAAAATAGGCAATTTCGGAATGGGTTTCCTGATAGGCGGAGGTCTGGACCTCGACTGGGTCACCGTGCGGGCAACCCCCGCGTTTCATGCCTCTGATTCCTCGGTGGCGATAGGGCTGATCGTGAAGGCGCCTGACGGAACAACAATTTATTTTGGTGGAGATACCGGCATTTTCGGAGACATGGCCCTCTGGGCGCGGCTCTATCCCCTGGACATAGCCATTCTGCCGATTGGTGGTATTTTCACGATGGACGCCTACCAGGCCTCCGAAGCGGTGAAGCTCCTGCAACCGAAAGCGGTTATGCCCGTTCATTACGGGTCGTTTCCGATCATCGCGAAAACCGCGGAGGAGTTTACAAAATTATGCGGCGAAAAGACGCCGGGGGTTCAAGTTATTGCGCCGGCCGTTGGAGAACGGGTCGAGTTGGCGTGATGTAGAGTGGGGATATGTTGATAGTTACTGGTTAATCTAACAGCTGTTCTCAGATTCTGCGCTCGATTTTCGGATTCAATTCCTCCCGCAGCCAGTCAGCGAAAAGATTGATGCCGACGACCAGGAGAATCAGCGCGGCTCCCGGAAAGACTATCATCCACCACATGCCGGCGTAGATATAATCCTTACCGATTGCGATCATCATTCCAAGAGAAGGTTCAGTGATCGGAACGCCGACTCCGAGGAAGCTCAGCGTCGCTTCAAGCATTATTACGACCGCCAGGTCAACCGCCACCACTACGAAAATCGGAGGCATGGCATTGGGAAGAAGGTGCTTGAGCAGCAGCCTGAAATCGCCGGCTCCGGTGGATTTTGCGGCCATGATGTAGGCTTCCTGTTTCACCTCCAATACACTGCCGCGCATTGTTCTCGCATAGCGGACCCAGTCGGCCATGCAGATTGCTATTATGACTACCAGGATGCCGCCCTGTCTGAAAATGCCGAGAAGCAGAAAAGCCATCAGGGTGGTGGAAAACGAAAAGAAGGTGTCGGCGAGCCTCATTGTCAGGGTTTCGAGCCATCCTCCGTAATAGCCGGCGAGCAGCCCGATCAGCACCCCGAAACTGCCGGCGATCAAAACGACTCCGAAGCCGACTATGAGGGATGTCCTGCATCCATAGACGATGGTGCTGAAAATATCCCTTCCCTGGTCGTCGGTTCCCAGCACATAGGGCATGGTTCCTCCCTCCATCCAAACAGGAGGAGCCAGAAAATATTCCAGTGTCAATTTTTCCAGGTCGTAAGGATTCTCGGGTGTTATCAAGGGGGCCGCCAAGGCTCCTGCGATGAATATGAATATAAGCAGGCTCCCGACCATGGCGGGCGGGTCGTGAAGGTAACTGGATAAGATCCTGAGTTTGATTCGCCTTTCAGTCATAGCGTATCTTCGGATTTATAACGGCATAAAGAATATCCACGATGGTATTCATCGTAATGATAATCACCGCCGCAAGCATTATGTATGTGATGATCACCGGCCTGTCCGTTTCATATATGGACGTGAGCAGAAGGTTCCCCATCCCCGGCCATTGAAAAATCGTTTCCGTGACGATTGAAAAGGCGATGATTTCACCGAATTGAAGCCCGGATATGGTTACAACCGGTATCATCGCGTTTCTCAACGCATGTTTGAAAATCACCGTGAAAGGATGAAGCCCTTTAGACCACGCTGTCTTGATGTATTCTTCTGCGAGCACCTCCCGCATACCGGCTCTTGTCAATCGCAGGATCACCGCCAGCTGATAGAGGGCCAGAGTAAGGGCCGGAAGCAGCAGGTGTTTCAATCCGCTTGTTGTAAGCAGTCCGGTGCGCCAGTAGCCTACCTGCACGGTCTCTCCCCTTCCGAAGGGGGGAAGCCAACCAAGGAAAACTGCAAAAACCAGGATGAGTAAAATACCGATAAGGAATGTCGGAATGGAGATACCGCCCAGTGACGCGGCCATGATTATCCGGTTCCGAAGCGCATAGGGTTTTATGGAAACCAACACTCCAAGGCCGACGCCGACGCAGAAAGCGATCAAAACCGCGGTGAAAGCGAGTTCGAATGTGGCGGGAAACCGCTCAAGAATCAAACCCAGGGCCGGTATCCTCGTGACGTAGGATTTCCCGAAATTGCCGTGGGCCGCATTCCAGAGAAACAGGCCGTACTGTTCGGCGACCGGCTTGTCGAGGCCCAGCATCCTTCGAACTTCCTCCCGTTCCTGATGCGTAGCATACCGCCCCGCCATGGTCACGACAGGATCGCCCATGTAACGAAAGATGAAAAAGCAGATCATCGATACCGCCAGCAGTACGACGACGCCCTGGATCAGTCTTCGAGCGATATAAGTACCCATGCCGACCCCGGTTCAGGGGCCGCTGCGGCGGCCCCTGACAGCTTCGAGTCAGTCAGCTGCAAAAACAAGCAGACAGACTATTTCTTGTTGATTTCCTTGTAAACCATCCACTGATCGGGCCTGGGCTCAAAAGAAATCCCTTTGTCCTTCTGTATCGCATACAGGTCTTCTTGATAGTGTAGCGGAATCCACACTATTTTATCAACCATCGCCATCCGGTTCAGTTTCTGGAGGGCTGCTTCACGCTCGCCGATATCGGTCATTTCAAAGGTTGTTTCCAACAGAGCATCAATGTCGGGATCTGAATAATTGGCCCCATTCAGGTCTCCGTAGGCCCTGTCCCTGTCACGACTGTGGGCTAGCTTGGAATAAGTGCGGCCCATGTCGAATGTCCCGTCGAACCAGCCGATAAGGTAAAATTCCAGTTTACCCTCCGCCACTTCCGGGAAGAAGATGGATTTCGGTTTCACATCCAGTTTTGCCTTGATTCCCACTTTGGCAAGATACTTAGCGACCGCTTCGACGATCTGTTTGTCCTGCACATACCGGTCGTTCGGCCCGCTGACGGTCACCTCAAATCCATCGCCGTAACCGGCTTCATTGAGAAGTTTTTTAGCTTTTTCGGGGTCAAACGGCAGGCGTTTCAGGTCCTTACAGTACCCAATGGTCGGGGGGTCGGGTATCTGCGCGGCCGGAAATGCATGGCCTCTCATCACTTTCTCTATGATTTCATCTTCGTCGATGGCCATATAGATCGCCTTGCGAACCCGGATGTCTGCAAGAGGCGAACCCTTTTCATTACCCATCGCGAGAAAAATGGAACGTCTGGCCGGTCTCCGCACGACTTCGAGTTTCGGGTTTTTTTCAACCCGGTCAAACAGCTCCACCGGTACTCCCGTAACTATATCCACCTGGCCGGATACAAGCGCCGCAAAGCGGGTGGAGGATTCGGTTATCGGCCTGACATCGATTTTTTTCAACTCCGGTGCCCCTTCCCAGTAATTCTCGTTGGCCTCCATCGTGACATAGGAGCCTTTCACCCATTCAACAAGCTTGTAGGCGCCGGTCCCGATCGGCTTGACCATCACATCGCCGCCGTCTCTGGCTTCCGTGGATTCTTTGTCCATAATGAAGATTTGATGCATGTTGTTCGCAAACCACGGGATATGAACGTTGGTTTTGATAATCACGGTGTAGTCGTCCGGGCATTCAATCGATTCTATGGTTTTGCCGGTGTTGATAAATTCAGAGACCTCGGGATTTGAAAGTCTCTCGAAGGTGAACTTCACGTCCTCGGCGGTGAAAGGGTTGCCGTTGTGAAAAGTGACCCCTTTGCGGAGGTGGAATTTCCAGGTCAGATCGTCGGGGTGTTCCCAGCTCTCAGCCAGGGCAGGAGCAAGCTTGCCGTCGGGTCCCTTTCGTTGGAGCAGGCCGTCGAAGAAATTTGCCATGAAGGACAGGCCTGCATCGGAGTCGTCACCGTGGGGATTCATCATTCGTGGCGCAGAATCCACCGCAACAACGAGTGATGACTGGGCCGATGCCGGGCCGCTCAAGGATAAAATCAATGCCACGCAAAAGCTTAATAAGAACAGCCTTCTTGTTAAACCAGTCATGATAAACCTCCCTAAATTTAAAATTTATGTTCCGCTCCCTTCTCAACCAGGACCGCGACGGGGGAGCCTTCCCCGGCACGGCATAAACCCGGGTTGTTTTCTCCCGGGTGGGCTGTAATTTACTGGTATAGAAAACAACTTACAAGGTGACCTCCTCCAAGGTCCTTCAGTTCCGGTTGCATTTCACTGCATATATCCATTCGTTTAGGGCAGCGCGGATGAAAATGACATCCAGGCGGTGGATTGATCGGGCTGGGCACATCCCCGGCCAGGATTATTCGTTTCGGAATGCTGTGAGGGTTCGGCACCGGCACGGCAGAAAGCAAAGCACGGGTGTACGGGTGCTTCGGATTCAGATAGAGTTCTTTGAAATCGGCGAATTCAACTATTTTCCCTAAATACATCACGGCGATACTATCGCAGAGATGCTCCACCACTGCCAGATCATGGGCTATCACCAGGTAGGAGAGATCAAAATCGTTTTGAAGATCGAGCAGCAGATTGATAATCTGCGCCTGTATCGATACATCGAGAGCGGATACCGGCTCATCCCCGATGATCAACCTGGGATTGAGCGCGAGCGCCCTGGCTATACCGATGCGCTGCCTTTGTCCGCCACTGAATTCGTGCGGGTAACGACGGCCCTGCTCGGGACTGAGACCGACTTTTTCCAGCAGAAATGCGATCCGCTCGGATCTCTGAGCGCCGGGATACAAGTCATGGGTTTCAAGAGGATCCGCAAGGATTTGATTTACCGTCATCCTGGGGTTCAACGAAGAATATGGATCCTGAAAAATGATCTGCATGCGTTTCTTGAGATCCCTCAGTGATCTGCCTTTTTTGTCGGTGACTTCCTCGCCCTCGAAAACAACCTTGCCGGCGGTCGGCTCGATAAGTTTCAATATGGCCAGCCCGGTCGTGGTTTTGCCGCATCCGCTTTCTCCGACCAAGCCCAGGGTCCGGCCCTTTTCGAGCGTAAAGCTGACGCCGTCCACCGCGAATACGTAACCCGAGGTCTTAGCGAAAAGCCCCCTTTTTATTGGGAAATGAACTTTCAAATCGGTTACGCTGAGAAGTTGCGCCATGTCGTTCCCGCTGTTTTCACGCATAAAGCAGGCATCTCACGAAATGTCCTGCATCGAATTCGATCAAAGTCGGCAGGGCTTCGAGGCATCCGGACTTTCTACTGGGGCATCGCGGCGCGAAGCTGCATCCCGAAGCAAGGTCGTACAAGCTCGGCACGATTCCCGGTATTTCTTTCAGGCGCGGCCGGCCCTTCTTGGCCCTGGCGCCCAGGACCGGAATGGATTCAAGCAGCCCCCTGGTATAGGGATGCTTTGGGTTGTCAAAAATATCAACCGTACTTCCCTGTTCGACAACCTTCCCGGCGTACATTACAATAACTTGTTCGGCAGCCTCGGCTATCACACCCAGATCGTGCGTGATGATAATGACGGCCGCCTCGAAGTCCTGCCTCAACTTCATTATCAAGTGCAGGATCTGGGCCTGGATGGTGACGTCAAGAGCGGTTGTCGGTTCGTCGGCGATAAGGATTTCCGGGTTGCATGCAAGGGCCATCGCGATCATGGCCCTCTGCCTCATTCCGCCGGACAGTTGGTGCGGGTATTCATTGACCCTGCGTTCCGGCGCAGGAATCTGAACCTTCCTGAGCATTTCTATCGATTGCTGAAAGCTTTCTTTCTTCGATAAATTTTCATGTTTGATGAACATTTCCGAAATCTGGGCGCCTATCGTATAAACCGGGTTCAGGGAAGTCATTGGCTCCTGGAAAATCATCGAGATCCGTTTTCCGCGGATATTCCTCATCCGCTCCATCGGAATCGCCAGAAGGTCGACGCCGTCGAATAGGATTCGACCGTGTTCTATCCTTCCCGGGGGCTGGGGTACGAGGCGCATCACACTCTGGGCCGTCACGCTCTTGCCGCACCCTGATTCGCCGACTATTCCCAGAACATCGCCTTTTCTCAGCGAAAAGGAGACGTCATCCACCGCTTTCGCGATTCCTTCAAAGGTGTGGAAATAGGTCTTGAGTTCTTCGACCCGCAGGAGATGGTCGTTCACGATTACCCCGCGTTTCAGTCCGGTTTACGGCTCTCCAGCCGGGTAAAAAAGTCACCGAGGATGCGGCGGAGGACGGCCACGCTTTCCAGGTTGACATGCTCGTCGACTGCATGGGCTGTTTTGTCGCCGTCGGCTCCCCACACGATCCCTTGAATACCGTGCTCCGAGAGGAAACGGGCGTCGCTTGCACCGTGCTCGAAACCTACAGAGGTTTCCGGGGATATTTCAAGAAGCAGGTCAAGGTACGGGGAATCGCCGCCGTTGAAAATTTCACCCCTGGAATCAATCTGGATCCGACTGCGCACCTTTCGTCGAATGGTTTCGACGATGTCATCTATGTCGTCGTTTTCGGTGAAGCGCACATCGAAAAGGCCCTCGGCCGAATCCGGAACCTGGTTTACCGACCTGCCGCCGCCCTGTATGCGGCTCAACACGGCGGTTCGGTGCCAGTGGTCCGCGGAGCTTTCATTGAAAAAGGATTCCACGGTAATGCAGTCGCGCATCAGGATGTCAATAGCATTTTCTCCAAGCCAGGGACGAGCGCCGTGGGAGGCTTTTCCGGTGGCGGATATTTTGAGCCTGAGGATTCCCTTTTCCTTGACGACGATATTATGAAGGCCTCCGCCGTCCAGGGCAATGCAGAAGTCTGCATCGATTTCGGCAAGAGCTTTCCTGGCGCCGTTTTCTCCGCCGATTTCCTCGTCGCCGGTTATCAATACTCCGAACGGAAGATCCTTCTGGGAACCGCCGGAGGCTTTCACCCGCTCAAGGTGTTCTGAGAGCAGGATTAAAGAAAGGGCCGCAGCATACTTATCATCCAGGCTGCCTCGTCCGTATATCGCCCCGTCGCGCTCGACCGGGTTGAATTGATCATCCGTGGCATCGACGACATCGATATGGCTCATGAGGATCACCGGGGTTTTACCAGATCCCGGAACCGCGATTATGGACGGAACCCCTTCAGAGTCCATCCTCCGGTATTCTACGTGATGCGCTTTCAGGTAGGATTCGATATATTCCGCGCACCGTTGAATTTCCCGCGGTTCGGAGTGCATTGATTTGAAACGGATCAACTCAGTCAACAACTGTTTGAAATCATCCATGGAAGGGCCTCTATATTGGAAAGGGTTTTCAATCTGTGTGAACAGCAGCATGCTACTCAAAACCGCGGTGGTCTGTCAAACAAAGATTGTTCCGAATCTCCGTAAACCCGGGACGGACTGAGCGATGCTTCGCAATTGAGAAACTTCTTGAAGAGCACTGTTTTGACTGATACTAATAACGCCGTAGGTTGAGCTTTTTTCAATCGGGCTTTTACATAAGGTGGAGAAACCAATGTCTATACCGACGGCTTTTGACAACAATAAATACCTGGAAGAACAAACTGCTGAAATTTTGAAGCGGGCCGAGATGTCCGACAACAAACTTTACCTCGAATTCGGCGGAAAACTGCTGTACGACTATCATGCATCCCGGGTGCTGCCGGGCTATGATGCGAATGTCAAAATGCGCCTTTTGCAGCAGCTTAAAGACAAGGCGGACATCCTGCTGTGTATTTTTGCGGGGGATATCGAACGAAAAAAGATACGGGCCGACTTCGGCATCACCTATGATTCGGACGCTCTCAAAATGATCGATGATTTGAGGCAATGGGGCATAGGGGTGTTCGGCGTGGTGATTACACGGTTCGACAAACAGCCTTCCGTGGTGATTTTCAAAAACGGCTCGAACGCCGCGGCATCCGGGTTTACACCCATCGTTTCACGAAAGGCTATCCGACCGACGTCGACCTTATCGTCAGTGAGAGCGGATACGGAGCCAATGAATACATAGAAACAAAAAAGCCCCTTGTCATCGTCACCGGGCCGGGTCCCGGCAGCGGAAAACTGGCGACATGCCTCAGCCAGCTTTACCATGATTACAGGCTGGGCATCCAGGCCGGATATGCGAAATTCGAGACGTTTCCCATCTGGAATCTACCGCTGAAGAACCCCGTAAACATCGCCTACGAGGCGGCTACCGCCGATCTTGGAGATTTCAACCTGATCGACCCTTTTCACCTGGAGGCGTACGACGTAAAGGCCGTAAACTATAACCGTGATGTTGAGGTTTTCCCTGTACTTAAACGTATTCTTGACAGGATTACGTGCGGTAAGGCCTTTTACCTTTCTCCGACCGACATGGGAGTCAACCGTGCGGGATTTGCCATTGTCGATGACGAAGCGGCGCGGCAGGCCGCGAAGCAGGAGGTGATTCGCAGGTATTTCAGATATCGCTGCGAATATGTGATGGGTTTTACAGAAAAGGAAACCGTGCAGCGTGTCGAACTGTTTATAAAGAATTTCGCATTGGAGCCCACCGACAGGCTGGTTGTTCCTGCAGCCAGGCAGGCTGCAGTCGAGGCCGAGGAGGAGGGCAGGGGAAGTGAAGGGATATTCTGCGGCGCGGCAATTCAGCTCCAGGACGGAACCATAGTCACCGGCGGCAATTCTCCCCGTATGCATGCGGCGTCAACCGTTATCCTCCGCGCGGTTAAACATCTTGCGGGCATACCTGACAAGATAAAACTTCTGCCTCCTTACATTATCGAAGCTGTAAGGAATCTCAAGACCGAGGTTATGAACGAAAAAGCATTGAGTATGGATCTGCTGGAAACATTGATCGCACTGAGCATAAGTGCCACAACAAATTCGGCATCCCAGCTGGCGATAGAAAAACTAAAGCATTTGCGCGGCTGCGAGGTCCATATGACTTACATCCCAACCCCCGGGGATGAGGCTGGGCTCAGGAGGCTCGGGGTGAACCTTACCAGTGACCCCAATTTTTCAACCAGGAACCTGTTCGTACAGTAGCTCCTTGATCATCGCCCATTCACCGTCTGAAAACACCGGCGTTCGAGAACCGCATTTCAACCTTTGAGGGCATGGTAAATAAGGTTTCACCCCGTTGAAAAACCGGGTCCAGGACCAAGTCCGGAATGACTGCCGGGTATATGTTTTACGGTGGAATCAACTTGCAGGGGGGAAGTAAAGTGTAATAGTCGTTCCGCCATCGCTTGTGCTTTCAACATCGATGAATCCATCATGATCCTTTACGATGAACCATACTATGGACATTCCGAGGCGGACTTCATTTCTTCCCATTCCTTTTTTCAAGAAGAACGGCTCAAATATCCTTTCTCGGTATCCGTCAGGGATGGCTTCGCCGGAGTCAGATACAGTCAGAACGCTGTATTCACCGGCGTTCACTTCCTCGTATCCTTTATACGGGGTTTCAAAGCGACGGTTGAAGGTGGATATATGAATTTCACCGCTACCTTTCAGTGCTTCAGCCGCATTGACCACCAGGTGCATCACCGCGTTGCTCAGGGTGATCGGCGACCCGCTGATGTTCAGCAGATCGTCATGGAGGTCGGTTTTTATTTTCACTGATGGATAATGGGAAAGCAGGTTGTCCGGCCCCGGGTTTTTCAGGTATTCATCAATAAGTCTGTTGAGGTTTAAAACCGTGACCTGGTTCTTTGTACCTCTTCGACTGAGTGTGACTAAATCCCGAACAATTGAAACGGCTTTGCGGCCGCTTTCCTGGATCCTGGTCAGCTGTGGTCGTAGAGGGCTTTCCGCCGGCAGCTGCATCAGCATCAGTTCAGGATAGGAGACAATACCGGTAAGCGCGTTGTTTAAATCATGTGCGATCCCTCCTGCAAAGACCCCGATCGCGTCCATTATTCGCGCTCTCTGTAATTCCCTCCCCCGAACGGATGCTTCCCATGCCTTTTCATCCAGCTTTTCTTCCGGTTTTTTATCTTTCGATTTGAGCGGTTCAGCATCCGGTGGAGAGGATTGTTCCGAAAATTCTGTGGTGTTATTCAGCATGAGTGCCCCCTGAAACATATACCATGGCTGAATAAAAAAAAGCATTTCACCCCCTGGATGAAATGCTGCAGGTAAACAAAAAGGCCGACATTATAATTTGCTGACCTGGGTTGCCAGGGGGCCTTTGGGGCCTTCTTTGACTTCGAAACTGACTTTGTCGCCTTCATAGAGAGTTTTGAAACCTTCTCCGATAATTTCCTTGTAGTGTACGAACAGATCCGGACCGTTCTCCTGTTCTATAAAACCATAACCTTTTTGATCGTTGAACCACTTTACGGTTCCTGTCGCCATATTGCCAGCCTCCTTTTTAGTGTTCTTTTGGTTTCCGGTGTCATCATAGCCACTCAAATTCTGTTGTCAAAGAAAAAATCCTCTGTTTGGCATATCCTAAAGTTCTTTGCGCATTTGCTGCCATGTCCAGAGTGGCGCGGGAATCAATCCGGGGTCGATGACTTCGGGCCATGGCCACCCGGCAGGAACCGGGCTCTGAAACGACATGGGTATTTTCCGTGTGGGGTGAAGAAAATCCATGCGTCTGCTCATCAGCGCAATACATCCACGCTGCAGCGCACATGCGGATCCATAAAGCGAATCTCCCAGCACGGGATGTCCGATATGGGAGAACTGCAGCCGTATTTGGTGCTTTTTGCCGGTTTTGAGATCGATTTCAACCAGAGCCTGTTTTCCAGATTGAGCGATCACCCGGTATTCAAGAACAGCCTCGCGGGAGCCTTGTTCCCCCGTATAGGCGACGCGACTCAGTTTTCCGCTGGGGACGATCCTGTGACGAAGGGTCCCCTCACACCCTTCAGGTATTCCTTCAACTATGGCCAGATAAGTTTTTTTTACTTTTCCTTCCCGGAATTCGGCGGATAAACGGCTTGCAGCCTTGGAAGTCCGGGCGAAAACCATTACTCCCGCTACGGGGAAATCCAGGCGGTGGACCAGGCCGAGGTACACCCGGCCCGGTTTGGAATAGCGGAGCGCCACCCATTTTTTCGCAAGATCGAGCATGGATGTTCCTCTACTCATTCCTCGCTGCACCGGGATAAGGGCTGGTTTATACATAACCAGCAGGTGGTTGTCCTCATGAAACACCGGCCATCGTGGGTGAAAAAAATTAATGCTTTGCATTGAAATATCCATTTTAATCTCTATCAGGATCTTTGTCTGCACCTGTCAAAACTTCGTTTCGACACTCCAATTTCGGAAATTCGAGGCGCGGAATCCGAAATCCAAAACAAGGTCAAAATCAAAGTACAACAAATAAAAATACTGTTCCAGTC
>OMKS01002645.1_pt1 | contig 14785 bp, 13 predicted proteins | sample 1674721 | NCBI WGS metagenome assembly OMKS01 (sample SAMN06264996, study PRJEB25208) | sediment metagenome | isolation source: hot spring sediment | place: USA: California | collected 2014-09-02
GTTTTTAATTATGAAGAAAATCTGAAAGGATTGGATAGTTGATCCATTTCCTGCCTCAATCCTCTTTTGGCTCAGTTTCGGGGCATAGATTAAGTTGGAAAGCTTGTAATATTGTTCCCAGTGTTCTTGGGAAAATTCTCGATAGCATATTTTTGGATGATGCTGATGATAGTTTTCCCACAAGCTGCGCATTTTTTTATGTATCTCAGGGGCGCTTTTTTCTATGAGAATGCGTGCAACGCCTAAGATATGATAGCTCTCACTGTTTTGGTAAACCTTCAAGAGGAGATACTGATTGGCTTTAAGATGGATTGAACTGCTTTTGTCGTTTATAAAAAACTGTTTGTCTGTAATACAGGATCGGACGGTGATGCCTTGCCCCCCTCTACAGACGTGATTAGAAAGAAATCGAGATAGGTATCACACTGAGCAGTGAGCTCCGCCAGCTCATCTTTGGTGAATCTTTCCGAATAGTAAGCCAGAACCCAAGGCATAAAGCGGTTTTTGATTTGGGGAAAATAGTAATTCAGATAAACTAATGTATTGGCCTCGATGAGCGCTGTTTCATTTTTAACAGGACTTATTTTATTGGTAAACGGATTGAGAAAATTGGGATAAATCACGTTCATCACATCATAAAGGGCATATTCCAAGCGGGGATTTTCCCGAAAGATTTGAAATAATTTGGCATTTAGGAGCTCATAATCAAGCATTCTCAGTCTCTTCAAAATCAAACTAAATAATATGTGCCACTGCAAAAAAGTGACAGACACTGCCGCCAAGAACAAAGAGATGCCAGATGGCGTGATTAAAAGGCAGTCTTTCCCAACTGTAGAAAATGGTTCCAAATGTATAGGATAGACCACCGCTAACCAGTAAGATAAGTGTTGCCGTTGATAGGGAGACCAGAAGCTGTCTGAAAATAATGACTACCAACCAACCCATTACAATATATATAAGGGTGCTCAATTTAGTAAATCTGTGAAAATAAAATGTTTTATAAAGGATACCGAGGATAGCCAGTCCCCAGATAATGCCAAAAATAGTCCAACCCCAGGCACCCCGCAGCGGACCCAGAAGAAAGGGTGTATAGCTTCCTGCAATCAGGATGTAAATAGCGGAGTGATCAATTCGCTGCAGGATACGGTTTATAGCAGGATGACTGATGCTATGGAAGAGTGTGCTGGCGAGGTAGAGGATGATGAGGGAACTGCCAAAGATGGTAAAACTGACCACATTCCAAGCATTGCCCCGCATTGAAGCAATTACAATGAGCAGCACGAGAGCGGCTATACTCAATAATACTCCCATTCCATGGGTTATACTATCAGCCAGACGCTCGGCTTTTTGCAGCTTAGTGTTTCTTTCAGTATTCATTGAGGACTTTCCTTTCATTAATATGATTATATAGCAGCCTTTCCGCTTCTGCAATCTGTTCGGGGCTAAAGGTGAAAAATTCGAAGAGGGCGGCTCTGGTTTTTTCTCTGTCTGCCATTTTCCAGGTACTGTTGCGGGTGCGGATTTGGACAAAATTTCCGTGAATATAGATAAAACGGTCATTTAATAGCCTGGAAAGGACGATTTCATGCATAGCTTCAAAGGATTCCAGCCAATGTTGCCTGAAAAGTGAGTCAGAAACTGGCTTTAATGAAAAGCGATATTTTTCCTGATAGTTGTCATTGTTATTTTGGAAGAGGGCGTATTGGTCATTTTCCAAATTTGTGATGCGATAATCGATTACGCCATTGCTGAATTGTACTGAAGCGCCATTTTTCGGCAGAGAGATGATTTCATATATGAGGTATCCTGGATCGGCAAAGCAGTGATGCCCCTGATAGTGACAAATAAATGCATAATGTGGAAAACTGCGTCTAGCCATCTTGCCTTCTATGGGCCAGGCTGGAATATGATTTTGGCGAAAAAGCTCAACGGCGCTATTGGTCAGTGAAAAGCAGGTTCCACCAGAGCCCAAATCTTCATTATCTCTAAAAACCGTCAACAGCTTTCTTGGTCTGTTTTCTGGCTCTAATGACAGTCTGAAAATTTTTGTGATGTTCTCATAAGGGAGATTTTTGAAATATTGCATAAGTATTTGGGGTGTGGGTCGGTTTGTGTACATCGCTTTATTCGTCTATAAGTTTAAGTAAAATATTACCATACTGAAATTTAAGTTTCAGGCGCACCGGGCGGGATGGACGTGTGTCTGACATCCAGATCCACATTTGATTTTCACCTTTGACAAGTGAGGCGATGGCTTCCGGCGTCGGCTCGTAAAGATTTGTCCAATTGTAATCATTATCAAACTGAATAAGTTCTTTTCGATTTAATTGTAGTGGCAAAATTCGCAGTGAATCCCGGTGTAGTATATGGAGATCTATTTGTGGCTCCCGAAAGTAGGTGGTATCCATCAGCATCATTAGCGCGCTGTATTCATCTCTAAGGAATATGGGATTGCTCATAGTATCCCTGCTAAAGATTTTCGTGCGATGATAGCGTCCTTCATTGATAATTTTTTTCCAGGAAATGGTGCTGTAATCCCGACTGTCAATGAGCACTGCAATTGTGTCGCGAATGGGAAAAAGGCGGTCCATAAGCCCTTGTGTTTTAAGAATAAATGTTGCTTTGAGAGTATCATCACTGATAATTTCCCGCTTAAGCAGAGCTTGCCCGGCGCTCATCCCCTGATAGATAAGTTGGTATCGCAAGTTTTGGCTAAGCGCCTCTTTAAAAGTTGTAAGTATAATAATAACAGATAGAATGTATAGAAAAGAATTATGCGCGCGCTTCATTTTGGGTATCAATTTTCATTTGCTGCAGGTATAGCTTTTGGTAAACCAGACATTCATCAAGAAGCTGGCTATGGGTTCCCTGACAGACAATTTGTCCTTTATCCAGGACGATGATTTGCCGGGCTGCACGGATGCTGCTGAGGCGATGGGCAATGATGAGGGTTGTCCGCCCCAGCATTAATTTTTCAAGGCTTTCTTGAACCAGCCTTTCTGACTCATTGTCGAGGGAAGATGTTGCTTCATCGAGAATAAGAATAGGCGGGTTACGCAGAATAGCCCTGGCGATGGAGATGCGCTGTTTTTGTCCGCCACTTAGCTTGACGCCCTGATCGCCGACGATGGTATCCCAGCCTTCTTCCAGTTCTTCTATAAATGAAGTCGCGTTGGCAATTTCAGCGGCTTTGAGAATATCAGATTCATCGGCCTCAGGGCTGCCATAGGCGATATTTGCCCTTATTGTGTCATTAAAGAGTATGACATCCTGGCTGACAATGCCCACAAGCCGCAACAGGCTTTCCCGCCGGATTTTAGACAGGGGAGTGCTGTCAATTTCGATGATGCCACTTTCAGGAGAATAGAAGCGGATCATCAGGTCAGCGATGGTTGATTTGCCGCTGCCGCTGGAGCCGACCAGCGCTAATGTTTCACCCTTTTCCAGACTGAAACTGATATTTTGCAGGACAAGCTGGGTGTCATAGCGAAAACTCACATTCCGAAAGGCAATTTCAGAATTAAATTCCATTTTCTCGATGGCGTCTAGGTCTTCATCAGGCTGAATCGGCTCGTCAAGGACGCTGTAGATTCTTTCTGCGGCAGCCATTCCATTCTGAATGATGGCGTTGACATCTGTAAGCTGTTTCAAAGGCTGGAAGGTGGAGAAAAGCAGCACCATATAACGGATAAAATCTTCAGAATCAATACCATCGCTGCTAAAAACCAGCCTGCCGCCAATAGCAAAAAGTAAAACACCAGCCATGACGCCGATCATTTCGCTTAAAGGTGAGCTAAAGGCCTGTAAAATTTGCTGGCGATACTGCAGCCGAAAGTATCGGTGGGTATTTTTTGTAAAGCGTTCAATCTCCGCTTCTACCCGATTGAAGGTTTTAATCAGGCGAATTCCGCCAAACATCTGATGCAAAATAGCAGTAATCTTGCCAATTTGATTAAAGCTGCGGCGGCCTTTTCGTCGAATGGAGGCGCCAACTTTCACAAAAACCAGAGCAAAAACAGGAAAAATAAGAAAGACCCATAGGGTAAATTTCCAACTGATGATAAAAAGCAAAACAATAATGAAAAGGATGTTCAGTGGCTCAATGAAGAGTTTTCCAAAAAAGACCATAATCGCCTGCCGATATCCGGTGACGTCATTCATAATGATAGAGATAAATTCGCCACGTGTGCTGCGGTCGAAATAGCTCATCGTCTGTCGGGAAATGTGGGCGTATAGCTGATTGCGCATATCATTTATGATGCTGAGGCTAATGCGGGCAAAGAGGATGTTTTTTAGGTAGAGAAAAATATTTTTCAGCGCAAAGACAATCAAAATGATGATTGCCAGGCGGTTCAGAGCTGCAACAGGATCAAGTCCGGCAATCATGGAGCGGGTAATATTTTTCAGAAAGTCATTGACGGAATGGACTTTTACTGTGGCAACAGCTTCTTCTGGTGAAAAAACCGTCTGAATCAGTGACGCGACAATCCAGAGTGTGGCAGCATTAAGAGATACATAAAGGAATGAAAGCAGCAGAGCCGGAATACTAAGTTTCCAATAGCCCAGAGCTGTTTTGACAAATCTTCTAAACACGAGGCTATTATTCCGCAGCAGTATCTGGTTTCAGTGTGTCCGGTTTTATTTCATTCTGTCCGTTTTTTTCTAGAGTATGTCCAAGGAGTTCCAGCATCTCATTGACAAAGATGAATTCTATATCGCGGATGACTTCCTGGGGAATCTCTTCCAGGTCTTTGCGGTTGCGCTCTGGCAGGATCACTTTTTTTAGACCGGCCCGGTGGGCGGCAATCACTTTTTCTTTAATACCCCCAACAGGAAGCACATTTCCTCGAAGGGTAATCTCACCGGTCATACCAATATTATCCAAAACTTTTCTGCCGCTGAGAACTGATACGATGGCGGTCAGGAGGGTCACACCGGCTGAGGGGCCGTCTTTGGGAATTGCGCCAGCCGGGATGTGAATATGAATATCATATTTGGAATGAAAGTCCTCAGCGACAGAGAGAGTTTCAGCATTGGCCCTGATAAAACTCAGGGCTGCCTGAGCGCTCTCTTTCATCACATCGCCCAGTTTGCCAGTGAGGAGCAGACCGCCTTTACCGGGCATCTTGCTTGCCTCAATAAAGAGAATATCTCCACCTACTGCTGTGTAAGCCAGTCCGATTGCGATACCTGGCCGCACCATCCGCTCTGCCACCTCGCCGAAATAGCGGGATTTTCCCAAATAGTGAGCCACATTGCGGGCTTTTAATTTTTTTACGTGGCGCTTTTTTTCCACTTTTTCCCGAGCGACTTTGCGGCAGATATTGGCGATTTCCCGTTCAAGGTTGCGCACGCCTGCTTCACGTGTATAGTTATTGATAAGCTCCTGTATCGCTTCATCGGTGAAATGGAGATCGTTCGCATCCAGGCCATGTTCGCTTATCTGTTTAGAAATTAAAAATTTGCGGGCGATATTAAGCTTTTCCGGCAAAGTATAGCCGGGAAATTCCAGAATCTCCATTCTGTCTTTCAGGGGGCCGGGAATGGGATCATACCAATTGGCAGTGGCGATGAACATTACATTTCTCAGGTCAAAGGGGACTTCTAAATAGTGATCGCTGAAGCTGAAATTTTGCTCGGGGTCCAAAACTTCTAATAGAGCGCTGCTGGGGTCGCCTCTGAAATCTGAACCAAGTTTGTCTATTTCATCCAGCATAAAGACTGGATTATTGGAGCCGGCTTTTTTCAAACCCTGGATGATACGACCCGGCAAAGCGCCGATATAGGTGCGGCGATGACCGCGAATTTCAGCTTCATCTCTGACGCCTCCTAAAGACATTCTGTAGAATTTTCGTCCCATTGAGCGGGCGATTGATTTGCCCATAGAGGTTTTGCCCACGCCGGGAGGGCCAATAAAGCAAAGTATGGGTCCCTTTACTACTGAGTTTTTATCTTTGGCCATTTTAAGCTTTCGAACCGCCAGGTATTCGAGAATTCTGGTTTTCACCTTTTCTAAGCCGTAGTGGTCTTCTTCTAAAATGAAGTTGGCGTTGACGGTATCAACTTCATCTTCCGTGGATTTGCTCCAGGGCAGGTCGGTAAGCCATTCCAGATAGGTTCTGCTGACGGTGTATTCCGGCGACTGCGGTGAGATTTTTTCCAATCGGGTTAATTCTTTTTGGGCTACCGTTAAAACCTCTTCCGGCAAACCTGCAGCCTCGATTTTTTTCCGCAGCTCCTGGTTTTCCATTCCGATCTCATCTTCTCCCAGCTCTTTTCGAATCGCTTTGAGCTGTTCCCGCAGATAATACTCACGCTGATTGCGGCTGATATTATCTTGTACCTCCGACTGGATTTTTTCACCGATTTCCAAACGCTGGATCTCTTTATTAAGGAGCAGAGCGCCTTCTGTCAGCCGTTTTTGAACATTCATCATTTCCAGAATGGACTGTTTTTCATGGACGGGAAGGTTTACCAGTGAGATGATTCGGTCCACCAGTCGGCCCGGCTCATTAATGTTACCGATTATTCCGATATGCTCTTCACTGAGATACTGGGTTTTTTTCACCAGGTTGATAAAAATTTTCCTAAGGTTAACGGTCAAGGCTTCAGTTCGCAAATCGTGAATAAATTCCTCTTTTTCTCGCTGCACTTCGGCAAGATAATAGGGGTCTTCCTGTGTAATATTCAGAATTCTGACTCTTTCAATGCCTTGAACGATTGCGCTTTTACTCTTATCAGGCATATCAAAAATTTTTAGAATCTGAGCCAAAGTGCCCACTTCATAGAGGTCTTCGGTTTTTGGATTTTCAACCGCTCCATCTTTTTGGGCTACAACGACAATGGTTTTGGGCCGGCCACTGAGCTTTTCCAGGAGTCGCAGGCTACGGTCTCTGCCAATGTATAGCGGGATTACCTGCTGAGGGAATAAGGTGGTATTCCGCAGGGGCATTACTGCAATCTCATGTGGGCTGTTAAAAGCATCGGCGATACTCGTATCGGGGGGTTGAATATAGTCATAATCTTTAGCGCTCATTATCTTCCTCCAATTCTTCAAACGGAAAATCATCTGTTTGTTTGTCGTCAGAATCGTTTAAAAATTTTGATGTGTTTATGATTTTAAATGATTTAACGGCTTTTTGATTGCCAAAAAAGATAAGCAGTGTGCGTACAGTCCGCAGGGTGACAGCTTCGGATGCTTCCTGGCTGATGCGGGCTACACCAGGCCAATAGCCGTTTTTAAGGCGAACTTCATCAAGCCAGCGCAGCATTTTCATGATTCTTTTATCACTTCGGGTATAATCAAAGCGGGTCAAGATTTCCAAAACCCGCAGTGTGCCGCCCCGGTATGATTTTATTTCGTCGTATCCATATTCAAGAAAATCCCAGACCTGCTTTCCTGCCAGGATACCGCCTTTGTTTTCATCCATAATATGGTTAAGAATGAATTCGGCGCCGGTCAGGACTTTTTGGCGTTTGCGCATCACTGAGTGGTTGCTGCAGGCGCTTAGTACTTTCAGTGTGAGCCAGATATCACTGTGCTCATCGGCGGTTCCCCAGCCGCCATCTTCATTCTGCATTCGAATAAGAGAGCGAATAGCTTTTTCCAAAAAACGATTGCCTTCAAAATCATAGCGACAAAGCGTCTCTATGATATAAACACTCAGATAGAGCGGCCCAGGGAAAAGACTGTTTTCCTGCTGGTGTTTCAAAACGAAAATCACGCTGTCACGAACGGCATTCATGCGTTTATGGCAACCAAAATCCCAGGCTTCTGCCAGAATGGATGTAACAGTCTGCAGTGCCTGAATTATCTCTTCTTTTTTTCTGGGAGGGTGGCTGCGATATTGAGATTCCAGTTTTTCCAGTGTATAGAGAAGTCGCCTTCTCTCTTTTGATTCGATAAGTTTTCTTTTGTGGATGCTGTATTCGTTGGACAAAGGGTCTAAATGGAGGACAGTTTTAGCAAGATCAAAGCGGATGCGGGGATTACGGCTTTGCTGTAATAATTCAATAGGGTTTGGTTCATATTTTTTAAACCATTCAAGATGCTGCAGTGAAATTTCACTATCTTCCATTATTTTTCCTTCAGTTATCAGGATTTTGTCTCTTATTTGCGCCATATTGAGCTGCTTGTCTCAATGCTTCTATAGCTTGCTGCGGGTCTGCTACGCCATATACGGCATTGCCAGCTACGAGAATGTCAGCGCCGGCTGCCGTGATTTCTGTGATATTCTGCAAGTTAACTCCCCCATCAACTTCAATCAAAAAGCTGTCAGGGGAATGATCATCCCGAATTTGTTTTAGCGCTGTGATCTTATTTATCATTTGGGGTATAAATCTTTGTCCGCCGAAGCCAGGATTTACCGTCATCAGCAAAACATAATCCAGATCAGGCAGCAGGTGCTCTAATACTGAAAGTGATGTGGCGGGATTGAGGACAAGCCCTGCCTTGATATTTTGGCGCCTGATCTCTGAAAGAAGCCGCTGACTGTGGGTAACTGCCTCTACGTGAACAGAGAGCCAGTCTGCTCCGGCATCGATATAGGCTTGGTAAGTATTTTCTGCATTGACAATCATCAGGTGAATATCCAACGGCAAGTGGCTTAGCTTTTTCAATTGTGTGATGATTGGCGGTCCAAATGTCAGATTAGGGACAAAATGTCCGTCCATAACGTCCAGATGCAACATGTCTGCGCCGCCTTTTTCAGCCATTTCCACAGCTTTTGCCAAATGCAGAAAATCAGCAGAAAGCAGACTGGGAGCTATTTTTACTGTCGCTTTCATTGAGCTGCACTTTCAGATGAAATTGAGAGCACCTGTTCTTCAGCATGATATGAGCTGCGGACAAGGGGGCCAGATTCAACAGTGAGGAAACCTTTTTTCAGCCCATATGCACGATAGTTTTCAAATTCAGCGAGTGTGACGTAACGATGGACAGGCCAATGCGTGCTTGTAGGCTGAAGGTATTGGCCGATGGTAAAAATATCTGCGCCATAGGCAAGCGCATCATCCATAAGCTGCAAAATTTCTTCATTGGTCTCGCCAAGGCCGGCCATAATTCCCGTTTTAGTGCGAAAACCTTGTTTGTGGGCCCTTTGGAGCACTTGCAATGACTGTATGTAATCTGCCTGGGGGCGAATCTGGCGATATAGACGGGGGATTGTTTCCAGGTTGTGAGCTAAAATATCTGGTGCAGCATTAAGCACAGTTTGCAGAGCCTGCTGGCTGCCCTGAAAGTCAGGAATCAATGTTTCAATTGTGCATAAAGGAATACTTTGCCGGATTGCATTAATGGTATCTGCCCAAATGGAAGCGCCACCATCTGTCAGCTCATCCCTGTCCACTGATGTGATTACTACATGGTTTAAATTCATCAGTTTGACCGCTTTTGCCACACGCTGAGGCTCTTCTTTGTCAGTTGGTCTAGGACGCCCTGTTTTTATAGCGCAAAAGCTGCAGCTTCGTGTGCAAATATCTCCCAGGATCATAATGGTTGCTGTCTGCCGGCTCCAGCAATCTTCCATATTGGGACATCTGGCTGACTGACATACAGTATGCAGGTGGTATTCATTTACGATAGATTTAAGCTGACGGTAATTCTTGCCGCCAGGAATTTTTATTTTCAACCAGTTCGGTTTTGAACTCGATCGCACTGTGCTCACGCACCCTCCACTTTTCAAGTGTGTAAGTTAAGCTTTTTTATATATGATTAATAAGCTAAAAATCTCTATCCGTCTTTTCTCTATCTGGACTTCATATTTTATTGCATCATAATTTATATTAGTGAGAAGAGTTATTTTCTAAGCCACTGTTCAGGGTTTAGCTTAGATTTTGAATCCCATATTTCAAAATGGAGAATGTGTCCATCCCAGGAGCCAGAATCACTGACGATGGCGATTTGCTGCCCACTTTCAACATATTCATTTTCACGGACAGAAATACCGTCGATATGGGAGTAAACTGTATAGAAATCTTCTCCATGGTGAATGATGATGGTATTACCAAAACCCCGCAGCCAGGTGACATAGGTAACAAGGCCGTCCATTACGGCTGTAACTTCAGCATTTTTTGCCGTGCGAAATTCTATGCCGGTATTTTCGGTGTAGATATTAAGGATGGGGTCTTTGTAGCGTCCAAATCGCGTGCTGATCTTGCCTTCTACAGGCCAGGGCATTTTTCCTTTGAGTTCGCTGAATTTTTTTATAGTCTTATCAGGTGATTTCCTCAAGGCTCTTTGGCGTTCTAGCTCAGCGAGCCTTTTTTGACGCTGGGTTTGAAGATTTTGTATAATCTGTTGAATCTGGTCTCGTGAATTTTCCTTATCTTTCAGGTTTTGAGCAAGCAATTTGCCATCGCGCCTGATAGTGTTGAGTTGTTTTTTTCGGTCATTCCGCAGAGCAGCCAGCTCCTTTTCCTGCTGGTTTTGGGCTTCTATATTGCGGCGTATGGATTCTCTTTCTGCAATAATCGCTTTTCGTTGAGATTCCAGGCTTTCCATAAGCTCGCGAATATGAATGAAAAGTTTACGGTCAGATTGGTTGATTGCTGTAATATACTTTATTCTATAGAAGAGCTGATTTATATCTTTAGCTTCAAAGAGGAGGTGCATCCAGTCGTCTTGATGTGATTTATAGGTGCGGATAACCCTGCGGCGATAACGTTCTAATAGTGTGTCTTTAACAGTCGTCGATTGGTTTAGTTCATGGGTCAGTTTTTGCAAAAGGTCCTGCCTAAGCTGGAGGTCTCTTTTTAGATAGCTGAGCCGCTGCCTTAATAGACTTATCTGCATTTCTGTGGCCTCAAGCTCATCTAAGAGATTGGTCTCTTTGCTCTTTTGATTTTCCATTCGTTTCTGAAGCTGGATTATCTCTTGTTCAAGTTGACGAAGGTCCTTAGTTTGCTGTTCGATTTTTTTCTCTATCTCGATACTTGTTTCTCCAAATAATGTTGTGCTCCTAAAAAACACAAGAAAAAGGATAAAGGCGTATAAAAAGATTTTCATTGCGTTAAATTATTGGCAATTTTATGATTTCCCAAGTACTTTCACTTGACAGTCGTAAACAGTTTATCTATTTTCTTTTCATGAATGGAGGTAAAAATGAGTTCAGTTATGTGGAGTCATATTTTCAAAAAGAAGCAGTCAGAAGAGGAACGTAAACTCCAGGCGCTGCAGTCAGTAAATATTTTTCAGGGGCTTACAGCAGGTGAGCTAAAAGAGGTAGAGGCGGCTACCTACACCCGCCAATATCGGTTGGGAGAATATATATTCCGCAAGGGTAACCCTGGTAATGGAATGTATATCATCCTTCAGGGCAAGGTTATTATTTTTAATGATACAGGGAGCGGGATGGAAAAGGGGAATATTTTAGCTTCAGTAGAAGAAGGCAATTTTCTCGGTGAGTTTTCCCTTCTTGATGAAGCGCCCCGCAGCGCCTCGGCTTATTGCAGCGAAGATACGGAGGCCATTACATTTTTTCGTGGTGATTTATTGGATATTCTGAATCGGAAACCTTTGTTGGGCAGCAAAATTATTTTAAATGTAGGTAGAGCGCTCAGCGAAAGGTTGCGGGCAGCTAATCGACGGCTACAGGAGTGTGAAGATAGACTGGAGCATAAAAATGACTGACAATCAAAAGTTTATTATTAAACTTATGGTGTTTATTGGCAGTGTTTCAGCATTTATCTATTTTTTGCCCAAGCTATCCTCTATCATTATGCTGCTGCTTTTAAGCACCATATTTTTTACGATTATGGACCCCTTGGTGGATAAACTGGAACGCCTTAATATCAGTCGAGGTATTTCTGCATTGATAATTATTGTTTTGATATTCTTTTTTTTAGGGCTTGGTATCTATTTCCTTATACCCCATATCGATGCCGCTCGTATTGGTATAACAGAGCGTCTTAGCGGCACAAGCCTGAGAGTGCAGCTTGTGGAATGGCATGAAGCACTGCAAAATCATATTCCCTTTCCGCTGGATGATGAGCTTCCCGATAAGATTACTGATATTGTTACTGATTTTATGCAGCATAAACTGCCAGGCTATCTTTTGGAAATCTCATTGGGAATCGGCAGTTTCTTATCAAGCTTCTTTATGATTGTGTTTATCACCTTTTTTATGCTAAAGGATGAGAGATCAATTAAGAAGGCAATCATCCGCATTGTACCAAACAAGCATTTTGAATTATCCCTAAATCTGCTTTATAAAATCCAGGAGCAGCTTTCCAGCTATCTGCAGGGACAGTTTCTGGCAGCGATGACAGTTGGAATTCTATCAAGTATTGGCTTATTGACCATCAACGCGGTTTTTGATGCAAAAATCTCCTATGCTGTGGTTATAGGTGTCTGGGCTGGATTGGCAAACCTTATTCCGTATGTTGGGCCTGTTGCCGGCGCGATTCCTGCAATCTTAATTGTTTTATTTAGCCAGCCAGATAATATGTTCATCGCTATTATTGCCATCATAGCAATGTTTATGGTGGTGCAGTTTATTGACAATACGCTGGTGAGCCCATTTGTGGTGGGTCGCAGTGTCAATATGCATCCATTAACGGTATTTTTAGTATTGATAATTGGCGGAAACCTGATGGGTCTTTTGGGAATGATGTTTGCTGTTCCGATGGCGGGCATTATCAAGGTGACTGTGAGTGAGATTCTGATTAATGCTGTAAAGTATAAAAATTAGTTTTATCGTGGCGCTGTTTCGATAAACATCAGAACAGCATTATGAAAATAGAGATATACCTGTTTGTCAATATCTAAGTAAATCCATAACTGATAATCAATGGATGAGCCGGAGTGAATTTTTTTCAGCTTATGGGGCTCGCCGATCTTTTCTCTCACTTCTGAGCTAAGCATTCCGGTTTTTATCTCATTATTTTTTTCCTGCATTTTAAAGCTGGCATAGTGTTCTTCTTGCATTTTGAGAAAAATTGATCCTGCTGATTCCCGGGCCTGGCTGCTTTTTAGCCACTCAATTTTCTTATTGGCCTCATTGATGTAATTAGTTGCTATTTCCTGGATTCTTTTATCGGCCAGGAGAGCATTTCGGAGCGAATTTTTAGCCATCTGCAGGTCATTTTCTTCCACCGCTCGATTCAGATCACTAATGTGCCCGGCAGCGATTTCCTGACGCATCAGTGATATTGCCGGATTAAGTTCAGGGTCCTGGCTTTCTGCTTTTTCCAGATAGATAGCCGCCCGTGAAAACAGGCCATATTGTATGAGTGAGCGTGCTCTGTAAAGATTGATTTGAGCTTGCACCGGTTCTAAAAATCCTCCAAGAATTGGAGAAAGCTCAACAGCGCTGATAATCAGTCGCTCTGCCTGCTCTAGATCGCCTTCCCGAAGGTAGCGCATTGCTTCAAAGGCAAAGATTTCTGCGATGTAAGCGCGTTGGCGAAGGGCTTGATAGCGAAGTTTGGTATTTTTCGACCGGGCTGCAATTTCATAAAAATTTAGTGCATCGAAAATTCGGTAGGCAATAAGGGCGCTGTTGCCTTTTTCATAGTATTCGGCAAACTGCATAGAGTCGCAATAGTTGATAAACTTCTGGGCCAATGATGTGCGCATACTTCGGGGAAAACTTTGCTGATAGGCGGTAAATTGCTGTTTTGCTTCAAGGTATCTTCTTTCTGAAAGAAGAATCCTGGCGCTGCTGCCGGCGCTTTTTTTTCCACCTAAAACCAATGAAACGTGGATGCCAGCTCCCAGAGCTGCTGGGTGAAAAGAGAGAACAGGTGTGAGACGAAAAGGGTCTTGCAGTGTAAACCGGCTTTGTGAATAGAAGAGATGTGCGCCGATGGCAAGTTGGGTAAAAGATTCCCTGCCGGCGCTTAGATACGAGATGGATATATCATAACGCTGGCTGTATCCATACATATTAATTGCTTTTGTGCCGGCTGCGTTTTTATAGAAAGTGCCATATCCGAGGCTTCCGGCATATTGAAAGCTGAATAGGAGCCACTGCCAGGGCTGATAAAGGAGTGTATTAGCGAGGGAGATTTCGTACCATTCCGGCTGATACCTGTAGTAAGCGCCGCTCACCTGACGGTTTTGCCAACCTTCGTTAAGCCCTGCTGGAATGGGCGCGATATAAGCATGAAGACCGATGCCAATGAGATAATCAAGGTAGTTTTGATCAAGGAGCAGTCTTAATAAATTTGCACGGACAGGATAGAGGTCCAGAACTATCAGTGTTCGGGAAAGCTTATCAGCAGCAGCAGTGAGTGTTGTTTCAGTGCTGTCAAATATAAAAAGATCAGGATTATAAGTATTAAAATTGAATCCATTTAATCCATAAATAGCGGTGCTGCCTCTGAAATCAAAGAACTTATACTGTACTGGTTCCCGAAATGTCATAAGCGGTAACGGATTGATATGGCGCAGGCTATTTCTAAAAATGCCCATATCGGGGTAGAAATTGTCTGCTGAATAAAGCGAGTTGCTAATCAGAAGGAGCAGCATTCCTATCCAGTTTCTTTTCATCAATGTGAATTTAGGAATCTCAATCTCTTAATGCGAATAAAATGAACGGCTTATTTCGACTTAGCAGCTTTTATGTATCACGATTTAAAGATTATGGGGTCTGATATGTCACCAAAACAATATTATCCCGACCGTCTGTTGCGCCTGGCGTCTGCTGTCGGTTATTCAGACGACGTGCCTCGTAGGGGATTTTGTCGGCCAAATATTTCTTCAGCTCACCCACGGTCAGCATATTGTCTTTATTTGTATTGGCTTCCCCTTGAATACCTTTTAAAAAGTAATAGGTATATAGAC
>OMKS01002647.1_pt1 | contig 14780 bp, 15 predicted proteins | sample 1674721 | NCBI WGS metagenome assembly OMKS01 (sample SAMN06264996, study PRJEB25208) | sediment metagenome | isolation source: hot spring sediment | place: USA: California | collected 2014-09-02
TCGGCGCCACAAGCTGTTTTTGAGTTGGAACAACATGCCACCGGGAGTAGAATTTGACGACCTTCATGTGCGCATCTTCTTGAAATTATGAATTTTTCAAGAAGTCGCGCAAAAATTCTGCTTCGTTGTCAAGAAAAAAAGCTCCCGCTGGCATTATTTTTATTCACGATCACCCACGCAATTTTCTAACCGGACATCACTGCCTGCGACCGTAATTTTTGTTTTCAAAGAGCAATTTTGCAGCCGGATCAAACAATTTCTCCGGAAATCAGTTGACCGCCTGGCCGCTTGGAATTTTCAGCCCGCTTTGGCGGGGTAGTTGTTACACGTCCATCAATTGTCACGGATTCAGGATCCTGGCAGCCGGAGTTGGTGCTCAGCGACTTGCGTCTGCCCGGCGCCGACGGCCTGGAGCTGCTGGCCAAGGTCCGTACCCTGGCCCCACCCCAGCCGGCCCTGATCATCATCACCGCCTTCGGCACCGTGCCCCAGGCGGTGGAGGCCCTGAAGCTGCGGGCCGAAGTTAACCTTTTCCGGGAAGACCTCTGCTATCGGCTGGAGACCTTCCAGCTCCCGGTCCCCCCCCCTTGTGGGAGCGGGGCGACGACCTGGATCTGCTCTGCGCCCGCTTCATCGAGCTGTTCAACGGCAACAGCAGGCGGCGGCCGGGGCGGGGAATCTCCTCCTCCGCCCAGATCCTGGAAATCGGCCGACGCACCCTCTACCGCCGCCCTTAACCCCGATCTATCACCTGGAGGGGCGGCGGCCTGGAACAGGAGGCCTTGCTGCTGAAAAATTGATGAGACAAGATTATGGATGATACCCCGATGCTGAACAACTGTTGGTCGAGGTCGCCCGACCATGAACAAAGCAGCGATCTGTTCGGCTACAGAAAGAGCCGGTAATCGACATTCAGGACCGCAGCCAGCTTTCTGGCCCGCTCCTTGCCGATGGGGCGCTTGCCATTTTCCATTTCTGAGATATGGCGCTGGGGGATACCGGTCAATTCGGCCAGTTGGGCCTGGGTAAGGTCTTCGCGATAACGGTAGCCGCGCAGGGCGACGGCCCATTCCGGCTGGCCGGTAAAATGGTTGGCGTAAAACTGCTCGGCCGTGATCCCGTCTGCTTCGTTCGCGGCCGGCTCGACCGTGGCCACAAAACGCTTGATCCGTTCCACGTTGGCCGGATGAACCTTGAGCCGGAGCGTAACCAATTCCCTGTCAGTACGGCGTTTTTTCATGGGTGCCGGCATAGATGATCTCCACGGTGATGGTGGCCTTGTCTTATGTCTAAACCGCCACATAGGTCGGCTTGCCTTTCTTGAGATGGCAGTGGTGCTTGTGGGGCCCCAGCTTGGAGTAATTCGGCCAGTCACCCCGAACGGGCCACCTCGACGGATACTGGCCATCAGCGTATAAAGCGCGGCAAGAGCCCCTTTGGGCAGCTTCAGGCTCTGTTTCTCTGCCTTCTCGGTCAGCTTGACCTGCCATCGCATAATTTATATACCTTTTGTGAGTATAAGTCAAGATGCCGCCGAAATGCAGCTTGCCGAATATACGGAATGTATTCGATAGCAGATGGTAATTCAAGTTGGGCATATTTTATTGCATGTGTTAAGCTGGCACACTTTTATTTGTTGGCATGTATCTGTTGCATCTTTATCGAGATCGGCCTCTTCGGCGCTATCGTCGGTTCGGCCTGAATTCCAGGGAGGTAGTTATGGCAGCGCAGCAGCAAACAGCAGGTCCGGTCAGAATCCGGATCAATCCACCGGTCTTTATTATTTCCGCCCTGCTGACCGTGGTCTTTGTGGCTTTTACGGCCGTTGTGCCCGAGACCGCCGGGACCATCTTTTCGGCTACCCAGTCTTGGATTGTCCAGTCGGCCGGCTGGTTTTACGTGCTGGCGGTGGCTGGGTTTCTGGTCTTTGTGATCGGGTTGGCCGTTTCCGGTTTCGGTCGGATCAAGCTGGGCAGCGACCATAGCGAACCCGACTACTCCTACAGCTCCTGGTTTGCCATGCTCTTTTCGGCCGGGATGGGGATCGGGCTGATGTTCTTCGGGGTGGCCGAGCCGGTGATGCACTACGTCAGCCCCCCGGTGGGTGATCCCGAAAGCGCCGAGGCGGCCCGCCAGGCCATGCGGATCACCTTCTTCCATTGGGGCATCCATGCCTGGGCGATTTACGCGGTGGTGGCCCTCTCTTTAGCCTACTTCGCCTTTCGCCAGGGGTTGCCCCTGACCATCCGCTCTTCGCTCTACCCCCTGATCGGCGAACGAATCCACGGCCCCATCGGCCACGCGGTGGATATCTTCGCGGTACTGGGCACCATCTTCGGGGTGGCCACCTCGCTGGGGCTGGGGGTGGTCCAGATCAACTCCGGGCTCCACTACCTCTTCGGGGTGCCCGCCACCCCCGGGGTTCAGGTGGTGCTGATTGCGGTGATCACCTCCTTCGCCACCATCTCGGTGGTGCTGGGGCTGGATGGCGGCATCCGCCGAATCTCGGAGCTCAACGTGGCGCTGGCCGCCGGGTTGCTGGCCTTCGTGCTGTTTACCGGCCCCACCATCTTTCTGCTCCAGACCCTGGTGCAGAATACCGGAATGTATATCTCCTCTCTCTTCGAGATGACCTTCAACCTCTACGCCTACGAGCCCACCGACTGGATCGGGGGCTGGACCCTTTTCTACTGGGGTTGGTGGATCGCCTGGGCCCCCTTTGTCGGCATGTTTATCGCCCGGGTCTCCAAGGGGAGAACCATCCGCGAATTTGTGGTCGGGGTGTTGCTGGTGCCGGTGGGATTCACCTTTATGTGGATGACCTTCTTCGGTGATACCGCCCTGAATATGATCATGGTCCAGGGTATTGCCGCCCTGGCCGAGGCGGTGGCGGCCGACACCTCGGTGGCACTCTTCCAGTTCTTCGAGCATCTGCCCCTCTCCGGACTCACCGCCCTGCTGGCCACGATTCTGGTGATGACTTTTTTTGTAACCTCGTCGGACTCCGGTTCCCTGGTGGTCGATATCCTGACCTCGGGAGGCCATACCGATGCCTCTCCGGTCTGGCAGCGAATTTTCTGGGCGGTGGCGGAGGGGATCGTGGCGGCGGTCCTGTTGCTGGCCGGCGGCCTGGCCGCCCTGCAGACCGCCACCATTGCCAGCGCTCTCCCCTTTACGGCGGTGATGATCCTGATGTGCTGGGGGCTGCTGCGGGCCTTGCGGATCGAAGCGGTGAAAAGGGTGAGCCTGCGCGAGGCCCGGGTGCTGCCCCGTGGGCCCCACGCCGCCCTGAACTGGCGCCGACGCTTGCAGGTTTTGGTCCACAATCCCAAGAGGCGGGAGGTCCTGGATTTTCTCGATAAGACCGTCAAACCGGCTTTGGTTGAGGTGGCCGACGAGCTGAAACAGCAGCAGATAGAGGCCCGGGTGGAGCAGGGCGAGGATGGCCGGGTCTGGCTGGAGGTGGTTCAGCACGGGGATGAGATCGATTTCTTCTACTCGGTGCGGCCCCGCCCCTACGAGCCGCCGGCCCTGGTGATGCGCGACACCCGGTCCGACCGGGTCGATGCCCTTAAATATTACCGGGCCGAGGTCCATCTGCGGGAGGGCGGCCAGGATTACGACATTATGGGTTGGAGCAAGGATTATGTCATCAGCGATGTGTTGGAGCAGTACGAACGGCATATCCACTTCCTGCTCAGCAACCGCTCGTAGTCGGGGCAATGTTTAAAAGCTGTTGAGAAGCTGTTGATAACTGCCAATAAAAGGAGGTTTTTATGAGTGGAGGGAGAGAACTGCAGCTTCGACCTCTATGGTGAGTCCGAGTACGACGTTCGTAGTGCTTGCGGCACTATGCTGGGGGCTATCGGGCGGGATCGGCGGCATCCTCACGGGCCAGGGCTGGGATCCGGTTGTGGTGTCGTTCTACCGGGGCGCGATAGGGTTTTTTGTTCGTTCTCGGCTGGCTGTTGTTGCGCCCGTGCGCGCAGCGGATTGGCAAGTCGCCGATTATGGTTCTGGTCGATGATTGCCGGTGTGGGTGTTGCCGACAACTTCGCTTTTTATTTCATCAGCATCGCGGAGGGCAGTGTCGCGGTTGCAGCGACCTTGGTGTACTGCGCGCCGGTGTTCGTCTATCTCACGTCCTTCACGCTCAAACTCGAAAGGACCACGCTGTTCAAGTGGGGCGCGATCGCGATGGTAGTGCTTGGCGTCGTGCTGCTGACCGGTGTTTATGAGATTGGAGCGGGGGAGGTCACGCCGATCGCCGCCGGGGCCGGGCTGCTTGCCGGCCTCTCCTACGCGGTATTCATTTTCGGCTTCAAGTACGCGGCACCGCACGGCAGCCCACAGGCGATTCTCGTGATAGCCTTCGCGGTACTCGCTGCCATGCTCATCTGGCTGGGCGATGCCGATCAGACCGTGGCAGTGCTGAAAACGCCGAGTTGGCCACTATTCGTACTAAGGTTATCTCTGGGACCTGATGAACTCTTCCAAGGCCGCCTACAACCAGATCTGGAGCCTGGGCGTTAACGCCGTGGGTCCCCACGATGTAACCGGCGATTATTTCTGGGGTGGGAGCGGTGTCTGGGTCCCGTCCGGGTTGAAGCTGATCCAGGCCTCCAATATAACCGCTGAGTTGATCCTGGTGCGTAACCTGGATTTACGTGGACAAAGGAGAAAGGAGCGGGACGATTTCAACTACCACATCGACTTTGCCCGTTTCTACAAGCCCATCGAGGAGGAGGGTTCCTGCCCGCGTAAACTGTAATCAGGTCACAATTTGCCAAAAGTTTGGCTCCTCGACCTTTCATGTGGGTTTCGTCCAGCACCAGCAGGCAACCGCTCGCTCCATGGCGTTGCGCAGCTCCCGCACGTTGCCGGGGAAGGGGTAGCGGCGCAGGCAGGCCAGGGCGGCGGGGGAGATTCCCCGCACCGGCCGTCGCCTGCTGCTTTTTTGTGGAGCCCCGTCTTCAGGGCCGAAAACCTCCCAGGGCGATGATGGTGGCCCAGGAGAGGGGGCTCCAGGGGGCATTGGCCATGATTCCGGCCAGCAGCACCAGCAGGGCGGTGATCAGCGAGGGAACCAGCAGCATCCAGTTGGCCTCCTGGCCGCCCCGGCGATAGTTGATCTGACTGGCCCGATTATCCCGCAAGGGGGTGTGCTCCGGGGTCCGGAACCAGACCCGGTAGAGTACCGGCAGGAAGTAGGCGGCGTTGAGCAGGGTGCTGACCCCCAGCACCACCAGTACCCAGGGTTGGCCCGCCTCCAGCCCGCCCCAGCCCAGGTACCATTTGCTGAAAAATCCGGCCAGGGGCGGAACTCCGATCATTCCCAGGGCGGCGACGGTGAAGGCGGCCATGGTCCAGGGCATCCGCCGGCCCATCCCGGTCATCTGGGAGATTTTATGCACCCCCAGGGTTTCGGCCAGGTTGCCGGCGCAGAAAAAGAGGGTGATCTTCATCAGGCCCTGATGCACCAGGTGGGCTAGGCCGCCGATCACCGCGGTGGGTCCGCCCACCCCCACCCCCAAGGCGATATAGGAAACCTGGCTGACCGTGGACCAGGCCAGCCGCTTTTTCAGGCTGTCCTGGCTTAAGGCCCGCAGTGAGCCGTAAATGACGGTCAGGGCCGCCAGCCCCGCCAGCCAGGGCAGTACCGCCAGCAGGCGGGCGAACTCCACCCCGTAGATATCGAAAACCACCCGCACGATCCCAAAGGCCCCGGCCTTGACCACCGCCACCGCGTGAAGCAGGGCGGAAACCGGGGCCGGGGCGGCCATGGCGACGGGCAGCCAGTAGCAGAAGGGGAAGAGGGCGGCCTTGACCCCCACCCCGGCAATCAGCAGGAAAAAGATCACCTGGAGACTGAAGCGGTGGTCGGGGCCGCTGGCCGCCAGAATTCCGCCGGGGGTGAAATTGAGGTCGCCGGCCAGGGTCCAGAGCCAGAGGGTGCCCAGCAGCAGCAGGGCGCCGCCCCCCACCGTATAGTAGAGGTAGATTCGCCCGGCCCGCAGGGCCTGGGGCGTGCCGCGATGGACCACCAACGGGTAGGTGGTCAGGGTCAGCATCTCATAAAAAAGCAGAAAGGTGATCAGGTTGCCGGCCAGGGCCACCCCCACCGTGGCGCTGACGCAGAGGCTGAAAAATCCGAAGAAACGGCTGCGGTTGGGCGAGTTCTCCAGATAGCCCACGGCATAGATGGTGGTGAGCAGCCAGAGCACCGCTGAGAGGGCCGCGAACAGCACCGACAGGGAGTCGGCCCGCAGGCTGAGGATTATGCCGGGCATAAAGGGGATGCTGGCCTCATACTCCAGGCCCCGGAACATGCCGTGGATCATCGCCCCGATCAGCACCAGCTTAAGGGTGGCCCCGCCCAGATTGAGAAGGGTGCGCAGGCCAACGCTCTCCTCCCGGAGAAAGAAGATGATGACCCCGGCGATAAAGGAGCTGAAGAGAATGGCGATGGGCAGCCCGGCGTTGATGTTGATCAGGGCGGGAGTGGCGTTCATGGTGTCGCTCCCGGCGCGATGAGTTTGAGGCCGGGCAGGCTGCCGCCCAGCCACTCCAAGGGCAGCCAGGGAAAAATCCCCAGCAGGATGGCGGTCAGGGCCAGCAGCAGCGCCGGCCCTTCCAGGGGCCAGGCCACTTGCCGTTCCCCGGCGGAAGTTGCGGCGGCGGCAATCGGCGACCGTTGCCCCGGTACGCCACCCTGGTTCTGGTCCGCTGCGGATCGAGTGAAGGTCCGGGCCACCGGGCGCAACAGGTAGGCCAGGCTGAGCAGGCCGCCGCCGATGATGGCCGTGGTCCACCACCACTGCCGGCTGGTGAGGGCGGCGTGGAGCAGATACCATTTGCCGACGAAGCCGCCGCTGGGCGGCAGGCCCATCAGGCTGACGGCGGCCAGGGCCAGGGTGAGGGAGGAGAGGGGCAAGGTGCGGCTCAGGCCGGTCAGATGAGAGATCAGCAGCGGTTGGTCCGCTTTCCCCGCCAACCGGTGTTGCTTGGCGATGGTTCCAGCCACCAGGAAGAGGGCGGCCTTGGCCAGGGCGTGGGCCGCCAGGAAAAAGAGCAGCCCGTAAAGGGCGCTGGCCGGTTCCGGCCCGCTCAGCAGGGGAAAAACCAGGAAAAGGTAACCCATCTGGGCCACGGTGGAGTAGGCGATCAGCTCCTTGAAGCCGGCGCAGCGCAGGGCCTGCAGCGACCCCCAGAAAATGGCCGCCGCTCCCAGGATTCCAAAAAGCTGGAACAGCAGGGTCGGATCAAGGGCGCCTCCCTCCTTAAGCGACAACCAGATCCGCAGCAGCAGGTAGAGGGAGGCCTTGACCACCAGGGCGGAGAGCAGGGCGGAAACCGGGGCCGTGGCCTGGGCGTGGGCCGGGGGCAGCCAGAAGTGGAGGGGAAAGAGGGCTGATTTAATGATCAGGCCCAGGCTGAGCAGGGCCAAAGCCAGGTGAATCAGGGGGTCGGGGGCGACCAGCTCCCGGAACAGGTCCAGGTTGAGGCTGCCGGTCTGGCGGTAGATCATGACCACCGCCAGCAGAAAAGAGAGGGAGCCGAAAAGGTTGAGCAGCAGATAGCGCAGGGCGGCCCGGCGGGCTTCCTGGCTGTCGCCCAGGGCGGCCAGGCAGACCGCCGCCAGCCCCAGCAGCTCCAGGCCCACGTAAATATTGAACAGATCGGCGCTGAGCAGCACGCCGTTGAAGGCGGCCCAGAGCATCAGCCACAGGGGCGGGAAGTAGTGGCCGCTCGCGGTGGTTGATCCCCCCCCGAGGTCGGGTAAAAAATAGCGCCGGGCATAAAAGCCGATGGCAATATTGACCACCGCTCCCACCCACAGCAGCCACAGGCTCAGGCCGTCGGTCAGCAAACCGATTCCCAGCTCGGATGGCCAGCCGCCCAGGGGGTAAAGCAGGGCGGAGTCCGGGCCGACCAGGGCGGTTAGGGGCAGCAGCAGGGCCGGGACGGCGGCCATGGCCAGCAGGGCGGCCCAGCCGGCCAGCCGCGGCAGGGCAAAGGCCAACAGCGCCGCGGCCAGGGGCAGCACGATCAGCAGAATTGGCCAGGGTGGCGGCAGGGGAGGGGTCATTCCGCCTGCCCCCCTGGCTTCCCTTCCCGGCCGGCCAGGGCCAGGGCGAAGGCGGTGATGCTCACCGAGATCACGATTCCGGTGAGAACCAGGGCGTGCAGGACCGGATCGGGCGTTCCTCCCGCCGGATCGTAGGCGATGCTGATCATCAGCAGAAAGATGCCGCTGCCGCAGATGTTGAGCCCCAGGATTTTACGCAGCACGGCGGGCTGGGAAAAGAGGGCGCCCAGGCCCAGGCAGAACATGGCGAGGCCGGCCAGGCCGAACAGGAGGGTGGCGTTCATCGCGGTCGGCTCCCCGGCAGCAGGCTCAGGGCCAGGCCGATGGCCAGGGCGGCGGCCGCCTCGATGGCCAGAATAAAGGCCCCGGCATAAGTGGTGGGATACTGGAAAAAGAGCCTCCCCCCGGCCAGGGGGAGAGCCGCCAGCAGCAGAAAGAACACCAGGCCGACCACCAGGACGGACCGCAGCAGCCATGAGGGGAAAAAATCGGTCAGCGGCCGGACTGTCAATCCCAGCATGATCCCGGCCGCGCCCAGCACCGCTCCGCTCTGGAAGGCTCCCCCCGGCGCCCGGTCGCCGATCCAGGCCAGGTAACCGGCGATCAGGATGGCCAGGGGCAGAATTCCCCGGATCAGGGTCAGCAGGACCGGTCCGGCCGCAATCGGCGCCCGGCCGCCGGGCCCGGCCGGACCGCCTCGACCCCAGGACCAGAGGCCCATTACCGCCAGCAGCAGCACCGCCAGTTCCAGCAGGGTGTCGAAGCTGCGGAAATTGAGGAGTACGGCGGTAACCTGATTGCGAACCCCGCTCAGGGGCATCAGCTCGGTGGTCAGGGGGGCGGGGCCGGTTCGGAAGGGAGGGGTCAGCCCCAGCAGGATGCCGCTGGTCAACAGCAGCAGCAGGGCGGCCAGGCCCAGCAGCCCCAGCACCCCGGGTCCGGCCGGTGCCAGCCGGCGGCTCCGCCGGCTCTTTTCCGCGCCGGCGGGGTCGGTTTGATGATTTTTTTTCCGCAGCCGGGGCAGGGCGGAGATCAGCAGGGCGCCACTGATCCCGGCGCCGATGGCCGCCTCGGCCAGGGCCACCTCCGGGGCGGAGAGGCGCACCCAAGCCAGGGCCATCACCAGTCCCAGGGAGATAAACAGCACCACGGCCCGGAAATCGTCCCGGCTGAACAGTACCGCCCAGGTCAGTCCGATCAGGATGGCGGCCAGGCAGAGATCAAAAGCGGTCAACAGCGGGTTCATGGTTGCTTCTCCCCGGGGCTGGGGTTGGGCTTGGCCGCGCTTCCCGCCGCCTCCGGGTTTTGCCGGCCCAAGGCCAGCGCCCCCACCAGGTAGCCGGCGGTGGCGCCGGCGGAGAGCACCAGGATCCAGGTCAGCAGCAGTTCGGCCCCCACCGCCGGCGACCAGTTCCGCAAGATCAGCCCGGTCACCAGCAGGCCCAGGCCGACGTTATCCGCCTTGGTTACGGCATGGATCCTGGTGCAGGCATCGGGAAAACGGAGCAGCCCCACGGTGCCGGCCAGGAAGAAAGGCATGGCGCCGACAATCAGGCCCAAGGCCAGCCAGCCGCGGATGAGCGCGAACAATTCCATCTTATTCCGGTTCCTTGGGGGCCGGTTCCGGGGCTTGGTTTTCGTCGCTGCCGCGGCGGACGAAGGTGATTACCGCCACCGCCGCCAGCAGGGCGTAAACCAGGGCGATATGGCGCAGGGTCGGGTCATCCCGCAGTTCGGCCAGCAGCAGAAAGATGGCCACTCCGCTGGTGCCGAAGAGCTGGGCGGAGAGCATCCGGTCGGCCCGGCTGGGGCCGCGGACCACCCGCATCAGTCCCAGGCCGATGGTGAGCAACAGGAAGAGGACGCAGCCCAGCAGCAGCGTCTCGACGCTCATGGTCGATCCTCATGGTGGAAGAGAAGCATGACCATCTTCTCCAGCTTGGCCAGTTCGCCGTCGAGGTCGCGGTCGGCGTTGATGGTGTGGATCAGCAGGCCCTCACGGTCCAGGCCGACGCTGAGGGTGCCGGGCAGCAGGGAAACGGTGTTGAGGAAAAAAATCCGGGCCGGGCCTTCGGGCAGTTGCCAGTGATAGCGGTGCAGGCCCGGGCGCAGGGCCGGATCGGGGGCCAGGGCCCGGCGGGCCACATCCAGGCCGGCCAGCAGGGAACGGAGGAGAAAGAAGGGCAGGAAGCGGCACAATCCCCCCAGCCGCCACCGCCAGGCCCGGGATACGGGCAAAAGCAGGGAGGCCAGGGCGGCGGAGACTACCACCGCCAGCCCCGGCAGCCAGGCATCGGCGTGGCCGCCGGTAAGAATCAGCCAGATCGCGGCCAGCTCCAGGGAGCGGCGGCCCAGGCGGCGCCAGGTGATGTGGTGTTCGCCGAAAAGGATCATGACGAATATTCAACCACGAAGGGCTTTTCCTTGTCAATCTTCGCCGGCGGCGACAACCATATTGACGATGGGGGGGGTGGGGGATTAGGCTGGCGTCATGAACGGTCACACTCCCCCCTCGGCAAAAAAAGCGGTGGTGCTGCTCTCCGGCGGCCTTGATTCCACCACGGTGCTGGCCCTGGCCACCACCGCGGGATTCCGCTGCCACTGCCTCTCCTTCTCCTATGGCCAGCGCCACACCCGCGAGTTGGAACTGGCCCGGGCCAACGCTCGGCGCTGGGGGGCGGAGGGGCACCTGGTGCTTGATATCGCCCTGGACGCCATCGGCGGTTCGGCCCTGACTTCCGGACTGGCGGTCCCCAAGGATCGCCCTCTTAAGGATGAGGCCGCGTCCGGGGAGGGCGAAGAGATCCCGATCACCTACGTGCCGGGGCGCAACACCATTTTCCTGGCCTACGCCGTCTCCTGGGCCGAGGTGTTGGGGGCCCGGGATATCTTCATCGGGGTCAACGCCGTCGATTTCAGCGGATACCCCGATTGCCGGCCCGATTATCTGGAGGCCTTTGCCGCCGCCGCCAACCTCGGCACCCGAGCGGGGCGGGAGGGGCAAGGGTTTCAAATCCAGGCCCCGCTGCTTGCCCTGAGCAAGGCAGAGATCATCGCCAAGGGGCTGGAGCTGGGGGTTGATTACGCCCAGACCCACTCCTGCTATGATCCCGATTCGGCCCAGCGGCCCTGCGGCCATTGCGATGCCTGTATCCTCCGCCTTAAAGGTTTTGCCCAGGTCGGGCAGATCGATCCCCTGGAGTATTGTTGATGAGCCAGTTAACCCCCGCAAGTGCCGCCCTGGAAGTTGGCGGCCTGTTCATGGTCGGCCTGCCGGGTCAGCAGCTGGATCAATCCACCCGGGAGCTGATCCAGCGTGACCGGATCAACGATTTTATTCTTTTCAAACGCAACGTGGGCGGGGCGGAGCAACTTAAGCAACTGGGCGCCGATCTGGCCCGCTCCTGCCAGGAGGCCGGCCTGCCCCCCCCGCTGATCGCCATCGATCAGGAGGGGGGGACGGTGGCTCGCCTGCCCCCTCCCTTCACCCAGTTTGCCGATGCCCGGGTGTTGGCCGAGGGCCCGGAACCGGAGGCGGCCCTGGCTGATTACGCCCGCACCTGCGCGGCGGAGTTGCTGGCGGTGGGGATCAATATGAACCTGGCCCCGGTGTTGGATCTTTGCCCGGCGGGCCGGGGGTTTTACATGGAGCGCCGGGTGCTGGGGGATGATCCCGCCACCGTGGCCCGCTTGGGCTGTCTGGTGATCGAAACCATGCAGGAGGGGGGCCTGGCCGCCTGCGCCAAACATTTTCCCGGCCTGGGCAGCGCCCGCCTGGACCCCCACCAGACCCTGCCCACCTTGACGCGGGAGCGGGAGGAGCTGGAACGGCTGGACCTGCCTCCCTTTCAGGCCGCCGTCGACCTGGGGGTGGCGGCGATCATGACCTCGCACACCATCTATCCCGCCCTGGACCCGGAGCGGCCCGCCACCATCTCCCCGCTTATCCTGGAGCAGCTGCTGCGCCGGCAGATGGGCTATCAAGGGGTGATCGTCACCGATGATCTGGAGATGGGAGCCATCGAAAATCACCAGCCGGTGGAGGAGGCGGCCCTGGCTGCCCTGCTGGCGGGGGCCGACCAACTGCTGATCTGCCACGATCACCGGAAGGTGCGGCGGGCCAAAGAGCGGCTGCGGCAGGCCCTGGCGACGGGCGAACTGGCCCCCGCCCGGCTTGCCGGCTCCCTGGCCCGGATTGGCCGGTTACGGCAAAATATCACCGGCTGTCAATCGTCGGCAGCAGTGCCGACAAAGCCGGTTGACGGGTCTGGGTAAGTCAACTATCCTCAAGGGAGGAGGTGTTGAGCTTTTTGGTTGCAAAGATGGTAAACAGAAGCTATTTTGACCGTTTTTCGTTGCACCACCCTTAATCTTCCGGGAGGAATTTATGGAGCTTCAGGTCGAAGGCCGCAACTTGGATATCCGCAAGGTCTGGCAGGAAAAGATCGAGGCCGAAAAGGCTCGGTTGACCCGGCACCACGCCGGACTGATCCACCATCTGCGGGTAAGTATCGAGGAGACCGCCAGCCACAAGAGCGGCGGCTATGAGGTTCGTCTGGTGGCGGGGGTTCCCAACGATACCGTGGTGGTTTCCCGCAAGGGTGAATCGGTGCGGACCATCCTGGGAGAAGCCTTCGACACCCTGGGCCTGCAGCTCAAGGAACTGCAGCGCAAGCGCCGTCAATTCTCCCCCCCCAGGGCTCCCGAGCTGGAAGACCCGGAAGCGGCCTGATTTTCCCCGCGCAAGATGAGATCCCTGGTCCAGGTCGATATCGGGGCGGCGTATCTTGAGCAGGCTGAGGATACACTGCACCGCCGGATTCTCTCCCGCAAGGAGGAGTTGGCCGACCGCCTGCTGCTGTTGGCCCACCACTATCAGCAGGAAGCAGTTTTCCGCCACGCCGACGCCACCGGCGACTCCCTGAAACTGGCCCGGATCGCCGCCGAGAACCGGAAAAAGAGCCTGATCGTTTTCTGCGGCGTCCACTTCATGGCCGAATCGGCCGATATTCTCACCAGCGAGGGGCAGCGGGTCTTCCTACCCGATCTGCGGGCCGGTTGCCCCATGGCCGATATGGCCACCGCCCCCGAGGTGGAGTGGGCCTTTGCCGAACTGGCCTCGGTGATCGATGCCGACGGCCTGGTGCCGGTGACCTACGTCAACTCCTCGGCCGCGATCAAGGCCCTGGTCGGGGAGCGGGGCGGCTCGGTCTGCACCTCCTCCAATGCCGAACGGGTCCTGCAGTGGGCCCTGGCCAAGGGGGAGCGGGTCTTCTTCTTCCCCGACGAACATCTGGGGCGCAACTCCGCCGCCGCCATCGGCATTGCCGAGGATGAGGTGATCCTCTGGCGCCGGGGCCGTCCCTTGGGCGGCAATGAACCCGGGGCGGTGAAGCGGGCCCGGGTGATCCTCTGGGATGGCTACTGCACGGTGCACATGCAGTTTTCGGCGGCCCATGTGGAGGCCTGGCGGACCCGCGATCCCCGGGTCCGGATCATCGTCCACCCCGAGTGCCGCCGGGAGGTGGTTAGCCGGGCCGATCAGTATGGCTCCACCGAAGCGATCATCAAGGCGATCGACCAGGCTCCGACGGGTTCCAAGTGGGCGGTGGGCACCGAGATCAATCTGGTCCGCCGCCTCCAGGCGCGCCATCCCGAGCAGGAGATTCACTCCCTTTCCCCCTTTCAGTGTCTCTGCTCCACCATGTATCGCATCAAGCCCGCCTACCTGCTCTGGATTCTCGATCACCTGGCGGCCGGTCGGGAGGTCAACCGGATCACGGTGCCGGCGGCGACGGCGGCTTCGGCCCGGCTGGCCCTGGAGCGGATGCTGGCGATCTGAGCGCCGAGGAACGAAGATGCCCAAAATTTACTTTGACAACAACGCCACCACCCCCCTGGCACCCGAGGTGGTCGCGACCATGGCCCTCTCTTTAAAGGAGAACTTCGGCAATCCCTCCAGCGGCCACGCCCTGGGCGAGAAGGCCCGGCGGGCGGTGGAGGAGGGACGGGAGCGGGTGGCGGCCCTGCTCCACTGCCCGCCGGAACGCCTGGTGTTCACCGGCGGCGGCAGCGAGGCCAACTGCCAGGCGATTTTGAGCGCGGTTCTGGCCCGGCCCCGGGCCCGCAAGATCGTCACCTCGGCGGTGGAGCATCCTTCGGTGCAGCAACCCCTCAATTTTCTCGAAAAACACCATGGTTACCAGATCCAGCGCCTGCCGGTGGACAACGCCGGGCGGCTGGACGCGGCCCGGCTGCGGGCGGCCCTCAGCGAAGATACCGCCCTGGTCTCGCTGATGGCGGCCAACAACGAAACCGGAGTCCTTTGGGATATGGCCGAGCTGGGGGCCATCTGCCGGGAGCGGGGGGTCCTCTGCCATTGCGACGCGGTGCAGCTGGCCGGCAAAGAGGAGATCAGGGCCGAGGAGTGGCCGGTGGACTACCTCAGCCTGGCCGCCCACAAACTCCACGGCCCCAAGGGGTGCGGCGCCCTCTACCTGGCCCGGACCGCCCCGGTGACTCCGTTGATCATGGGGGCCGGCCAGGAAGGCGGTCGGCGGGCCGGCACCGAAAACGTGGCCGGCATTGTCGGGTTTGGCCTGGCCTGCGAGCTGGCCGCCGCCCATCTGGCCGGAGAGGGCAGGGAGAAGCTGGCGGCTCTGGGTCGGAAGCTGGAGGCCGGAATTGGCGG
>OMKS01002648.1_pt1 | contig 14780 bp, 6 predicted proteins | sample 1674721 | NCBI WGS metagenome assembly OMKS01 (sample SAMN06264996, study PRJEB25208) | sediment metagenome | isolation source: hot spring sediment | place: USA: California | collected 2014-09-02
CTGCTGAAAATAATTATTCTGAACGAGGATTTCGTCGATTAGTCATTTCCAGGAAAATTAGCTTCGGCTCCCAATCTGACAATGGCGCCAAAACAAGAGAAATTTTAATGACAATGTTGCACTCTTTGAGAAAACAATATCCTGATAATTTCAGAAATCATTTTAAAAATTGCCTGAATCAATTAGCAATAAATCCAAAAATTGATCCATATAAACTCCTGTTTGAAAATGATACTTCATAGTCTTTTTTCTCCTTGATTGTTTCTACTTTTTCCAGTTTTCTTTTGCAACATCTCCTAATCCGCCATATACGTGAAGTATGTCTATTCTTTTATCGCTCTACTATTACCTATAACTGAGGGATTATTGCTTTTGATAAAATATTAGTTTTAGGTGGTCGAACAAAGATGGGGTTCGTTGATGATTTCAATAGTACTCTCAAGTAAAGCAGTAATGATAATAAAAAGATGATTTTCTAAAAATATAAAACCATACTTAAATGTTGTGTTATTTAAATAAAACAAAGTTTGCGAAAATAAGCTAATACAAATTTGCTGCCTTTATTACGCATATTTTGGGAACTAATACCACGATTTTATGTTAAATTTACTACAAAGCGTAAAATGTAATCCGAAAATACAGGCTGAATTGAATTTCTATCCTCGTTTAAAATCTAATCGCATTGTGTTTAAATCCACAAATCAAGTGGGTGAACATGAAATATATCCAAATTTGTATTATTATCTTCGTTTTCAGCTTGTTGGTGAATCTGCGAGCTCAGAACACTGTTAGTCAAATTGAAAAATTGGAATTGGGTTTCATCGTTACAGAAATCAGCCTTTACAGTTCAGATTTTAGCACATGCTTATGGGGACGCTCTTCCAATGATCAATACTATCCCTTTTTTAATCCTTTTGAAAATCCTGCTTTTTTGGCGGGTGAAAAACATTCCAGGCTGTTGTTTCATATATCACCAGAGCAAAAAGCTGGATTAACTCTCCTTTTAAATGTATCAGAAAAAATTAATCAGCAACTTGATGACAAAACGTTGCCCTATCGTTCTGAAAGTTTAAAATTGGGTTATCCACAGGTAAATTTACATATAGCCAGAAAGATGAATATCCCCGAAGGAATGATCGCTGTTCCATTCAGGAAATTTTTCATTGGTTTTATTTTTCACTATCCGCTGCATTTCTCAATGCAAAATGAGTTGTTAGGAATAGAATCTTCAGTTTCCACAGAGTTGCACTCCGGCGGTGGAACCAACAAGGTGATGTTAAACAATTATTTAGATGCAGTCAATCAAGTTCATTATTCCATCATAAGCACCAACTTTTTGATTGGCAGACAATTTAGAAAAGATTTTTTTGCTGGATTACAAATAGAGCGGCTGCATGTGAATTTGGATGTCTTTAGTTATTGGAATATTGAGGGATCTATGTTTTATAACGGTAAAGAGCATTTGTTCAACAATGCTGCCACGCTCTGGCATACTGACATTACACAACATCTTGAAGCTCGCTATGAAGGGAACGGATGGCGCCTCAATTGGGGATGCATGTATTTATATAATTACCGCTGGGTTTTTGATGGTTCGATCTCCCTTGCTTCAGATCTCCATTTAAAGGGTGAACTAAGTGGTAAGAGGAACAAAATTCCTGCTCTTAACATGGAAGCACTAATAAGCGGTGGTGGCGGTGAAGAAATATTAGACCCAGAAAAGCTTGATCCGTCGCAATTAACTTATACCGAAGATATCGGCTGGAATGTATATTCTTCTTTAAAACATACCCTGACAAATCAGGTCAAGATTGGTATATTTTATAATCGCCACGATTGGAAATTTTATCTTTCAGATCGTTTTTATTTTGGAAATGTTCGAATGCAATATGGAAAGGACTTAATCCAATTTTCAATCAGGCAAAAATTAAATTTCTACCTAAGCAAGAAGAATTTTTATTTGAATATGGGCGCGCTTATAATAGAAGCATTTTCTCCTGACACTCAAGATTTCGCCATAAACACAAACCTAATTACCATTCCTAAGATGACAATTGGATACGGCAAAAACCTCACCAAGGTTTTATTTTTAGTCGGCGCAATTGATATTTTACCAATTCCAGGAGTCCATTTTGCGGTTCAATATCAGTTTTAAAGTTTATAACTTTCAAAAAACAATTGCATTATTGATGATTGTTTTTGGAATTTTCCCCGTTACTGGCGCCTGGGCACAAGGGATAACGGTGATTAAGTATCCATTTTATTTTATCACTTGTGATGAGTTGGTATTGGTAGAATGGCAAGAATCAATTGAGGCGACTTTATATTTTGGCACTCAATCCGGTCAATATAATCGGCATATTTCAACATCGGCTATCAAGAAATTGTATTTTGTTCCTTCAACTGAAGGTATGACAACGGGTATTTATTACTGTCGCATTTCCAATGGATTAATTCATTCGACTGAATTTCCCATATATATTGAATCTAATCAAGCCGCTAACTGTCGGGCACCGCAAAATGGTGCTGTTATCACAAATTTGACTCCCAAATTTGAATGGGATGCGGTACTCGGCGTACCTTTTTATCATCTCATTTTAAGCGATCAACCTATATCTTTGCAAAAAAATGAAGCCGGTGAATTGCAAATAAATAATGCCAATATCATATATCAGGTTATAACCAGTCAAACGGAAATTGCTTATGGTACACCTGATCCATCAGGATATTTTAATCAACTAAATGGAATTATTCCTCCTTTATTAAATTCAAAAACCTATAACTGGATTGTGTTAAATAATTATGGTAAAAACCCAGCGCTAACGTCGATCATTCAATCAGGAGTGCAAAGTTTTCAAGTGAACGTTGCGGTTAATATTGCGGCTCCAAGTTTAACATCTCCATCACCGGGCGAACAAATTTCCAGTTATGATATTCTATTTGCATGGCAAGCAGTTGAGAATGCTAAATCCTATCAATTTGAACTATTTGAAATCATTTACGAAAATGGTTCAACCTCTACCTTTCCGGTTTGGCAAGCTGTAACATCTGCAACAAATTTAGCTGTGCCAGCTCGTTTTCTCTTAAAGAATGAGTATTATCAATGGCATGTTATTGCTCTTGACTACACCGGGAAGGGTAAGGTTAGTGAAAAACGAGGTTTTATTTATTCAGTCCCTACTGGCCATCTTACGATAAGAACTATGACACAAACTGGCTATAGCTTGCCGCGCGTTAATATTCGCGTCAAACCAATACAGGGAACCGCTGAAAACACAGATTATATTTCTGCAAGCAATGGCTCGTTAAATCTTAAGGTTCAACCAGGGGAATATCAAATTGTTGCTTCCAAATACGGTTTTAGAGATACGTTGATTACCTGCGAAGTTGATGTTAATGATACCACTATTATTGCTTTGCCCATGAATATCGTTTCGCGATCAGTTTCCGGCAAGGTAGTTGAGACAACAGGTAATCGTGTGAGCAATGCACAAATTCATGCTATCAATCTTTTAGATCAACGACACAAAACAATGACAACCGATTATGCCGGTAATTTTCAATTTGTGCTTCCTGCTGCAAAATATTTTCTTTATGCTACAAAATCAGGCTACCAAAGCATTGACACATTGCTGGTAGATTTGATTGTTCAATCTCAAATCAACTTATCATCAGCTTTGAAGCTGGAAAAATTTACCAGTAAAATTTTCGGCAAAGTAGTGGATGAAGCTGCCAGACCCGTATTCGGCGCCCTGGTCCAGTCAGAACAGAACAAAACAAAAAATGTAGTGCAGACAAATATGAATGGAGCTTTTCAATTAAGCCTATCCAATGGAGAATGCAAGCTTCATGCTGAAAAGATTGGTTATGTACCGAGTGCCTTCCGAATCGTTAATCTTGAAAAAAACCAAATTATTACCCTGTCGCCAGATTTAGTTTTAAATTCCCAAGTTGCTATGCTCAGCGGAATGATTACCGATGGCAGTCGTGGATTAGATCAGGTTAAATTTCAGGCAATATCTTTAACAACCGGTAGCTTCTCAACCTTAAGCAATGCCAAGGGTTCATTTTCTTTGAGCCTGCCAACTGGTTTCTATGACTTAAATTTTCACCGTGCAGGGTATGTTGATCCGTTACCGCTTTACATTCGCGTTCAATCAAATCAGTTCATGAGCGATCTGATCATCAGAATGGAACCCGCGGTAGCATGGATTAGCGGTAAAATCACAGCAAATGGGGAACCATTATTTGATGCAATTATTAGCAATGGCATTGCCTTTGATACTTCCCGTATTAATGGCTTTTATAGCTTGCACTTGGCCTCAGGCGTCCATCAGCTATTTGTCACAAAAGCTGGCTTTTATCAGCCCCAAGAAAAAATAATTTCGCTGACAGCAGGCGAAATAAAATCTAATCAAGATATTGAAATGAATCCAGCCGGCGCCACTATCCGGGGAACAGTGCTCAGTAACGGTAAGCCCGTTGCTTATTCCACGCTGTTTGCCATTCAAGGGAGTGACACAACTTTAACCCGCTCATCAGAAAACGGTGAATTTCTTTTTGCCATTGCACCTGGAGTTTGGGATATTTACGCTCACAAGCAAGGATTTCAAAAAAATGGTATACAAAACCTAGCACTGCAACCAAACCAGTCGCTTCAAGGGATAGAAATTGTGTTAGTGGCCTGTGTGGGAACTGTGTCAGGAAGAATAAGCGATTCGCAAGGCGTCGGTGTGAAACAAGCTGTTATCGTATGCAACGAGCGGCAGGTCCAATCATTGTCAGATAACTCTGGCAATTATGAAGTAAACTTGTATCCTGGGAATGTATCCCTCACAGCTATAAAAGCTGGTCTTGCTCGTCAAACAAAAGCTATCAGTATTATCGAAAATCAGACCCAAACAGTTAATTTTACGTTGAGCAAACAAGCCAAAGTTTATGGTAATATTTTTGACACCACCAGACAACCCATCAACGGTGCTGAAGTGATTGCCATTCATGTTAGCGATAGTTTATCTGATTTTTCTGATTATACAGGTGAATATTTCATATTTCTGCCTGGTGGGCAATATATTCTGCAAGCAGATAAATTAGGCTATGCCAAAGTGCAGCAACAGCTCACCATTCAATCAGGACAAGCAATTGTGCAAAATTTTCAATTACCAACTAAACCTGAGGAGATCGCATCTTTATATGGCGTCATCACAGTTGATAACCAAAAGCCTTTGCAGGGCGCCATTGTAAAAGTTTCCGGCAAAACCTCAAAATCTACCGAAACAGATATGCAAGGAGTTTATCAATTTGAAAGGTTGGAAAGCGGGTTCCAATACAAAATCACTCCTTATCACAAAGCACATTTTTTCTTGCCAGAGTTTCGGAATTATGCTCCGCTTGTTGGAAATAGAGTTGATGAAAATTTTGTTGGGAGTTTATACGGTGATGTAAGCAATAATCAGGATGTCAATTCTTTTGATGGATCGCTCATTTTGCGAATTAAAGCGCGCAAAGATGTTTCCCCCTATTTTAGTCAGTTTCCCCGGGATTCATTAGCAGCAGATGTAAGTGGGAACAAACAATTGAGCTCATTTGATGCCTCACTCATTTTTCGTTATACAGTGGGTCTAATTTCCAGTTTTCCAGTTCAGCAAGGGTTCCAATATTTGCCCAAAGAACTACAAGCAAAAGAGCAAGCTGTTGCTATTTTCTATCGTCAAAAAATGGAAAACGAACATTTAAGCGTTACATTTTTTGTGGCGGCGAAGTTAGAATTTTATGCAGTTGATCTGAGTTTGCAATATGTAACAAATTATTGGGAACCAGTTTCCGTTAAATTGCCAGCGCCTTTAACATCGATGGTATCAGTTTGGAATTATCAAAGCAATAATTTGTATATTGCTGCAGCAGGTATGCAAAAAGTTGCTATCAGCGATTCTTTATTTACTATTATTTTTAAACTCACTCATCATCAAAAAGAAAATATACCAGTTTCACCAATTTTCTTATTGCGATATTTTGAAGCTGATGAAAATCCTGTACCCTTTGTGTTAAAAGTAAACAAAAATGTTCCAGAGCGATTTTTTGTTTCGCAGAACTATCCCAATCCGTTTAATGAAAATACGCTATTTAAAGTCTGGCTACCTGCAATAATAAATGATAATGCCAACAATAGGTTACAAATTGATATTTTCAACATTCTCGGTCAAAAAGTAAAGACAATAATCGATCGTCCAATGGAACCCGGATACTACTCCTTTCAGTGGCGTGGTGATTCTGAAAAGAATATTTATCTGGCAAGTGGAATTTATTTGTTACAAGTAAACTATGGTCATTTTCAAGAAAACAAAAAATTGATTATGGTGAGGTAATTTAGCCGGAAAATGAAAAAAATCCATTTCATATTACTATTAGTTTTATTTATGGTGCTGCTCTTTTTTGAATTGATCTTTGGGCAAGCTCCAACAGCAACCATTCCTGATATTGATGGTGCTCCGGGAAAAGATGTCTACCTATACATTCAGGTTTCTGATTTGACTGGTTTGCATATTTATTCAGCAGATTTTTCCATTGCTTATGATGCAAATATCCTGCGGGCAACAGAGATAGCTAGTTCAGGAACAATTTCAGCCAGTTGGGGAAATCCAACTGTTAATTTCTCATCAGGATTGGTCATTGTCTCTTTAGCCGGAGTTGAGCCCCTTGCGGGTAGTGGCAGCTTCATTCGAATTCAATTTCATATTTCCGAAACGGCTCAGATAGATGAAACATCTCAGCTCATGTTCATCAATTTTAAGTTTAATGATGGACAACCTGCTGTTACTATTGAAAACGGCCTATTTACGGTCAAAGGTGATCAATCTCCACCAATAATTACAGCCGGTCCAACTGTCATAGCAAGAGACTATCACAATGTAAAAATAAAGTTTTCCACGGATGAGCCATCAAAAGTGTTGTTACTTTATGGTGAAACTACTTTTTATGGACTGGAGGTTGCGGATACAAATTTGAGCTTATCACACACTATTGATATAACTAACTTACGCGAGACAACGTTGTACCACTATCAAATTCAACTGATAGACTCATTGAATAATGGACCAGCGATTTTTTCAGGCCTTACTTTTCGTAGCAAAGATGTAACTTTATCACTGCCAAATTTTGTCGCTGATCCTGGTGTAGACGTGACTATTCCCGTCAATGTACCTGATTTGGCTGGTTTAAATGTGACAAAGCTTTCAGTTGATATATTATTCAATGGTTCACAACTGCAGATTCTGGGCATAAATACTGCCAATACGGTTCTTTCTGATTGGTCTGAGCCCCAGGTCTATATTTCTGCTAACCAACTAAATTTGCGAGCAGAACATGCGCACGCTCTTCATGGGCGAAATGTTCTTTTTTACATTGAGGGCAAAATTCCATCCTCTGCCTATTTAAATCATACGTCGGAATTAACCTTTGCTAACGTTTCGCTGAATGATGGAGCGATAAAGCTGATTCTTAATAATGGCTCATTAACCGTCAGAGACAGGATGCCGCCAATAATCATTTCAGGGCCACATATTGCAGATATCCGAAGCAATTCAGCAGTGGTGCGTTGGCAAACCAATGAACAGGCGACAAGCATAATCGAATATGGGGAAACGACTGCTTATTCATTTCATCGCCAGAAAGAGATCTTTACCACAGATCACGAATTTAAATTAACCAATCTAAAACCAACCACAACTTATCATTTTCATGTTGGCGGAAAAGATAGAAGCAATAATGGTCCCCAATGGAGCGATGATGCGATATTTCAAACTACCCACTCAGCTGTCACCGTGGGCTTACCTGATATTGCTGTACCTGCAAATACGATTTTTTGGCTACCATTGAAAACTTCAGAAATAACTGATTTCTATGTGCAAAAATGGGAAGCTATCATCGCTTATGATAGTCACATTTTGAAATATGTGGATTTTGATCAAACAAAGACTCTGACTGAAGATTGGACTTCCATGCAAGTGATAAATTATAATGGTTTTTTGCATATTAAGGCAATTGGCTCAATCCCTTTGCAAGGGGCAGGGACGCTGGTCGAGATTGGTTTTCAAAGCAAAGATTTAACAGCCGCAACAAAGCAAACTGAAGTTGCCCTGGTCAATTTTGTTTATGATGAGGGTTATCCCGCGGTATCTATTTTCCAGGCTCGTGTGACTATTATGGGAGAGGCTGATCAACAGCCACCTAACATTATGTGGGGTCCATTTGTTGATAATATTACTAACACTTCTGCCAGAATTTTTTGGCAAACAGATGAATTAGCCAGTGCAATCGTACAATATGACACGACCACTAACTACGAAAAAAGCAAAAGTTCAACCAAATTGGATAGTTTACATCAGCTTGTAATTACTGAATTAAAACCAGAGACTAAGTACCATTATCGGGTACATAATCGAGATGCAGCCGGCAACATCTCTCAATTTACGCCTGATAGCACTTTTTCCACTTTAGCTGGAAACAGTGTTCTGGTATCTATTCCAATAGTTACTGCCTCTGCAGGACAACTCATCGAAGTTCCAATTCAGGTGGGAAATATTTCCGGATTGGGTATTTATTCCAGTGATATCGAAATTGTATATGATGAAACCAAACTCACTGCTGTGGATGTTACCAATAATGGTTGTTTAACATCTGTATGGGGTGAACCGGTTTATACTTCTTTTCCCGGAATGTCCGTGATTGCCATGGCTGGACTTGAAGCATTACAGGGAAGTGGCTTACTGGTTAAAGTTAAATTCCAGGTTTCTCCTGCTGTGCAAGCAGGAGAGCTATTAATTATTCGAATCAGCGCTTTTGTCTTTAATGAAGGGAATCCTTTAGCAACGCTGAAATATGGAGCAGTAAGCATAGCCGACTTTCAACCTCCGGAATTAATTTCAGGGCCTTATGTTTTAGACATTAGTCCCACATCGGTGCTTATTACCTGGCAGACCAATGAACCGGCTGACTCCCGTCTAAATTATGGAATTTCTTCTGCTAATGAAAGACAAATAATTGATGAATCTTTTCAATATTTTCACGCAATACTAGTTGAAGATTTGCAGCCTGCGACTACTTATCAATATCAAATTGCTTCAACGGACACAGCTGGAAATAATTGGATTTCTGATCAAGTTCTTCAATTCACTACTCAAGCGATTGAGACAACTACATTTCAAATCGCCAATTATCAGACTGATCGCGGGCAAAATTTTTGGTTACCGGTAACGGTTACTGGTATTAATTCGCGATTCATTTTTTCTTTAGATTTTGATCTTATTTTTAATGATACCCTTTTAGTATACCAAGATTTTAATCTCATCTTCTCACCAAATGTTAATGATTGGAACATTTATTCAGAAAAGAGAGCTGAGGGCAAAATTCATTTTCATCTTTATGGGGAACAACCAATCGCTCGCGACGGAGAGGTTTTTAGCTTTTTATTTTCAACAACTCAAGCCCGTTACGGATCGACAAGTCCCGTCGAAATGCAAAATATCTCGGTCAATGGCGACACCAGCAATATCGTCGTGGTTAATGGCATATTTCATTTAATTGATCTAACTCCCCCATCTTTTTTAACGCAGCCAGTAGTCAGTCAAATTCGCGAAACCTCGGCCAATATTTCCTGGCAGACAGACGAGTTAACAAACGCTTTGTTAGCCTATGGTAGCCATGCTGCTCTCGAAGATACAGTGGTCATTGAAACCGCCTCGTTTGATACAAATTACACCATTACTGGCTTGCAGCCTGTAACATCCTATCAATTCAATGTCGGGATAACGGACACCAGCGGTAATGGCCCGGTGTGGAGCAATGTAACTCAGTTTAGCACTACAACAGGTGATGAAATTGATGTTATCATACCTGATACTACCGTAGCGATCGGGGACACCATTTTACTGCCGATTAAAATTAGCTCACCTGTTCAAGTTCCCATTTCCAAATATAGTTTTAAGTTAGTTTATAATAGAAAAAAATTAGAGTTTTTAGAAGCTGTTCAAACAGCTAGTTTAACTGAGAACTGGCAACCAGCGTTATTTGCATTGGCGGATGATTCACTAATCTTAATTCATTCATCAAACGATAACATTGCCCAGATTGGAGTTCTGCTATTTTTAAAGTTTATTATCACTCCAAATGCTATTCACAATGAAACATGCTGGCTATGGTTTCAGTATTTCACCTTAAATGATGGCGTACCGCCAGCAGCGATTAATAATGGATCATTACATTTTATCGACCAATCAGCTCCTGTTTTTCGCGAGCCTCCTGCCGCAATCGAAGTGGGCTGGAAATCGGCAACTATCAAGGTCTGGTCGAATGAAGCATGCACTGCAAAAATTGCATACGGAACGACTTCGGCGTTAGGAACAGAGATTATAATTACTGAATTAGACACACTTCATGAAATAAAATTGCAGAACTTGCAGCCCAATCAATGTTATTATTACCAAATAGCAATCAAGGATTCATTGAATAATGGGCCCACCATAAGCGCCGTTCAAACATTTTGCACTCAAGAAGCAATCATCAATATTTTCCTTCCGGACTCTAACATTGCAATTAATTCAGATTTTTTGCTACCGGTCAAAGTATCTGAAATCACTGATTTTGAAGTTACCCATTATAAAATTGAATTTCATTTTAATCGTCGCTTTTTATCGGTTCGGGGAGTAATTGTTGAAAACAGTCTTTCATTTCAATGGGGAAGCGGGAATTTTTTTAGTGACAGCAGCAATATAGTTTTTGAACACTCTGGGGTTGAGCCGTTACAAGGCGAAGGTATATTATTTTACTTGAAATTCCACTTATCCACGGAATCACCAATTGGAGATAGCACTGAAATTTATATCAATGATGCAATTTTTCAAAATGGGACAATTCCAGTAAGAACAACCAATGGAACGATATATTTTTGTGAACAAACAATCCCCGAGGTTCAGGTGAGTTTACCTGATACTACTGTCTATCAAAATTCAGAATTCCATATTGGCTTGTATGTTTCCGATGTCAGTGGACTAAATGTATTATCCTATTCATTTATTATGCAATTCAATAGAGAAATTCTACAATTAAACGACATCTCCATTAATAATACAATCAGCAATATCTGGCAAAAGCCAACATTGGTTCAGATTGGTGATAGCTTGTTAATCAATCATTCCGGGGTTCAGGCGCTGAGCGGCTCTGGTTACTTGGTAAAATTTTTCTTTTCCACCAAAATCAATACAGCAACTGGACAAAAATCCGATCTGCTGCTGATTAATTTCAAGTTCAACCAGGGCAATCCTAGAGCGATAGTAAAAAATGGTTCAGTAACTGTTACTGCAGTCCCGCATTCAATTATCGGATATGCAAGAGAAAAACATTACCCTCAACCGCCAATTGCTCAGGTACAGGTTTATGCCCTCGATGCTAACAATCAAATGGTTAATCAAACAACTTCGGATATCACGGGATATTTCGAACTGTCTCAATTAGCTTGGGATCGTTCTTATAAAATTTGTGCATTGAAAAACGGCTATTCTCCCTCTGACACAATGCAAAATATTTTTCCTGGAGGTCAACCCCTTGAGTTGCTTTTATTGAAGCAAGATGGCATAATCAATGGACAACTTTTCGATATCGGCGCTAATCCAATTGCTCAAGCGCTCATTTCAGCCAATAATCAGCGCGGCAATTTCGGAACGGCAAATACCAACCAGAATGGCATATTTCGTATTGAAAATTTGGATCGCCGGTTTCCTTATCAGCTTATGATTACTAAATATGGTTTTAGAAGTCTCCAACTCGAAAATATTTCCATTGAAAAAAATGATACGACCTTAACAGTTTTTTTGGAATGGCATCATGGAAAAATTTCAGGCAAAACAACTGATGTTCAAAACCAGGGACTAGCTGATGTTTTAACCAAATTGTATTATCAAACCACAGGTTCATTGGTTACTGAAAAGATAACAGATAGCAATGGCAATTTTCAATTTGACAGTTTACAGGCAAATTCATATTTTATTACCGCTCAGAAACCAGGCTTCCTGAGCTCGCCCCGACAGCAGCTGGTTAATTTAGCGCCGGGTGAAGAAAAAAGCATAAATTTTTCATTAAGGAAGTATGTATTAACCTCACTTCAAATTGTCGGCGAATCTTTTTCCATTCCCAACGATACACCGACTCATTTCTCTTATACGGCTCTATCTGAGGACGGCGAATCAATCGATCAGCTAAACGACATTAGTTGGCATTTAGCTCCGAAAGTAACCGGAACAGTAATCGATGGTTCTGTGTATCCGGACAGCCAATATATTGGCTCAGCTGAGCTGATTTTAAGTCACAATAATTCCACAATTAGCGACACTGCCCGGTTACTAATTTACGCAAATATTCACCCGGATAGATCTTACCATTTGTACGATAATCAGCGCATGGAATTGAAAATTCCAGTTGGAAGTGTGGAAACAAGTTTTCAATTAAAATTTGATCTTTCTCAACCGCAGTCGATTAAAGGGTCCACTCGTTCCCATATTGTTGTGGGACAGGGTTATGATTTTAAACCTGATGCTATTGTCTTTGCAAATTCTATCTCATTGTCTTTACCTGTACCGTCTGTTCATCAGGGACAAAAATTAAAAATTGGACAATGGAATCCTGAACGGGCAGAATGGAACATATTAGCCAACAGTCAGGCTGTAGGTGTTGAACAAATTGAAGCGCTGGTGAATCATTTCTCTTTGTTTGCATTGTTAATGCCATCTCAGCCGTTGGGAGCTCATGATATAAAATTTACTCCAAATCCCTTCTCCCCAATTATCGACTCAGACGGTGATGGTTATGTTGGAGTTGATATTAGTTTTTATCTGACTTCTCAAACCATCCGGCAACCATTTGTATCTATCAACATTTATTCTTTGTTGGGTGAGTTAGTGCGCAGTTTAATTACAAACAAGCCGTTGGACAAAGGTAAGATTTATTCCTTTCGTTGGGATGGAAAGACTGATTCAGATCAGTTGGCAAGAAATGGAAGGTACTTTGTTCAAATTGAAGTAAAGGATCAGAAAGAAGTCAAAACTTATTTAAAACAAGTTGTGATGGTAAAATGAAAAATCATAGAACAAGTCGCTTTTTCTTATATATGATTGCAATCATTGGTATTATCACTTATGACATTTACAGCCAGGACCTTGCAAATTTTAGCGCGTCGTTTGTTGACATCGGCTTTGGAGCACGTCCGCTGGGAATGGGCCAGGCTTATACAGCGTTAACCGCTGACGCCAATGGTGTGCTCTGGAATCCGGCCGGTATTTCTGAAGTAGAACGTTTTGAAGGAACATTTTGCCACACCAAACTTTTTAATATCGTACCTTACAGTTTCGCTTCTTTGGTATACTCATTTTCTCCCCGTTTGTCTTTAGGCGAAGGCGTCATTATTTCTGGAGATGATCTGCTACGAGAATTATCAATAATCTCCTGTTTGGCGACAAGTTTTTATGTTCATGGCTATAAGTTGAATCTCGGCTTAAACCTAAATTTGCATTCTGCGAGCTATGGTAAAAATGATGACTCTCATTCCAATGTCCACGGTGATGCGTTTGGTTATTCACTTGGATTTGGTTTGCAGCTATATCTAACTGAAAAAATCATTTTCGCCAGCAATTTTAAAAATATAATCAATCGCATTAGCTGGAACTCTTCAACGATGGGAAAATATGATGAGGGTTTACCAGGAAGATTAATTTTTGGTGTTGGATTTAAAAATTTCAATCAACTCAATTTTGCTCTGGATTTTCACAAATCATTGTATCGAGAAATTGAAGACAAATTTTTTCTTGGTGCGGAATACATTTTTTTTGATAAATTATTTCTCCGTTCCGGTACCGGAACATCGATCAATCAATCACAACCATTATTTTACTCAGTTGGCTTTGGTTTAAGCCATCAGTTTAATCCCCGGTTTCGCTTCCAATTAGATGGAGCCTATATTATTGATCCACTTGCTAACATGATTCGGCTATCAATTTTAGTTGGTATGAAATAAACTGATGTTATTTTAAGAATGATCTCTTTCTAACATGCCAACTTTTCTGTGGATAGGTTCTTTTGATCGTAAGCGATCACATGGATAAATAATTCTCACGCAAAGACGCGAAGCCGCAAAAGTAACGCAGAGAAAAACAGAGAAATATTTCTTATTCTTCTAAACCAAGAACTATCCGCTCAATACCATCCTTCATAACTGGTACATTGAAGTTCAACAGAAGCCACAGCTTAGTTTTAGTCCGCCAGCTGGCGGATAAGTTAAATCTTGTTTTTTACTATTCAGCATAGAGCTGTCATTCCTGCGGATGCAGGAATCCCCTCAGATATCTATTTTAACTAAATCATTGTATAAGTCTTTCCATTCTGGATTCATGTCTCAAATGACATTTTCCTTATATTCCCGCTTCCATTTTTTCATTCTTTTTTCCTGAGTTATGGCGGCTGTTACATCATTTGTTTGTTGAAACCACACGAGCTTATGGCAATTGTATTTTTTTGTAAATCCCTCGATCAAATTCTTTTTATGTTCATACACACGTCTAATAAGGTTGTTTGTAACTCCGATGTAAAGTACATTGTTATGCTTGTTTGCCATCATGTACACATAAAATAGGTCTTCATAATTCCTCAATCAGAAAATGCTTTTCTTTGCCTGTCTCTTATACACATCTGACGCTGCCGACGAAGAGGATAGTGTAGATCTCGGTGGTCGCCGTATC
>OMKS01002651.1_pt1 | contig 14770 bp, 13 predicted proteins | sample 1674721 | NCBI WGS metagenome assembly OMKS01 (sample SAMN06264996, study PRJEB25208) | sediment metagenome | isolation source: hot spring sediment | place: USA: California | collected 2014-09-02
CCTTGGCTATAAACTTATAACTATCAAAGAACATGAACAAATTATACCAGCTACGTCAACCTGAGTTCGTTGGAAGTCTGGAAAAGCCCTTTTCTGTCATTCCTGCGGAAGCAGGAATCCAGTCTTTTCAACTAGTTAGCATTCGCTGGATTCCCGTTTTCACGGGAATGACGACTTTTTACGAAACCATCAATTTTGGCATTTGGATTTTGGTATTTAAAATTACACAAAAGGGAGCCGATATTAATTAAGTAATGGGTAGGGACATAAAAAAGTATCACTTAAGCTATATCGTCTGCTGGTCTTTGCTCTTGTGGCTTTTTATACTGGCAGGAGGGCTTAGTCCGGCCTCTTCCTGGGCCCTTTCGTCTCAGGATGCATACGTAAGGGCGAAACGGGATTACACGGACTTTAAGTCCTCGCCTCACACCAAATACCGCCAGTTCTGGCTGGAGCATATCGATAAATTCAAAAAAATATATTCGGATGAACCCGATGGCCCGGTAGCGCCTGAATGTCTCTATATGATGGCCAGTATATACCGGGAGCTTTACCGTTATTCCGGAAGACCGGGAGACCTCTCTGCATCTATCGATATGTATGAGAGGCTGTGTAAACGCTTTCCGAAAAGCCCCTGGGCTAAAGAGGCCAAGGCTTTGTTAGCTAAGATCGGCAGGCCTGAGGATAATGCGCCGGCTGGAGAGGCGGCGGCCGGTGCTAAGGCCGAAGAAAGGCCGAAACTGGAAAGAACACCGGTTATCAAAGGGTTGCACGAGGTAAAAGACATTCGATCCTGGTCCACCTCCGACTACACGCGTGTGGTCATTGATGCAGAAGACCAGGTGCCGTTCAAAGAACATCTGCTGAAGAAAGACCCTGATATTAAAAAACCAAAGCGGCTTTATATTGATATCTTCCGGAGCTGCCTGGGTCCCAATCTGCGGGATCCTATCCCGATCATGGACGGCCTGCTCCGCTATGTGCGTGCCGGCCAGTATAAGAAGGATACCGTAAGGGTGGTCCTGGATATCGAATCGCTTAAGAAATATAAGGTCTTTTACCTGCTGAATCCCTTCCGTATTGTTATCGATGTCATCGGCGAGCGGGCGGAAAAGGGAAAAGAGAAAGACTCTGGACAGTTGACGCTTACCCAGCAGTTGGGTCTGGGGGTGCGAAGGATAGTCTTAGATCCCGGACACGGAGGTAAAGACTGCGGAGCGATAGGAGTTAACGGTCTGAAGGAGAAGGATATTGTCCTTAAGGTCACCAAGAAGGTTAAACAGAAGATCGAAGAGCGGCTGCGGTGCAGCGTTATCTTAACCCGGGACAAGGACGCATTTTTGTCTCTTGAAGAGCGTACGGCCATTGCCAATACCAAGAAAGGCGATCTTTTTGTCTCTATTCATGCCAATTCTGCACCTAACCCGGAGGCCCGGGGTATTGAGACGTACTTTTTGAATCTGGCTTCGGATGAGGATGCCATGCGTGTCGCTGCCCGTGAAAATGCTACTTCTACAAAGAATATAAGCGACCTTCAGAAGATATTAAATGACCTTATGCTGAACTGTAAGATTAACGAATCATGCCGGTTGGCAGAGTACGTGCAGGACTGCCTGGTAGGCGGCCTTACTAAACGATATGAGCAGGTTAATAACCTGGGGGTAAAACAGGCCCCCTTCTTTGTCCTTATCGGTGCGCAGATGCCCTCTGTCCTGGTGGAAATCTCATTTCTCAGCCACCCCCTGGAGGCGGATCGCCTGAAGGATGAAGGATACCTTAATGACATAGCTGAACACCTGGCCGACGGGATTCAAAAGTATGTCCGGGATACAGAGCTGGCCTACCTGCCTGTGCAGGGCCGTACGCAGACAGGTCTCAGACCTGAGCATCCTTCAGCAAAAAGGCACTGATGAATGGGTCTAAGCCACCATCCAGTACCGCATCAACATTGCCTACTTCCAGATTTGTCCGGTGATCCTTGATCAGGCGGTAGGGTTGCAGGATATACGATCTTATCTGATTACCCCAGGCGATTTCTTTCTTTTCATCGTGGAGTTCCTGTTTTTTCTTGTCCTGGATGGCCTTTTCCCGCTGATAAAGGCGCGCCCTTAAGATCTTCATGGCCGTGGCCTTATTCTTATGCTGGGAGCGCTCATTCTGGCACTGCACCACGATACCCGTCGGGATATGGGTAATACGGACGGCTGAACTGGTCTTGTTGACATGCTGGCCGCCGGCGCCGCTAGCCCGGTATGTATCTATCCGCAAATCAGCCTCATTGATTTCAACGTCAATGGTCTCATCCAGTTCCGGCAGTACAGAAACAGAGGCAAAGGAAGTATGTCTTCTCCCGCTGGCATCAAAGGGTGATATGCGCACCAGCCGGTGCACACCTATTTCGGCCTTCAAGTAGCCGTAGGCATAGGGTCCGGCCACAGTAAAGGTAACATTTTTCACCCCGGCCTCGTCGCCCGGGAGTATATCGATAACAGTAAGCTGGTAACCTTTATTTTGGGTCCACATAGTGTACATCCGGAGGAGTATCTGGGTCCAGTCTTGCGCTTCAGTACCTCCCGCCCCGGAATTGATGGACATTATGGCATTGTTGCGGTCATGTTCGCCACGCAGCATCCGGTTAAACTCGTCCTGTTCTATGGCCCTTTCCAGAGATAAAAGTTTTCTTTCGGACTCCTGAGCGGTTTCTCTATCGTCTTCTTCTATAGCCAGCTCCAGGAGAACCTCGGTCTCTTCCAGGTCTTCTACTCTGGCATGCCAATCGCCGATCTCTGCCTGGATGGCGGCCCTTTCCTTGAGGATGGTGGGAGCTGTGGCCGAGTCCTCCCAGAAATCGTTTTTGGCCATAATCTTATCCAGCTCCCGGAGCCGCTCTATCTTATTGTCTAGATCAAAGATGACCTCGCAACCGTTCTAGTTTGGCCTTTAAGTCTGCGATCCTGCTTTTAAGTTCCATTGACATGATTAATCCTCCATCCTGTGTAGAAAATTACCATTATACTGAGAATAAAGCAAATGACAGGGAAAACCTCTCCCCATTGGTTGTAAACTGTCTTTTCAGATATAAGAGATATTTCCTCCCTTAAAAAGGCTGGTGTAAAGAGCGGGGTGGCCTGGGTGATTTCGCCGGTGGGCCGGACAAATAGACTGATACCGGTGTTGGCAGCCCTGGCTAGGCTGATGCGGTTCTCCACAGCCCGAAAGACGGCCATCGACATATGCTGGTATGGGGCGCTGGAACGGCCAAACCAGGCGTCGTTGGTGATGTTTACCAGCAGGTTGGCCCCGTTACGGACCTGCTGCCTGGCCAGTTCCGGGAAGATGCTCTCAAAACAGATCAGAACACCTATACGCATCTGAGCAGCGGTAAGGGGTTCAGGGGAGTGGCCGGGGGTAAAATCACCTATGGAGGCCACCAGTTTCCCGGCAAAGGGTAAAAGCGACCGGGCCGGCACATACTCACCAAAGGGCACCAGGTGGACCTTATCGTATCTATGTATTGCATCACTGGCTGACAGGAGATAGGCACTATTGAAATATGGGGTTTCCCCATCCTCTGCCTTGGCATAGGCCGGGGCGCCGAAAAGGAGGTTTGTTTTTAAATCGCTGGTAAGCCGCAGGATAATATCACTTAGTGGGCCACCGTCCTGGAAATAGAATGGGGCAGCGGTCTCCGGCCAGATGAGAATATCTGTGTCGAAACCCCTGGTAGCCTCCCGGCTCAGGCCGTCGTATATATTTATGGTTTCTCTCTGCCAGAGGGGGCTCCACTTAAGGTCCTGTTTTATGCTTCCCTGGATAACGGCGGCCCGAATCTTGGGAGAGGTCTTTATTTTTTCCTCGATGTCCTGTAATCGATAAAAGCCATAACCCCAGTAAACCAGGCTGATGGCCAGAAGGGCCAGTATGTATAATTTAAACGGTCTGTCCCGATTTTGTCCGGCCTGCTGGCTATAAATAAGGCAGGCCAGCACGGCGTTTACCAATACAATATAAAACGAGAGGCCATAATTTCCTAAGATGTCGCAGATCTGGATAACGTACAGGTTGGTATATTGGGTATAGCTAATGTTTTCCCAGGGAAAGCCGGTAAGGAGTTTGGCCCGCAGATACTCTAAAGAGACCCACAGGATAGGCGCAGTAATGATTATGCCCAGGCCGGCTTTTTTAGTAACAGCAATAAGGCAGGCAAAGGCTGCGGTGTAAAGGGAGAGGTAAATAACCAGGAGAAGGAGGATGGCCACACTGACGGTGATGGAGAGATTACCATAATTATGCATTACCCCGGCTACCCAGTAGAGGAGTCCGGAATAATACACCAGGCCGAAGATGAGACCGGAGAGAAAGGCACGTCTTGGGCCGCCGTCTATGGCAATAAGAAGGGGAATAAGGGCAATCCAGGCCAGAGCCGCCACGCCGATTTTGGGAAAGCTCAAGGTAAGGAGGACGCCGGAAAGGACGGGCAATAAGAACTGTCTTGGAGAAAAAGAGGCATTTGAGATGGATCTTGCCATGCATTTATCCCTTGATTACGGGGTATCCGTTCACCGTTATCAGTTCACCGTTGTCCGTAAGAAATCTTAAGAGTCGAGTCTATGCGACCCGAAAACCGTCTTTTTCGGGAACGGTGAACGGTCAACGGTAAACGGTTACATTACGAGGAGACGGCCATTTCTTCTTGTTTGCTGAGATCGGTTCTGGTTATTTTGACTTTATCGATCTTGCGTTCGTTTGCGGATTCGATTTCTATTCTTAAGGGGCCGAAAGAGATTTTTTCACCTGTGGCCGGCACGTGGCCAATAAGGTTTATTATGAAACCTCCTACCGATTGATATTTGCCCTCTGGGATCTCCATATCGAAGTGCTGTTCGATCTTTTCTATGTCTGTCTTGGCATCTACTGATATAGTATTTTTATCCACTTCCTCAAATATCTTCTCAGGCATGTCGTATTCATGCTGGATTTCACCCACGATCTCTTCCAGAATATCTTCTATGGTAAGGAGACCGGCTGTGGCGCCATATTCGTCGATAACAATAGCCATGTGAGATTTTTTGGCCTTAAATTTTTTTAATAACTCTTCAACCCGCCTGGTTTCCGGGATGAAATAGGGCGGACGCAATATATCTTTCAGGCTGTTTTCTCCCCCGTCTTTTTTCCAGAATTTCAAGATATCCTTGGCATGGACGATTCCCACAATATGGTCAAAGTCTCCTTCATAAACAGGGATACGCGTGTGTCCCTCTTCGATTATTATCTGGACGAGGGCGTCAAGGGGAGTATTAATTGGCAGACAGAGCATATCGGTACGCGGGATCATTATGTCGAGGGCTGTTGTGTTTTTGAGCTTTAGAATCCGCTCGATCATTTTTCTTTCTTCTTCGCTGAACAGACCCTGCTTTTTGCCGGCATCTACCAGGTAGCGGATATCCTTCACGATATCTTCAATTTCCCCGGGCTCTTCTCCTTTTTTAAAAAGGGTGAGTAATTTGTCTAAAAAACCTTTATCCTCTTGATCCAAACCTATAAGTCCCTTTTTATTATAACTAGTTAGCCACTAAGACACAAAGGCGCTAATATTGGAGCCTCTTGCAAAAGTCTCATGACTGGCATTCTCGTCATTCCAGCGAAAGCCGGAATCCAGTAACCTCAAGCAGATCAAGATACTCCTGGACACCGGTTTCCACCGGTGTGACGACTGTTGCAAGAGCCCCAGCGGTTTAAGATTTATATCCATTCTTCGTGTCTTCGTGACTTTGTGGCTGAATGGTTTTTGATTTCAGTGACCGATATAGTTTAACAATTTATAAATAAGCTTGGCGGCCAGGAAGTCCGGGGCCACATTGCCCGGCTGAGGTGAAAGCTCGACTACATCAAAGGCCAGAACATGCTTTTCCCGGGCAATGTGCCGCAGAAGGAAGAGTAAATCGTACCAGCCCAGACCACCCGGTTCCGGAGTACCTACGGCCGGCATAATCGACGGATCCAGGACATCAAGGTCTATAGTTATATAGACTTCAGGTAATAACCGGGTCAATAATTCCTGTAAGACTGCTTCCCGATCGGCCAGCACCGAGGGGGCATAAAATGGTTTAAGTCCGCTTCCCTTTATAAATACGGCCTCTTCACGGCTGAGGGAGCGTATCCCCACCTGTTCAATGGGATTATATCCCATGGCCCGGCGCATAACGCAAGCATGGCTAAAGGGGGTATTTTGATAGGAATTCCTTAGATCGGCATGGGCGTCGAATTGTAATATGGAAAAAGACGGCTTATAGTCAGCAACAGCCTTTATGGCTCCCAGACTGACCGAGTGTTCGCCGCCAAGGACCACCACTGTTTTTCCCTGTTGCAGGAGTGGCAAGCAGGCTTTGTGGACAGCTTCTATCATGGCTTCGGGCGAGGAGGCGAGGGGTTCTAGCTCGCCTAATGTGGCAATGCCGGTTTCGCTTACGTCCTGATCTGTTTCTTCGTCGTAAAGTTCTAAAAAACGGGAGGCACTAATAATAGCCAGAGGCCCTTCGCGGGTGCCGCTCCGAAACGACGTGGTGCCATCATAAGGGACCGGTACAATTACTGTTTTTGAGGATTCTAAACGCGCTTTATCGTCTTGTAATCCGCCGAAGTTAAAGCCAGTCATCTCCTTAGATGCTTATCTGCATCCTCTCGTCACGTATAAAGTTTTCTACCTTGCGGATGATTTTCGGGAACTCCAGGCCCCGTTCCAGATTCCTTATTTCTATCTTTTCAAGGCTAAACAATCTTTTGACATCTTCTATCGCCTTTTGTCCATTAAATTCTTTGCAGGAGAAGATATCCAGACTGAGATACAGCTTTTCCGGGAAGGTATGAATGCTTATATGGCTTTCTGCAATGAGGACAAACCCCGAGATTCCCCAATCCTCTGGCCTTACGCCGGAGTAACGGAATACATAGGGCGGCATTATCTTGGTCATCTCGATTTCTGATGGATAGTTACTCAAAAAATCGTAGATATAGTTTATATCCGTCAACTTATCCTGTTCAGAACCATACCCGTCAACCATTAGATGTTGTCCAAAGCCAAATTCTATATTTTCCAATTTGCATTACCTCCCCTAAAAAGTAATGTGCTCCTGCAAGGACCAACCTAAAAGATGGGCGGTGAAACCACCCACAATATTTTCGCAACGCCTTTTCCGATATTTTCTACACAATGCACTTTACTGGCCTTAAAGTAGAAACAGTCCCCTTTACGTACGTTATATCTGGCCTTGTCTAAATGTAGAAGTATGGTTCCTGACAATACGAAACCGAATTCTTCTCCTTCGTGCGAAACTTCCTCCCAGGTTTTTTCCCCGGGCGAAAGAGTAACCAGTACCGGGTCCATCAGACGATTTTGGGCCCCCGGTACAAGGAGTTCCACCCTTAAAGTGTCGGTGGAATCAGATGTGATAACCCTACCGGATTTGGGATAAAACTCCTTTTCTTGTGACGCCTCCTTAAAGAAATTAGCTAGCTCCTCCCCCAGTACGTCCAGAATGTCCTTCAATGTGATAATCGATGGAGAGGTAAGATCACGTTCTAATTGTGATATATATCCTTTAGTCAGGTAGGCACGATTAGCCAGTTCCTCCATGGTAAGATTGTTAGCCAAGCGAAGCCGCCTTAACTTTTCGCCTATTTTTAGACTCATACCCACAGCATGTTTAGTTTAATAAAAGTAAACTTAAAGTTTAATGCCATTTAATATTTCGGGGCTTTATAATATTCATTTTAGCCTTTGTCAAGAAAAAATATCTTACACTTTTCCCGGGTTCAGAAGGAGTGGCTACTCTGATATATAACTAGTTGTTTTTATTATCTATATACGTAATTAAGAGAGAAAGAAATTGACGGTTGCCAGGAAAATGGGTTATAAGTGTCGAACACCCGTCATTATGAGCGGGTTTCTTGCATTTTGAAACAGGCATAGTTATAATCCCGGACACATCGTATGCAATAGCGGTGATGATTGGTATTTGTTAATGGAGGCCCTTGCCAAACTCCATTTTTTGTCATTCCCGCAACGCTTTTGCGGGAATCTCTGTATGCAAGGTAAAATGCATCGTATTCGCTCGCTAACCTCGCTGCAAGCAGCGGGGAATGCGCTCGCTATGCATGTTCAAGTAAAAACCATATCCGTCCCCGAATGCCTGTATCGGGGATAGAATCATTCGGGGATGACAGATAATTTTGCAAGAGCCTCAATGATTGATTATTACTCGAATAACATAAAAATGGCCGGCCTTAAAAACTCATGATTTTCCGCCTGAGGCGGATAGAAATTCCGAGACATCGAGTCATCAACAATAGTAGGTGGGACTTTAGCCTTTGGAAGATAAAGTACTTATCGCCAATCGTGGCGAGATAGCCATTCGGATAATGAACGCCTGTAAAAACCTAGGGCTGGATTACGTGGTCGTCTATACGCAGGAAGACGAAGGTTCTCTGCATGTGAAGTTGAATCGTGACAGCCAGAGCAATAGGCGCAATGCCTGGCGGGTGTCCAGTTATCGTGATCCAAATGATATCCTGGCCGTGGCCGATCATACCGGCTGCACGGCCGTCCATCCGGGCTATGGTTTTTTTGCCGAAGACTACCGTTTTGCCCGCCGGGTTCAAACCAGAGAGCGTAGCTTGACTTTTATCGGGCCAGGCTGGGAGGTTATCAAGGTCTTAGGCAGTAAGATTAATACTAAGAGCATAGCCAACGCCTTGAAGATACCGACTATCCCGGGATCGGACGTACCTATTTATAATGAGATCGAGGCTGAGGGGCTGGCCGAGGAACTCTTTTATATTCAGGAAGAAAAGAGGATAAAGAATCCGTCCATCCTGGTCAAGGCCTCGGCTGGCGGTGGTGGCATGGGTATTGATCAGGTAACCCATATCGACCAGTTCCGGCAGGTCTATCGTCGAATAAAGAATTATGCCAAGAGGCAGTTTGGTGACGAAGGGGTGCTGATCGAACAATGTATTAATGATTACAACCACTTGGAAGTGCAACTGGTTTGCAGTAAGCATCGGGAGATGGTACATTTTGGCACCAGAAATTGCACCATCCAGAGCCTGGGGAGGCAGAAGCGTATTGAGGTGTCTCCGGGATTTGATCTGGGGAATCCTTCTGGTTATCAGTTTAATCCCCAGCGGATTCTTGACGAAATAATCGGTTATTCGCTTAAGCTGGCAGCCCATGTCAAATACGATAATGTGGGCACCTGGGAGTGGGTTGTGACCAGGGAAGGGCATTCCTATTTGCTGGAGGTTAATACCCGGATACAGGTGGAAAACGATGTCTCGGCCAAGACGTCGCGCATTCGTGGCCATGATAGCCCTCCTAATCTCATCGAAGAACAGATCCGTTTGGCCCTTGGTGAACGGCTGGGATACAGACAAAAGGATATATCTTTTACGGGGGTGGCTATTGAGTTTCGCGTCGTGGCTGAGGATACGAAAAGAGGGTTTACTCCCTGGATCGGGACGATTACTGGCCTTGAACTCCCTGCCTTTCCCTGGCTAAGTATTTATTCGCATGTGCCTCACCCGGAGGCCTATGATATTCCCAGTGAATATGACCCTAATCTGGCTTTGGCCATTGTGTGGGGAGCAAACCTGGCAGAGGCCAAAGAGAGGGGTCGAACTTTCCTGTCGGAGGTCAAAATCGAAGGCCAGAACAGCCGTGAAGAACCGATAATAACCAACCTTGATTATCTCAAAGAAAATATTGATAACTTACTTATCTTTAAAGACTAATGACGCCAGAAATTAATAAACGCCTTTCCCAGATTGAACTCAGGGTGCAGTATCTCCTGGACATTAAGGAGGGCGCCGAGTGGGGCAATCTGGGCGATTTAATGGAGAAGGTCCAGCACCTGAAGGAAGAAATCTATGACCGGCCCGAAGGGTCCATAGCGGCCGAGCTGGCCGACCTGGAAGAGACCATCTCATTTCTGGAGGATAGAGCAGAAAAATCCCTTACTCCGGATGAGATAGTGCGTATCGTCCGTAACCCCCAGCGCATTACACTGCAAAATATCCTGGAAAATGTCTATGACAGTTACACTGAACTGGGAGGGATGGAGGACTGCAACATCGATCCTTCTATGGTTGTTGCCAAGGCCACTATCTCCAGACGGGTTAAGGGCCACGTTTATGTTCACCAGGTGATGGTTATTGGCCATGAAAAAGGCCATGGCGAAGAATACCGCAATGGCGGCTGCACCAGGCCGTGGGGCAATGAAAAGGCCATGCGTTACATGGAAGTGGCGGAGACCGAAGGGATACCTATACATTTTTATGTATTTACTCCCGGTGCTTTTCCTATTGAGGATTATCCTGGTGCCGCCCAGCAGATCGCACGCAACCTTTACGCCCTGGCCAAACTGCGTGTGCCTATAGTATCACTCATCTCAGAGGGCGGTTCCGGAGGAGCGGAAGCCATAGGCATGAGCGATATACGTCTTATGCTTTCACACGGCTATTATTCGGTTATTTCACCGGAAGGGGCTGCAGCCATCGAGGGAAAGATTAAAGAAGGGGAAAAGGTTCCCAAGGATTTGCTTACCTTCTGTGCCAAACAACTCTCTATTACGGCCCAGGATAATCTACGGTTGAAAACGATTGATCGTATTGTGCCGGAGCCAGTTTTAGGAGCCAGGCGTGATGACTTTGCTCTTTTGAGGCAGCTTCGTTATGAGATGATCCGGGCTACGGATGAGGTCGTTCTTAAGACAAAGAGTTTTCGCACCTTCCGGGCCTACGCCATCAAACAGGAAAAGGCGGCAGAACGCAACTACGAATTTGATATCTACATACGGTGGGAGTTGACGGAGGGAGAAGAGGAACGTCTTTTACGTTTGCGTTCCTTAAAATACCGTAAGATGGGGCAGGGCTTTTACAATGAGAGTGTAACCTGGCCGGATAAAGTCTTTAAGAAGACAGAAGATGCGGTGCTTAAGGGTTACTATGGCCTCCGTTATGGTCTTATCCGACATCACCATAAGCAGGTTAAAAAGGTGATCGAAGAGGTCTCCGGAGAAGGTTCTGTCTTTCTCAGAAAAATCTCTTCGCCCCTTATATCGGCCTACGATTTTATTGCCAACTCTGCTGCCAAGAAACAGCTCAGGATTATGGCCGCGTCTTCAACTGGCTCCGGTGCCGAAGAGGTCATGGAAGATTGGGGAGATACCTATGTCAGCCCGTTAGCCAATGAAGATCGGACCGTATCCTGTCCTAATGCGCGGAAATATGGCTGTCTGGATCTATGGGTGCCGGATCTTTATGGTGAGTTCTGCGGTGTTTGCCAGAACTGCGGGCACCATTTTCCCCTTGAATATCAATGGTATCTGCAGAACTTATTTGACCGGGGGTCTATACATGAGTTTAACGGACACATAGGTTCGATAAATGCCATAGATTACCAGGGCTTTGAAAACAAGATACGCCGTGATGTTATCAAGACCGGACGCACCAGTGCTATGATTACCTTTCATGCCCGGGTGGAAGGAATAAGCCTTATAGTGGCCATGCTCTTTAATGACTTTCGCAACGGTACGGTGGGAGCGGCAGAGGGCGACAAGTTTGTCCGGGCCTGTGAGAAGGCGCGCATAATGAGGCGTCCGTTTTTAGCCTACGTCCATGCTACGGGAGGTATCCGTATCCAGGAGGGTACGGTGGGCGTGGTACAGATGCCCAAGTGTACCATGGCGGTACGTGAATATATCGACTCCGGCGGTCTTTACATCGTGGTGTATGATAATAATTCCTATGCAGGTCCGGTGGCTAGTTTTCTCGGCTGCTCGCCCTATCAGTTTGCCATCCGTTCTTCTAAGATTGGTTTTGCCGGGCCGAGGGTTATCCGGGAGACTACGGGCGAGGATATTCCACCTGATTATCATAGCGCCCAGAGGGCCCTGGCGCGGGGCCATATTCAGGGGATATGGGACAGGCGTGAGTTCAGGTATAATCTCTATAAATGCCTTCTGAACATGGGGGGCAGCAATCTCTATTACCGTTAGGGTTCGCTCAAAAATAAAGTTACATTTTAAGGGGTCGAGGCGCCCGTATGGCAAGGCGCGAGGAGGGCGAATAGCAGGCTATTTAACCGACGAGCAACGCAGCCATACGGGATGGATCGGCTCGTCAAAATGTGAAGTTATTTTTGAGCGAGCCCTTAGAGAGGAAATGTTTTGTCAGAGATAGATTTAGACCAGCTACTTATCCATTATCGAGAAGACCCTTATGAGGATTTTTTGGTTGAGACCCCTAATACCGGCTGGGTACGTTTCATGGCAGACGATGGAATGAAAGTAGCGGGCCCCAAAGGAACGTGGCAGCATATTCCCGGCACGCTTCTTTATGTCCTGGAGCGCGAACGGAACCGCATTCCTATACATGCCCATATCAACGGAACTATAAGTGATTTACAGGTTAATTTGAACGGTAAGTTTGTTGAGGCCAACACGTATCTTATGTCTATTCGTCATCCCATGACCAAAGATGAAGTCATTAACAAGATACTCAAACAGGTACTTATTACCTTTAATGCCCCGGAGAGGGCTAAGTATTTCTTCCCTCCGGAGATAACCTATAAACTGGAAAAGAAAAAACACGGTACCGTCCTGGTAAGACCGGGGGAGGAAATTCTCATAATGTCTTTGATGAAACGTGATACCCCGCTCATCTATAATGGAGAGCCGGGGATTATCCATACCGTCTATTTTCAGCCTAATGTCACCGTCAACCAGGGCGAACCCCTCCTTGGTATCTGCCCGCCCGGCAAGCTCAATTATATCCGAAAGATAGTACAAAAGATCCAAAACGAATGGGTATAGATTCTATTTATCCTCGGGAACATCCCCAGGAAGAACGGCTCCTCAGGTTGCTTAAGGGATGCCGGGAGGCGGAAGTCCTTACCCGCGGACCGAAATGGGGAGATGAAGCCGAGGTTATCATGCGCCGCGGAGCAGACATGGGCCGGGAGTTTTTTTGTTATTCCTGTCTGGATAGGGGTATGAGGCAGGCCCGGCAACTTATAGAGACGGGAGAGAAAAAGGGGTCGGCCTTTATCGATGGCGGCGTAGTCATAGCCCGCGAAATGGAGAAGAGCAAGGGACGTTTCGATAGATCCTGGTATGCTCCTTCCGGAGGGGCGTGGCTTACTCTGGTCTTGAATCCGGCGTTTCTCCCGGAAAATCGCCAATTTTATTCCTTGATCCTGGGTGTGGCCTGCTGCGAGACTATAAGGCATTATGGTGTCGGGGCTAACATCAAGTGGGTGAATGATATCCATTTCCATGGACAAAAACTTGCTGGCATGTTGATTGAAGGCTATACTTCCAGAACCCTGGGCGAGGAATACCTCCTGCTCGGGATAGGGGTTAATGTCAATAACACCTCTTTTCCCGAACACCTGCGGCCCATGGCTATTTCCCTCCAGGAAATCCTCGGGAAGGAAGTGCCTCTTGAAGACTTTATCGCCCTGCTTTTAACCAAGATCGGCTGGCACATAGGGCTAATGGCCCATTTTGAGCAAAGGTATCTCGAATTCTTTTATGAGCCGGTGAAGCCAGCTAATCCTTTGATAGAACAGTGGAAACTTTACAGTGACACCCCGGGGAAACGTGTATTATATGGGACCAATGTCTATGATGAACCTCTCTTTGCGGCCACGGCCGTGGACATAGATCATACCGGGGCTATTATCTTGCAGCGGGAAGAAGGTATAACCGCGCGGGAAGTGAGCGGGGAGATAATCTACCTTAGTTAAGGCATAGTTCTTTCAGACGCAGGGCATTTTGTACGGCGTAGCCTTGACAATCATTGTCAAAATAAACAAAGACATCTTTTTGCCATCCTTTAATCTTGGCCGCCCAGGTTGTTAGTTCATCTTCGGTATAATTTGAGCCATAGAGCACCTGAGAACCATGCAGCCGGATATAGATAAAATCAGCGGTTATTACCTCAGCGTAAGGATAGCGTCCGGCCGTGTCTGATATACAAAAGGCCGCATTTTTCCTGCGCAGCAGTTTATAGGCCTCTTCGCAGAGCCATGAGGCATGTCTGAATTCAAAGGTTATTTTATATCCTGGGGGCTGTGCGTCCAGAAAATCAGCAAAAATATTCTCATCAAAACGGAGCGAGGGCGGCAATTGGCAGAGAACGACGCCCAGTTTTTCACCCAACCCCTCTAAGGCGCGGTAGAAAGTCCCCAAGCTGTCCTGGGTGTCACGTAATTTCTTAATGTGTGTGATATAGCGGTTGGCTTTGACTGACCAGAGGAAATCGGGCGGGGTCTTTTTTCGCCAGTTTTCAAAGTTCTTGCGGGCTGGCTGGCGATAGAAACTGGCGTTCAGTTCCACACTGGTGAACCGTCCGGCGTAGAAATTAAGCCATTTTGATTGCGGCAGATGCTCCGGATAGAATACCTTTCGCCAATGCGGATAGATCCAGCCAGATGTGCCGATACGGATGTCCATCCCGTTTTTCTATTTCACCGCAGAGAACACGGAACACGCAGAGTTCCGGGACTTTTTATATCATTTGAGCTTTGCGATCTGGTTTATTGTTGTCAAGTTTTTAAATGATCTTTTTATCAGTAATCTTAGCTGTGGCACCTTGCCCGACCCTGGTAATTCGAGGGTCTCAATAGAGCCCTGATCTTGCTTAATCGGAGCTAAGGTGCAAGCGGGGGTTATATATGCTCTGCGTGAAGGTCCCGCCCAGGCGGGCCTTA
>OMKS01002652.1_pt1 | contig 14768 bp, 11 predicted proteins | sample 1674721 | NCBI WGS metagenome assembly OMKS01 (sample SAMN06264996, study PRJEB25208) | sediment metagenome | isolation source: hot spring sediment | place: USA: California | collected 2014-09-02
CAAGCAGCAGACGGCATACGAGATCTAGTACGGTCTCGTGGGCTCGGAGATGTGTATAAGAGACAGGTCCCTGTTGCACAAGCAGTTCTCTTGAATCTTTTTATGGCGCAAGGTTGGCATAACCATGTATACGAACATATAAGACAGATAGAACCTTCAATTCATGGGCAGATGGCGCTGCTTGAAAAGAAAGGGAAATATGAGCGAAAAGAGAAGTCCACGGCTGCGAACAGTTGAAAAATATAAACCCCCATATCCCTTGAATAAATTTCCAAGTGATTTTGCTGTTAGCTTGGGAAAAGAGATTGTTTATTTGTTGGCTTCAAGGGGCGTTCCACGCCTTGAAGGTTCTGATTGGGAAGAAATTTTTGCGCGTATTGTTGGAGCCAAGTGGAAACCCTCAAATGTGGGGCTTGATGATGTTATTTTGCAGCAGACGGCGTGGGGCGCAAAAACAGTAAAAAATCGCAATCCCGCAACAGTTGCAAAGGTGCGTCTTATCTCAGGCCGTAATTCTCCCGTCTATTCCTTTGGGGACCGCGAAGTAAGCGAATGTGATCCGAACGAACTTGGCGAAAAGGTTCTTTCAATCTGGAACGAGCGCGTTGCCGGAATACGCAAATTATACAAGCATGTGCGCACAGTCGTGCTTGTCAAGTCAGAAGACCTTCTTGAAGTGGCGGCATTTGAGTTTGAAACCATTTTGTATTCCCCTGACGATTTCTGGTGGCAGTGGAATGACCGTAATAATCTGGAGGGATACAGGAAATCCAGCGACTCTCACACCTTCACATGGCAGCCGCATGGTTCACAATTTACAATAATTGAGGATGTCCCAAAGGAGCGCCTTGCTATCAGAGTCAGAAGGCCGCCGAAATTGGATAGAGATAAAGTCCTTGACGCTTTGAATTTTGACCCGTCTTGGGTGGAAGTGCTGCAAACGACCTGAATGGATACCGTTGACAAAGCAGAACGCTCGCGCATCATGTCGCGAGTGAGATCGTCGGGCAATAAATCAACGGAGCTGGCGTTTATTACGATTCTTCGCTCTAACGGGATTACGGGATGGCGTCGCCACTACAAGCTTTCGGGCAATCCGGATTTCGTCTTTCCTTCGCGCAGGATAGCCGTGTTCATTGATGGTTGTTTTTGGCACGGATGCCCCGAGCATTGTCGAATTCCCCGTTCTCATCGAAATTATTGGAAGGCAAAAATTAGTCGAAATGAACAACGTGACCGCGCCATATCCAGACAACTGAGAAACGCTGGCTGGATAGTCATCAGATTTTGGGAACATGACATGAGAGGCGGACGCGCTTTTAAGAGGAAACTCAACCGACTCAAGTCTTTGGTCGTTGATTGTAGTGTAGCTGCTTATCATGAGTGATAATTATCAATTTCGAAAACAAGCATGGAGGAGAGAAGAAATGGAAATAAATGGATTGTCAGACGCGCGAATCATAGAAATTTTGGCAAAATCGCCGGTGAAATCTTTTAATGTATTACTGGATGTGCTCAATTACATTGATGGTCAATGCATCTTAGAGGATATTGAGTACGAAATGTTCGACTGGGCGCTTGGAGACAACGAGCAGAATGCGACAACTATTAAGGTTCACAACATCAGCGGAATGCCCGCTATTATGCTGCACAAACTCACAAGAACATTACAACATTTTAATTTGGTAAGAAGGCGTGTAAGACGAACGGAATCGCAATTTAACGAACCGGATGGGCTTGATATTATTGCGGTATATCAACTCACAAATTCGGGTCGTAAATTTCGTGAGTTGTTACAGTGCATAGTGCAAGGAAAGGAGCAAATTGTGAAACGCCCAAAGACTTGATCTGGTGGAGGCGGCGCAGTTTCGCAGAACGGGCGCGGCGCGAGGCGTTGGCGCGGCGGCGTCTGCAGAAGGATAAATAACATGAAGAAGAAAGCGTCCGAAATGAGCGTATTCGAGGTGGTGGCGGCGGGGTTGCATGACAGCATCGCTTATTCGAAAGGGGAAAAGATGTCGCTGATAACGTCGCGCGTTCCTGCTCCGCTGCAGGCAAAACAGGGACTGACGCAAGCGAGCGACCAGCGGAAGCGAGACGGGTCTGTCCCTGTTTTGCCTGGTCACTGGCTGAGTGTTTGTGGGTGATTACAGTGGAGGTATTTGACAATGACTATCGAATCAGGTAATGGGCATGGCGCGCGCGGTTGCGACGGCGGTTGTCCCGTGCTCGGGCGGCGTCAGTTTCTGGCGCGCGCCGGGTTGGCCGGCGGCGCCTCGGTGTTGCTGAACAGCGGCCTCGCGCAGGCAAGCGCGCAGCAGGTGATGGGCGTTCCCGCGTTGCCCGGCGATGGTGTGGAAAAACCGCGCGTTCGCGTGGGTTTTCTTCAATCGCCGCCCGGCGCGTACAAGGAAACAGGCTGGCCGGGCAGGGAATACGACTCGGACGCCAGTCAGGCGCTCTACACCCGGACGCTCGAGGCGGCGGCGAAGGAGCAGGGCGTTCTCCTGGACGTCCAGGAGGCGCGGCTTGGCGCTTAAACCCGAGCATTTCACCTTGCCGTCCGCCGGGGAGGCATGCCATGCCCGCGCGCGCAGCGCCAGCTCCGCCACGCCGAAAAACAGCGCCACGAATGCGAGGCCAAGGATGGCGGCCAGTGCGTTGCGCCAGATGTTGTTCCAAAAATGCATTTGATACGACCAATCTCTTTATGGAGCGCCAACAAATGTGTTCGTCAAGCGACCCCGCGCTTGGCTGTAGAAAGCGTATCATACCAACTGGAGCCGCGTTCGGGGTAGTCGTCGGAGTGGCCGTCGGCCAATTTCGGCGTGAATGCGCCCGTGTCTTGCGCCCGGCATAGAAGCGGGGGAGCGAGGGACGGGCTTTTGCGCGGTTCTTAATCTTGAATTGCACCGGCGCATTCGCGTATAACTTGGGTTGTGTTATGATAGTATTCTGTGTGTGTTTGTGTCGGTGACGTATCACGCGGCGTCGGCGAAACGGATGCCGTCGCCGGAAGGAATCGGCGCAGAGCAAAATTTCAATCCGCGTCTCACTACTGGGCTGACGGATGAGACACAACCGGAAGGAGTTGAACCATGTCAATAGCCGCATTAGTTGCCTTTTCGGGCGTGTTTGCCCTAGGGATCATGTTTTCCATCCTCGGCGGCGTGAAGTTGAAGCTGGCCGAGGAACTGAAGATTGACGACGCAAAAGTGGGCACGCTCATTTCCGCGCTCATGTTCAGCTGTCTGATTGCGGTGCTCATCATCGGCCCGCTCACGGACATGCTGGGCTACCGAATCATCGCGCTGCTGGGATTCATCCTCGGCGGCGTATGCGTATGGCTGCTGGCTTCGGCGCTGTCCTACGGCGCCGCATTGTTTGCCTGTCTCTTGCTCGGGATTGCCGCCATGAGCGTGAACACCGTGGGAAATACGCTTGGAGCCGCAATATTGTTTGACGGCCAGGACCCGGCGCGCGCGTCGAACCTGCTGAACGTGTTCTTCGGGTTGGGCGCTTTCCTCGCGCCCATGATCATCGCCACGCTGCTCGGCGCAATGGGCTACAAGAAGACGGTTGGGCTCATCGGCACGATTTTGTTTGTGCCGGTTATTTTTGCCGTGCTTGCCAAATTCCCGGAACCGGGCGAGGGCTTCGTTATCACCGATGCGCTCAACCTGCTTGCCAATCCCGCCGTATTGATGGGCGGACTTGCGTTGTTTTGCTATATCGCGCTTGAATCGTCCATGGCGGGATTTGTCACCACGTATCTCAAGAGCCACGATCTGAGCGACCAAAAGTCCGGCGTTATCCTCAGCGCGTTCTGGATCAGCCTGATGGTGGCGCGTCTGGCGACGGCGCTGTTCCTCACCGGCATTGACCCCGCCATGATTGTGCCCGTTCTCGCCATTGTCGCCGTTATCTCCATCGGCATTATGGTGTCCGCGCCGTCCCCGGCGGTCGGCATTTTCGGGACCCTTCTTACCGGACTCGCCCTTGGTCCGATTTTCCCGACGCTGGTGGGCGTTTCCTTTGCCAAGACCAACGCCATTGCGGCGGGCACGGCGGGAAGCGTATTCGGACTGATCTTCGCCATCGGCCTGTTCGGAGGCATTATTGTGCCCATGCTTATCGGCAAATACGCCGCGTCCCTGAACATCCGCCAGAGCTTGAAAATCGCGCTCGGCGTCGCGGCGGTGTTGGTGGTGGTGAGCGGCGCTCTTTGGCTGCTTATACCGAATGCGGTTGCCGAAACGCCCGCCCCGGCGCGGGCCATCGAGGCCGTGTCTGAAGAGGCGGTTGTTGAAGAGGTGACCATTGAACCGCCCGCCGTGGATGTGGAAGAGGCGGTCGAGGCAGTCGGCGAAATGGTGGAAGAAGCGGCGGACGCCGCGGCGGAGGCGGTCGAGGAAGCCGCTGAAGCGGTCGAGGAAACCGTCGAAGAAGTAGTGGGAGACGGCGCCGGGGACGCCGCGGAAGAACCGGCTGAAGAGGGGGCGGAAACCGCCGGGGACGCCGCGGAAGACGACGACTTGGATGACTGGCTCGAGACGCCTGTCACGACCATGAGCCAGCAGCAGATTATCTAGCCGGGCGCCGACAACAGAACGGCGCGCCTTGTATTGCGGGTGTCCCGGCTTTTTGCGCGTGTACGGCGTCGCGTGACGCCGCTTACGCTGTCTCATGGGCTGCGCGAATTAAAAGCGGAAATCTCGCGAAGCGATCATAACATAAGCAGCGTTAAAAGGGGCCTGCGCCCAAAAAGTGCATGGTGGTGTTTGTTTTCCATGCGACGCATGGCATACTTTAACGCATTGCAGCAAAAAGAATTGCCATACCCACATCGAAGACAAGGAGATTGAAGCTATGTCGAAAGGTTCCTCACGCAGACATTTTTTCAGACAGACGGCGGCGGGCGCGGCGACGTTTTACGGCGGCGCGCTTGCGGGCGGCGCCGTTGCGGATGACAAATCGGTGAACATGACCATTGCGCGTTGGACGGGCGGCGAGGCGTCCACAGAGGATATCGCGGTCAAACTGACCGAACAGGCGCTCGAAGCGCTGGGCGGCATGAAGCGGTTTGTCAGCAAAGGAGACGTGGTTTGGGTAAAGCCGAATATAGCCTGGGACCGCACGCCCGAGCAGGCCGCCAACACCAACCCGGACGTAGTTAAGACGCTGGTGCGGTTGTGTCTTGAAGCGGGCGCGAAAACGGTAAAGGTGGGCGACTACCCCTGCAACGAAGCGCAAAAGACGTACGCCAACAGCAAAATTGCCGACGCCGCGCGCGAAGCGGGCGCGCAAGTCGTCTTTCTGGACAAGAACCGTTTCCGCGACATGGACATCAAAGGCGAAAGCCTCAAGACGCATCCTGTATACCCGGAAATCATTGAGTGCGACTTGGTGCTCAATGTGCCCGTGGCAAAACATCACAGCGCCACAAAGATAACGTGTTGCATGAAGAATTACATGGGCGTGGTCGAGGAACGAAGGCGTTTTCATCAGGACTTGCCCGCCTGTATTGCGGACATCACGGCGTTTATGAAACCGCGCCTGTGCGTTCTTGACGCTGTGCGCATTTTAACGGGGAACGGTCCCACCGGGGGCCGGCTTGAAGATGTGCGCCGGACGAATATTGTGGCGGCGGGAACCGACATCGTGGCGCTTGACGCTTTCGGCGCGGAATTACTCGGCAATATCCCGGCGGACATCGGCACGGTTGTGGCGGGCAGGGAACGCGGGCTGGGCGTCATGGATTACAAATCGCTGTCGCTGAAAGAACCGGAGGTGGCGTGAGGCGGCCCAGACTTCGTTCGCCCATGCAATGGACGCGGCGCATAAGCCAATCCTTTTTTCTCGTCGCGTTCCTCTATCTCGTGCTGGCGGCGCGCCAGTCCGGAGACGCGCCTTCCCGCGTATTGCGCGTGTTCTTTGACTTTGATCCATTGGTTGCCATCGCCACGTGGATGTCCGCCCATACGCTGGCGGCGGCGTCGCTGTTGGCGCTGATTACGGTGGCGCTGACCACTATCTTCGGACGCGTGTTCTGCGGATGGATATGTCCCTTGGGCGCGGCGCACGCCATAATGACATGGTTGGGCCGAGGCAGGCGGCCCAGGCGCGAGTCGCGGTCGCCGTGGCAGCGAATGAAGTACGTGCTGCTGCTTGCCTTGCTGCTTATGGCGGCGTGCGGCGTTCACTGGATTGGCGTTTTCGATCCCACGCCCCTGTTCTATCGGAGCCTGACGGCGTTCGGCTGGCCGGCGGCGCAATACGCTATCGAAGACAGCGCCACCTTCGTGTTCCGCGCAGACCCGCAGGTGGGCGCCTTCCATCTTACCCGCGTTACCGAGCCTGTCTACGTGTTCTTTCGGGACAAGATATTTCGCGCGCCGAGACAGACCTTCAGCGGCGGCGTTGTCATAGCGGCGTTCTTTATTATTATCCTGGCGCTGAATCTTATCCGGCCAAGGTTTTGGTGCCGTTATATTTGTCCCCTCGGCGGCCTGTTGGGTTTCCTGTCGTTAAAACCTGTAATGCGGCTGAACAACAATCCGGATGCCTGCAACAATTGCGGCAAATGCGCGCGGAATTGCCCTGCCGCCGCGCAACCCGACCAGCCGGGAAAATGGCTGCCCACCGAATGCGTTGACTGTTGGAACTGCGTGGCGTCATGCGATCAGGGGGCGCTCTCGTTCACGCTAGCCCCGCCGTTATCCCCGCCGCGAACCGGAAGGATTGATTTCTCGCGCCGCGCCGCGTTGGGCGCGGTGGCGGGCGGCATGGCGGCCATGCTCGGGTTCCGGCAAAACCCGCTCGCGCAGGGCGCGCGTTTCGAGGCGACGCTGATCCGCCCGCCAGGAGCGCTGTCGGAACGCGCCTTTCTGCAACGGTGCATCCAATGCGGGCTGTGCATGCGCGTCTGCCCCACAAACGCGCTGCAACCCTGCGGTCTTGAAGCGGGTGTGGAAGCGTTGTGGACGCCGAAACTGATTCCCAAGATTGGATATTGCAGTTACAACTGCGCCCTCTGCGGCGAGGTGTGCCCCACAGGCGCCATTGCGCCGCTTGCAGTCGAGGAAAAACAAAAGGTGAAAATCGGCATGGCCGTGTTTGACAAGAACCGGTGTCTGCCTTACGCCTACGGGCGGGAATGCATTATTTGTGAAGAGCATTGCCCCGTGTCGCCCAAGGCGATTACGTTTACCATAGCAGAAGTGACGCTGAGTTCCGGCGAAACGCGCGCGCTGAAGCAGCCGCAGGTGGACGTGGCGCGCTGCATCGGCTGCGGCGTGTGCGAATGGAGTTGCGTCTACAAGGATCAGGCCGCTGTACGCGTCGTCAGCGCCAACGAATCGCGCAACGCCGCGCAACAGGTCATGCTGGACGACATTGGCGGCAGCCCCTATTAACGCCGCGGCTCGTCTGTTGCCCTGAAATATAACGGCTATACGCTTCAATCTCAACGTTTCAAGGGCGACGGCCATGGACCGTGTGAGTGCGGGCTTGCTGGCGCGCTTGAATTCAAACCCAAGGCGCAGATTTCCCCGGACGATGAGCATGTCCAATGCCGCACCGGCATGGGTCGCCAAAAAAAACATTCGTGGCGCGAAGCCCCCAGCCGCCGAATCTCCTGCCTCATGGCGAAACTTTCCAAGGACGCGCCGCACTTGGGGCGCGCCATTACGCCGGCGCGTGCGCGCAGGTTCAACAAAGCGCAAAAATTATTCCGTCACTCCACGCGGTATGCAAAAACATCCGGTTCGCATTTGATCACAATATAGTGATCCTGCTTGACAAAGGGGATTATGTTGCGCTTTCCCGTATGACTTATTGCTTCCAGATGTGTGGGCGCCGGCATGTATGTCTCCCTGTTGTTCGGTACAGTAAAGCGTACCGTGAATGCCGGGCTGTCCGGCAGCGGCGTCACGGTCCAGCCGTTATCCTCGCGCTTAATGCGGCATGCGCCGTCGGTGATGACGCCGTCAAAGTCCACCATCCTGCCGTCCGGGTTCATCCGCGCCAGCCACTCGTCCTGTTCTGATGGGATGGGCGCGATTGCAAAACCGGTAAGCGCGCCGGAGTCTCCTTCAAGTTGCACACGCGCCAAGCGCACGGATGCGTCGCCGTGGACATTGTTTTGCAGCGGCCGCCGCCTGTCGCCGGGTTTCCAGAGTCCCGCCTGCAATTCCACCACATCGCCGGGCTTGAGGTTGGCGGGCACCACGCCGCGTCCGGTGGTGACCGCCGCGTCCTGCCATTCGTTGGTGGGCGGCTGGGGGCGACCGTCCGCCTGAAACAGGATGTCGCCCTTGTCGTCCATGAAGTGAACATACACAACCAGGTCTTCCTCAATCGCGCCGAAGACCTCCCATGCCAGCGTCACTTCGAAGGCGCGCCCTTCGGTGAGTCGCAGCGTAGCCAGTCGCACGGATGCGGGCACGCCCCGCGCCACCACGGGGCGCGCATTGACATACCATGTGTAGGGCGATTTGCTCCATTCGACAATCATGCCGTCCTTGCGTTCGATAGCGCCGCTCACCTCCCCAAGGTCTGCGTAATAACCGTATTGGGGCAAGATGCGTCCTGCGATCTGCCAGTCCGATTCTCCCCGGTTCACCCACGCGTTGCCCGCATTCTCCCAGCGCACATGCTGGCGGTGAATGTCGTCCCCGTCAAAATCTACCATCCTGATGCGTTTCCTCGCCAGGTGGGACATGATGTCGTCGGTGAGCCAATACTTGCGCACTACATCGCGGTGGAAGGGCGCGTCCGCCATGGCGGGATGTCCCGTCAATACCTCGGTGCAGATGTAGTCGTCGCTGTAAATGCCGTGGAGGTCGGCGCGCAGCCCGCCGCGATAGCGGCTGTCATACCCCGCGCCGTGCAGGATGAACCGGTCATGATGCGCCATGTCGCTCCAGGGGATGCGCTCCGCAGCCTCACAGCGCACGGGCCACGTCATCCATTGCGGCGTGCCGCCGGGCGGCGCGGGATCAACGCGCAGGTGGTTGGTTTGCGCGCCGTCCAGCCGGCCTATCAACTGGTCGTGGCCGCTTTCGGAAATCTGCGGCGCGTTGTCGCCGAGGAATTCCCGTATCCATGCGAAACGCTCGCCCCAAATCTGCTTATGCAGCAGCCGGTCCTGCAAACGCCCGTCGTGCGTCCACGCCTCGTAAGGGCCGATACTCGACCACACGTCAATGAAGAAACCGTTGGGATGAATGCCGTCGCGAATCAGAGCAAGGTTGCGCTCCAGGAACGGGCGCATCGCCTCCACGTTCCAGCGAAACGCCTGCGCCTTGCGGCCCTCGTTGAACCACGCCCAAATCGGATGGCCGTCGTTATTGAAGCCGATGCGCTCATAGGAAAACCCTTCCGCGTCGGGATAAAAGTCAATGTAGTTGTCATGTGGCGCGAAGATGACATCGTGCTCGCGGCACAGGGCGGCAAGCCGCTGAAATTCCTCCAGCGTGCCATACTGCGGATTGGGCGGCCAGATGTCCGGCAGCCGGTAGTCGTAGCCCCAGCGCTGCCAGTTGTGCCACACCACCGCACTGTTGGTCAGCCCGTAGCGGAATGCCTGTTCAAGCGCGTCGGCGCTGTCACCATATCGCCCGCCCCACAAATCAAAGACGAAGCGCCCCGCAAGCCGCTCGACGCCGGGCGCGGCCTCCAAACCGTTGATGTCGCGCCACACGCGCGCGCCCCGCCACACGTCCCGCGCCGGGATGAACGTGAATACCGGCTGAATGGGCGAATGCAGCGCGTACGTGTGCGTGTCGGGCGCCACAACCAGTTGCGAGGGCGGCGCGTCCGCCGCAACCACAAGCGATATGCCGTTCTCAAAATCGAATCCCACAAAGGAGGTGGACAGCTGATGACCATCAAAGTGAAGCCGGAACGCCTCCGGGGTGCGGATGACGTTGCCCATGCCCGCATATAGCTGCCATGCACGGTGGCTCCACCGGCGCGGGGCGGCGTCTTCGATGACGGTATGGGACCACGGCTTCGGCTCCGGCGCGTTCTCCAGATGGAACCCGGCACGCAACGCTTTTCCGTCAATGATGCGCAGTTCTCCAACGAGGTCGAACGCGCCGGCGACGCTCTCGAAGCGGTGGCGAAGGCGCAGGGTGTCCGCGGCGCTTTCGTCGTCCACGCCCACCAGCGCGCATGTGCCGTCCAGCGCTTCCAGCGCGTCACCGAGCACCGTGACAGCGAAGCCGTCGAAGGACAACTCTTCGAGACCGGTGGCAAAGGCAACGCGCCCGTCAAGAAGCCCCCGGCGGCCCGGCGTGACCCGCACATCGTACACGAACTTCCCGTCAAGCAGCATACCGAGCGCTACCGGCTCCCGCGCCGGCGCGTCAGCGGGCGTGACCGCTTCGCCTGCGACAATGCCCGGGTCGCCCCACAAGGCGCGGTCGCAGGTGGTGTCCCGCTTCGGCCCCGGATGCGTCTCCAATTGCAGCACCACTTCTTTCCCCGCATACGCCGTCAAATCCGCCGACACAGGCTCCCACGTCTTGCTGTCCGTATGCTTTTCAAAGAGCAGTTCCCCCAATGCGCCCGGCGCGGCGTCCAAAGGCGCCACATACACCCGGAAGGTTACGCCGTCGCTGGGCGGTTCCGATGACATGTGCTCCTGCACCGCAAGGGCGCACTCGAAGCGCAGCGGCGCGGCATCCGGCAGCGTCAGCGGTATTTCCAGGAACAGCGCGCCCGGAAAACCGCCGTACCACGGAGGATGCGCGAATACGGCGCGCCGCGATTCGGGAAGCGCCTGCGCGCCGAGCGTTTGTACCACCGACTTCGTGACCGGTTCCGTGCCGCGCCATCCCGGAGGCAATAGGATGGGTTCGCCCTCAAAAGGAGCGACCACCACACGGTGGACGGGAAGCCCCGCAAGCGAGCGGCGGCCCTGTTCGGGCACAGGCATCGGCGCCCACGCCAATTGCGACTCCGGACGCGGCACGTCCGTGATGTTCGCGCGAACCAGCAGGATGGGATGCGCCTCATGGGCGACGCCGTCCTGATCGAACGCCGCGCGCGCATGGATGGGATACCATGCGTTGTAGGTTCCCCTGCCGGCTGTCGCCGTGAACGGCACGGACAAGGTCTTGCCCGCGGGAACAACAAAAGGCTGTTCAGGTTTTCCGTCAAGCCGCCATGCGTCAATCACTTCAATGTGCAGTGTGCCCGAGACCGGCAAAATCCCGTCGTTGACCAGCTCCAACTCCCATTCAGTGGGCGTCTCAACAGCGCTTATTTCAGCGGGGCCGTTGATGCGCGCCGTAAACGCCCCGGCGTGGTCAACGGGCTCATTAAACGCATGACACAAAAACGACGGCATAAGCAGCAAGAACAATAAGGCGCGCATCATAAAATGTCTCCACGCAATCGTTGCGGTTGGTTTGTCCATGATGATACACGGCTGCGCCCGTCCATTGCATCCTGATAACCGTCCTTCCCCGGCGCCGGATGGCGCGCCGCCAACGAAAGAACATGCCTTACGGAAAAACGGGGCTGTCCGGACGGCAAAAAGGGAACAAGATACGCTTGAAAATTAGCTATGTTATGTGATAATATTCGCTCATGAACACGATTCAAAGAAGTGAAGCGAGGACGCGCGTTCAACAGGAAATGGAGCAATATCCCGCCGTATTGCTTGAAGGTCCCAGGCAATGCGGCAAGACCGCCCTGGCGCGCAGCCTGATTGAACGGGAACCGGGGCGCTATTTTGATCTCGCCGACCCGACGTGTCCGTTGCTGACGGATTACGCGGGGGTGACGCTTCGGACGCTTGTGGGAACAGTGGTTGTTGACAACATTGACCGTATGCCCAGGCTGCTGGAGATGATACAATTGCTTTCCGCCCGCGATCCGCTCCCCGCCCGCTTTCTGATCATAAGCGCCACAGCCCGGGAGATGTTGAAAGCAGCGCCGAAAACCTTCAAGAACATGGGAAGAGTGTCCATGGGCGGTTTCACGCTCGACGAGACGGGGCCGGAGCGATGGCGCGATCTTATGGCGCGGGGCAGATTGCCGCGTTCTTATCTGGCGCAGAGCGACGCCGAAGCCCACGAATGGCGAAACTTTTTCATGCAGGAGATGTTGGAACGGGACGTGCCAAGGCTGGGCGCGCGCACGCCGCCAATGACGTTGCGGCGGTTCTGGCAGATGCTGGCGCACTGCCACGGACAGCCGCTGAACGCCTCGGAACTCGCCCGCGCCATGGACGCGCGCCAGGACACGGTGCGCCGGTATCTGGATATTCTCGCCGCAATGTTCCTGGTGCGGCGCATGACGCCGTGGACGGGCGACGACATTGGCAAGCGCCTGGTCAAGGCGCCCATGATTTACGTGCGCGATTCCGGGTTGTTGCATACCCTGCTGGGACTGCGTGCCTTTGAAGAGATCGCCGCGCATCCCCGCCTCGAATATTCATGGAAAGGCTTCGCCCTTGAAGAGGCGCTGTGCAGACTCGGCAGCGACCGGGACGCGTATTTCTACAAAACGCACGCTGGAGCGTCCCTGGACCTCTTCGTCATCCGCGGAAAAAAGCGCATCGGTTTCGAATTCAAGTTCACGGATAAGCCCCGCACCAGCAAGGCCATGCGCGCCGCGCTTGACGACCTTGACCTTGACTGTCTTTATGTGGTTTATCCCGGCACGGAACAATACGCCCTCGACGACGGGATTGTGGCAATGCCCATTGGGTTATAGGCTAAGATGATTGAAAATTGACGGAAATAGACGATAATAATGTAGCATAAGAAATCGGGTGGATAGGGCATGCAGCACAGTTTGCAGGGCGCCGGGCGCATCGCTTGTCTTGATGTGGAAACCCTGAATTGGTTCAAGAGGAAAGCCCAATAAGCCTCTGCTCCGCTGTCCGACCGGCCTGATCGGTCGGACAGACAACATTTTAACGTTACCATCACCGGGCCGACATTGCGCCGAACTTCTAGATAACCGCGCTTTTGTTTTGTTATTATCCTTTCCAAAAGGAGCCTCCTCCATGTCTGCGAAATATTACCCGCCTAAATGCTTTGTCTTGTTGCTGCTCTGTCTTGCCCTCTGCCCGATGGTTGCCGCCAGCCTCACGGTGAACGATTTCGGAGCCACCGGCGACGGTGAAACAGACGATACCGCCGCTCTGCAAAAAGCAGCGGACGCCGGGCTGCCGCTGGTGTTTGACTCGGGAACCTACCGTATCACCGCGACCATCGTGATCAGCCTTGAGAGGAAGGGATACATGGGTGTCACCGGCGCGGCGGGCGCGACGCGCATCGTCATGGAGGGCGCGGGGCCCGCGCTGCGCGTTGTCGGCACGCATGATGGCACGGCGAATCCCGCATTCGTGAAGCCGGGCGTATGGGAGCGCGAGCGCTTCCCCGTCATCAGCGACCTGGAAGTGCTGGGCGCCCATGAAGAGGCGGAAGGGATACGGCTCGAAGGAACCATGCAATGCACCGTTACGCGGGTGCTTATCCGCAATTGTATGCATGGGATACGGCTGGTAAAACGCAACCGGAACGTCATCATTTCCGACTGCCACCTCTATGAAAACCACAGCACAGGCATTTTTCTGGACGCGGTCAATCTGCACCAAACGAACATCATCGGAAACCATATTAGTTACGGCGGCGATGCGGGCATTCTGGTGCGCAACGGCGAGGTGCGCAACATCCAGATTACCGGCAACGACATTGAGTACAACTACCAGAACGGCGCGCCGGACGCCGTGGATGTGCTGTTCGACACGCGCGAGGGCACGCTGCGCGAGTTCACCATCACCGGCAACACCATCCAGGCCGTGCCCAGCGAAAACGGCGCAAATGTCCGCATCCTCGGCGAGCCGGTCGAGGTTGCCGACCGCAGCGGTCTCGGAACCATCTCCGGAAACCTCATCGCCAGCCAGACGGTAAACATAGACCTGCAGAACACGCGGGGTGTCACCATCACCGGCAACAGCATCTACAGCGGCGCGGAACTGTCCGTCCGCGCGCGGCGCTGCAAAAACATCACCGTTTCCGGCAACAACGTGGACTACAATCCCACCGTGGAAGACCGGGTGAAGGACGGTTTCCTCTTCGAGTCCTGCCACGGCGTGAGCGTTACGGGCAACACGCTTGCGGACTGCCGCGCGGGCGACCCGGAACTGGGCGGCGCCATCGCCGTCCGAAACTGCCGCGACGTGGTGATTGCCGGTTGCGTCATCATTGACCCCATGCACCGCGGCATAGACGTGCGCAACAGCGCCTCGTGCCGTATCGCCGGCAACATCATCTCGGACTCCCGCGAACCGCGCCGCATGGTGGACGCCATTACCGTGGGCAAGGATTCCACGGCTATCGTTGTGACGGACAACCTCTTATCGCCCGAGGAGTAAGGCTGGCGAGGACGGCGCCGCGCGCGCGGGTTGGCATGGCGCGTTCGATTGCCCGCCACGGCACGCTGAAGCGTGAACAACATACAAAGAGAATAGTCAAATCTGGGTTGCGGGCAACGCCCGCGTTAGTAAACAACTACCAAATTTTCCATTCTTCCCGGTAGGGGCGGGTCAGCATCCTTGCCGCATCGTCATCGCCGATGATTTGCTCCGCCTTCGGGTCCCAGCGGATGACCCTGCCGGTTTGGGCCGCGGCATTGGTCAGGTGCGCAATGGTGTCGGCGCGTATCGCCATTTCCACGGGGCACACGGTCTCCTCGCGCGATTTCACGCAGTCAATGAAGTTGCGCACATGTCCCTTGGACTCGTA
>OMKS01002655.1_pt1 | contig 14759 bp, 13 predicted proteins | sample 1674721 | NCBI WGS metagenome assembly OMKS01 (sample SAMN06264996, study PRJEB25208) | sediment metagenome | isolation source: hot spring sediment | place: USA: California | collected 2014-09-02
TAAAAAAGGCCGGTGACATTTCCTTTTGACGTTGAGCAGGGTAACCCGCCAAGGTCATGACCTAGGTCAATCCCTGCAAGCGGGCTCCTGCTGTCGATCGATCTGCCAAGCGGTCAGTTGTCGAGTATGTTGAGTGCTTCTCCCTTGTCCATATCCATGATGTAGTCGATGCCGCTGATGCGTGATGCATCGGGGGTGAGGGCGGTTATGTCGTTGCGGGAGATGTTATCGATGGAGAACTTTCTGCTCCCGGCCATGATCTGGCGAAGACCCTGGGAGAGACGTTCATAATAGGTATACAGACCCAGTGCACCGGTGGGCAGTTTATCAAATTCATCACTGCCGATTTCTTTCCTGAGGGATGAGGCAGTCACGAAGATCTCATCCTTTGAATTGCCGAACCGCTCGATGTACACGGGAACCTGCAGGTCATCTATGGTTCGGCCGATTGTTTTTCCAACCATGGCTGCGGCAATGGGGCCACGTGCCATGCCGATGAGTTTGACAAACGGTGCGCCCAGGGCAAGGCCCTTGAAGATGTGATCCTCGAAGGAGAATCCTCCGGCCAGTGCCAGTGTGGGAACATATGCACCCTTGCCGGCCAGATGCGATGCATACTGGTGAAGAAGGGAATGCAGTTCCACAGGGGGAACACCCCATTCATTCATCATCCGCCACGGGCTCATGCCTGTTCCGCCGCCCGCACCATCGACTGTAAGCAGGTCGAGACGGTATTTTGAGGCAAAGGAGATCGCCCGGGCGAGATCTACAGGTCTGTATGCTCCGGTCTTGAGGAAGATGTACTTTGCTCCGGCCGCCCTGAGTTCCTCGATCCTTTTTGCAAAGGATTCCTCTGTTACCATGCCCACCCGGGAGTGGCGTTCGAACTCCTTGAAAGAGCCGCGCTCAAAGGCCTTGATAACCTCTTCGTCGAAGGGGTCGGGCAGAACGATATATCCTCGCTTGGCAAGCATCTGAGCCCGTTTCAGGTTCGGGATCTTGACCTCGCCGCCTATGTCTTTCGCCCCCTGTCCCCACTTCAGTTCAACACACTCCACGCCGAGTTTTTCGATTGCATACTCCTGCACGCCCAGACGGGTATCCTCGATATTGGCCTGTACGACGATGGCCCCATAGCCGTCACGCTGATAGTCCCGGTAGAGATTCACCCGTCGCTTGAGGTCGACGGTATCCACCACCCGGCCGTCTTTGAGAACAGCTTCCGGGTCCATGCCCACGACATTTTCCCCTATTGTCAGACCGGTACCAACCAGGGCAGAGCCGATGGCCAGGCCATCCCAGTTGTTCTTGGCTATGGCTGTCGAGCCTATGCCGGGTATGATCCAGGGGCAGTGGAACCTGATCCCCTTGTCCTTCCCGAATTCGACGTTCAGGTTCACGTTCGGAAATATTGCCCTGTCACTGTCCGCCTCTATTCCGTGTGCACCCACACAGGTACCCATAATATTGAAATGCGAATAGTCAACGGGGTAGCGCTTCTCTCCGGCTGTGGTTATGACACCGAACGGCTGGGGATAGATAACCTCATGCCCGCGGTATGCGGACTTTCCGATTTCGCACATGCCGATGCACCCGTCCACGCAGGTAACACACATACCCGAGGTCGGCACGACCGAATCTTCTGTCCTGTTTTTGGTGAGCGTTGCAGCCGAAGCATTTACCTTAGAGATGATCATATCATGTTACTCCTTTATCACGTCTTATTTTATTTCACAGGCAACACATGGTTCCATGTAGCACATCAGATTATTGTACCCTTCTTTTTCTATACAAGGAGGCCTCAGATTTGCACAGGCATTGCAGATGGCATGTTGGGGCTGATTGTAGGTGCATCGAAGCTGACATGCAGGACAGATGTACATACAGCCCCCACAGAGCCTGCAGACGTCAGAAGATATGTCGAAGGGTGTGCCGATGCTTCGGTTCTCTCCCCTCCCGCGGAAGCCAATGGCATGAGCCATCATCTGCTCGGAACACGTCCGTACGCACAGTCCGCACAGAATGCAGTCTTCATATTCCTGTTTGAAGCGCTGCTGGTGAACCCCATGTGCAGACGCAAGATCCTGGATGGTCTTTGACTGGGGACACGATGCCAGGAGCAGCTCGATGATCATACCTCGTGCCTTTAATACCCGCTGTGATGCAGTTCTTACCGTGAGCCCCTCCTCCACCGGATAAGTGCAGGAAGAAACCAGTTTCGATTTCGGTTCCTGCCCGATCTCCACGACGCAGAGCCTGCAGGCCCCGTAGGGGGAAAGCCCGTCATTGTGGCACAGTGTAGGAATGGGGAAACCGACAAACCGTGCCGCTTCCAGGATGGTCATCCCTTCCTCGACACGGACTTTCAAGCCGTTAATCGTCAGCGTAACCATGTTTTTTTCACCTCAGCCCTTCTCGCTCCTAGTGTATCTCTATTGCCTCGAATTTGCATATGCTTCTGCAGGCGCCACACCTGCTGCACCTGTCCTGGTCTATGACATGACGCTGTTTCTTCTCGCCCGTGATCGCCTGTTCCGGGCATGCCTTCACGCACGCGCCGCAGCCCGTGCAGAGATCATTGATGGTGAAGCTGATGAGCCCCTTGCATACCCCGGCAGGACAACGTTTGTGTTCGATATGTTCGAGGTATTCGTCCCTGAAATATTTGAGCGTGGACAGTACAGGATTCGGTGCAGTCTGACCAAGGCCGCACATGGTAACGTCCTTCAGGACAAGTGCAAGTTCCTCGAGGGTCTTCAGGTGATCCAGGGTTCCCCTTCCGGAGGCAATATCGTCGAGCAGTTCGAACATCCTCTGTGTTCCCTTGCGGCAGGGAAAACACTTGCCGCACGACTCGTCCTTGAGAAAGTTCATGAAGTATTTTGCCACATCGATCATGCAGGTATTTTCATCCATGACGATCATGCCGCCCGATCCCATGATGGAACCTGCCTGAGCAAGACTCTCGTAGCTGATCGGTATGTCGAACATCTTCTCAGGGATACAGCCTCCCGAAGGCCCCCCTGTCTGGACGGCCTTGATGCCGGCCTTGCCGGACTGTCCACCGCCGATATCGTAAATGATCTTACTGATCGGAGTGCCCATGGGCACCTCTACCAGTCCGGTGTTTTTTATCTTTCCCACGAGGCTGAAGATCTTCGTACCGGTATTCATCCGTCCGATCTTGGTATATTCCTGAACACTGTTTTTGAGTACAACCGGGATATTGGCCCAGGTTTCCACATTGTTGATGAGCGTGGGCTTGCCATGAATCCCTTTCTGGACCGGGAACGGGGGCCTCTGACGGGGCTCTCCCATCTTCCCCTCAATGGAGCGCATCAATGCTGTCTCTTCTCCGCACACAAAGGCGCCGGCCCCTTTTACCAGAGAGATGTCAAAGCTGAATCCCGTACCGAGGATGTTCCTGCCTAACAGCCCGAGGGCCCGGGACTGTTTAAGCGCATTGTTCAGGTGCTTGATGGCAAGGGGGTATTCGGTTCGTACGTACATTACTCCCTGGTCCGCTCCTGTGGCATAGGCACCGATGAGCATGCCCTCGACGATGCTGTGCGGATTACCCTCGAGCAGGCTGCGGTCCATGTATGCCCCTGGATCTCCCTCGTCGGCATTGCATACGATGTACTTTCCTTTTCCATCTGCCGCATCGGAGAGAAACTCCCATTTCAAGCCGGTGGGAAACCCTGCTCCACCGCGACCGCGGAGCCCGGAATCCTTGACCTCTTTGATAACCTGACGGGGCTCCATATCCGTAAGGAGCCGTACAAATGCGGAATATCCGCTGACTCTCAGATAGTCATATACGTCGAGGGGGTCGATCTTCTCGTTCTGCGAAAGGAGGAGCCTGGATTGATGACGGTAGAACGGAATGTCGTCCTGCCTGGTTATTTTCTGCCCGGTTTCCTCGTCGACGAATAAAAGATCTTCGACCACCTCTGCTCTCACCAAGGCGTCGATGATCCTTTTCATTCCATTGATATCAACCCTTGGGTAGAATGTCCCGGCCGGTTCGATAAGCACTGATGGCTCCATCTCGCAGAAGCCGTGACAGCCGGTAATCCTCAGATGAATCTTGCCCTGGAGTTTTCTCTTGATGATCTCGCGCTGGGCGGTGCGGACAAGGTCCGACGCCCCGCTTGCCTGGCCGCAGGTGCCAGCAGGGATGATTATGGTTGGGATATCGGCGTTGTAGTCTGAGTAAAGTCGCTTCTGCAGTGCTGTGAAGTCTTCTCTTGAGCGTAGATAGTCCATGATATTATCCTAAGATGTGCTCTCTGGACTCGCCAGTGTGTTCATCGCGCCGGTGGTGACCGTTCAGAGAGATCTCGCTGTTGTTGCATCCCCAGAGTGTACACATGAGGAGGGAGCCTCCTCCCAGAAAACCGAGCTTTACCATGGGGGAGCCGCAGTCAAAGCAGGCTGTCTTTCCGACGAGTTCTGCATGGCACTGTGGGCAGAATAATTTCACCGTGGTATCGGCTGCGATGGGGTGTTCGGATTCAAGGCAATGACTTCCGTACAGGCTCGACATCCTCACCCAGCCCCGCATTTCGTTGAAGGAATACCCAAGCGATATGGCCGGATAATCCTCGATAGGATTCTGTTCGTCCATCAGGCTGTGGTTACAGTGAGGGCAGTACACCTCGACGGGGAACAGGCGGTCTTCCCTGTCGCCCGGCTCTTCGACGAACCCGGACTTGATTTTGGGGAGAATCTTTTTTACATCCTGTCTTTTTACATTGGAGAAATAATGGCCATCCGCCAGGACGATCGGCCCGAGGGCGCACGTCCCCAGACAGTTTACCGTCTCAAGCGTGAATTCCCCGTCCTGAGTGGTTTCACCGGGCCTGAGTCCCAGCTGTAGGGTGAACTCATCCACGATCCCAGGTGCGGAGCGTACATGACAGGCAGTGCCCATACAGACGGATATGTGATGTTTTCCTCTGGGCTTGAGGCTGAAGGCCTTGTAAAAGGTAGCGACCCCGTAAATGTCTACAAGACTGCGGCCTGTTTCCCCGGCCACGATCCTCAATGCTTCCTCGGGAAGATAGTGATATCTGTCCTGGATATCCTCAAGGATCGAGATGAGGGCCCCCAGTTCACCTTTATGATTACTGACAATCTCTTTAATATATTCCGGACTCATACTGTTTCTTCCTCCACAAGACGGATTGTTGCTTTTCCTGTTCTGCGACAGCGTCCCATCATGCGTACTCTTCACAGTGCCATACGCCTCCCGCAGGTTTGAGAAAACTGCATACCTTGCGGTGTATACAATTGCTGCACAACCCCATGGCATGATGGGGCGACTTGTTTGTCAAGCTATTCGGATTGTGTCTGGGCGCTCTCCCCGTGCCGGGAAAAATTATTGCCTTCCTGACCTTGTGCGTGGCATCAGCCGTCTGATATTCCTCGCAGTAATAAACACTTTCGATCTGGTTTTTGGCGAACATGCAATCATCTGAGAATTTACAGGTCGAACAGAGCCCGTCGGAATTGATGTTGTCTTGCATGCTATCTCCCCGTGTTTTTCACATCCTTATCGCTAAGGGCAAGATGCATGCCACCTGCTTGCAACTAGATTTGCCGTGGCCTCATATCTGCGGGGCCAGGTATGCCGATATCCAGTACATTGATTATACGTGTTTTATCGGATTGCCGGGGATTCGTGCAACGGGATTATAACCGGTGAATCAGTGCTGTACCCGAAGACGATAAAGTGGGGAGAATATCATCAGTCGGTGAGTTTCTCCCCATTTACAAGGAGAAACTATTCAGGTGCTGTGCCCTAAGGCTTGAGCTTGTCCCTCAGGGTTTTGCGGTCTATCCGGAGTATCTCGGCGGCGCGTGATTTATTGCCCCCGACGCTTGCCAGCACCATGCGGATGTAGGCCTCTTCTTCTTCGGCCAGAGACCTCAAGGGGACAGTCCCGGACATGGCTGAAAACCGCATGATGGAAGGCAGGTCGGGAATTTTGATGATTTTGTCCTCGGTCATGACTACCAGGCGCTGGACAAGGTTCTCCAGTTCCCTGATGTTGCCGGGCCAGGCATAATTTATGAGCACTTGCAGTGTATCATCGGAAAAGGCAGGGGGTGTCTTTTCCAGTTCATCTGCAAATTTGGCTGCAAAGTGAGCGATCAGCAGGGCGATATCATCCCGCCGCTCCCGAAGGGGCGGGATCTTGATGGAGATGACATTCAGCCGGAAAAAGAGATCTTCGCGGAATGAGCCCTTTCTCACCAGGCTGAGCAGATCCTTGTTGCTCGAAGCTATGATGCGCACGTCGATCTGCTGGGTCCTCCTTGCTCCAACCATACACACCTGCTTGTCCTGGAGAACCCGCAGGAGTTTTACCTGCATGGCCGGACTCATTTCGTTGACCTCGTCCAGGAAGATCGTTCCCCCGTCGGCAGTCTGGAAAAATCCGGCCCGGGATTCAAGGGCACCGGTAAAGGCGCCTTTGGTATATCCGAACAGCTCACTTTCGAGCAGTTTTTCCGGGATGGCCCCGCAATTGACCGGAACAAACGGTGACGAAGCCCGGCTGCTGCTGTAGTGTACGGCCCGTGCCACCAGTTCCTTGCCGGTGCCGCTTTCACCCAGAACGAGTAAAGTGGCATTTGATACCGCTGCCTTCTCAATATCTGCGAACACCTTGCGAATTGCCTTGGTCTTTCCGAGAATGCCGTAGGAATCCGGTCCCTCATGGGGCTGTCTGTCAAGAACGCTCTTGCGCAGCTGCTGTTTGTTGAGCGCCCGCTCAACTGCTGCGAAGAGTTCTTCATCGGTAAAGGGTTTCGGAAGGTACTCCTCTGCCCCCATCTTCACAGCCTCCACTGCCCCTTTTACCGATGCATATCCGGTGATCATGATTACCTCGGTATCATGCCAGTTTTCCCTGATGTGCCGTATCAGATCAAGCCCGTTTGACCTCGGCATCTTGTAGTCGGTAATGACCAGGTCGATGGGAGAGCTTTCCAGAATTCTGACCGCATCGACTACTCCAGGAGCGGTCGTCACCCGGTATCCCTCAATGGTCAGGTTGCGCTCGAGTACCTCGAGTGCTGTGGGCGTATCGTCGACAACAAGTATGCTGTTCTTTCGTGCCGCCATTGTATCAGTTCTCCTCCGGGATTGTGTTTTGTTTACACGGGAGTGTGATCAGGAAACGGGTACCCTGGCCCACTGTACTTTCAACCTGTATCTCGCCTCTGTGCGCAGTAACAATGCCATGCACCACTGCGAGACCTAAGCCGGTCCCCTGGTCAACATCCTTGGTGGTGAAGAACGGCAGAAATATGTTCTCTTTCACCTCGTCACTCATGCCGGTGCCGGTATCCTGGACCACCAGTGAAACCCTCGAGTGGTCATCGGCTGTGGTCCGGATGGTCAGCACCCCCTCGTCGGGCATGGCCTGGAGAGCATTGACCATCAGGTTGGACAGTATCTGCAGCAGCTGGGATTTGTCCGCAACTATCTCAGGCAGGTCGGGATCGAGAAAGCGTTGCAGAACTACTCCGGATTTGCTGCACAACGATTCAAACAGGCTCAGTTCCTCTTCTATGATCCGGTTCAGATTTACCGGTGTCCTGCTGGGGGAGGTCTGGCGGGCGAATATCAGGAGTTCCCGTATGATCGTGCGTGCATGCAACGATGCATCCGTTATCTTTTTCACGTCTTCCAGTGCCGGCTGCGGCATCTCAGGCGTTTTCAAGACGAGCTGTGAAAACCCGAGTATCGTGTTCAACGGTTCATTGAGTTCGTGAGCCACTCCTGCGGCAAGCTGCCCGATCGCTGCTAGACGGTCTGCCCGGATCAGTTGATTCTGAAGCTCGAACCTGACGGTCTCTGTCTCCCGGTGTTCAATCATCAGCGCTATCTGTCCGGCAATATTGTCGATCAGGCTCTGCTCTTCGTCAAGGAAAGGATTCTCCTGAAGGAAGGGCCTTTTGTTCGGGTAATGAACCTCCACCATCCCCCGTTCTTTGCCCCTGAACCGTATCCGTGCCATCTGCTTATGCGAGCTTTCTAAGAAATCAGGGGTCTGAAAGGTTTTTCCCTCGACAACGATCCTGGCACAGGCATGTTCAGGATATTGCCAGGCTGGCGGGAGCACGGTGACGATGTTCGCGAGTTTCTTCTCAAGCGTTATGTCCGGCTGAGAGGCGATCTGTGCAATGCCATACAGGCAGGTCAGCTCCTTGACTCTCTCATGCAGTCTTGCCTGCGAATGATGGTGAAGCAGAGCAAGCTCGAATTTTGCCGCGATGGACTCTATATATTCCATCCTCTCGGCGGTGTAGTGGTTCTTTCGTTTGTTCTTGAACAGGAGCAGGCCGATCTTGTCTTCTCCGAAATGGAGCGGGCTCACTGCAAGTGACCGGTATGCACCGCCGATAAGGATCTCTTCCGGGGGCGTATCAGAGGAAGATCCCTGGTCCCACAACAAGGATTTATGGGTGTCTCCGGTCCAGAAACTTCCGTACTTCGTCAGCAGGGGAAGGATCGGCCGGACCCGGGAATGCAGGATGGATATGCAGAGCCTTTCAATATCCGAATCAACCCCTTCCCCGGGACCGGGTTTCGATATGGTTCTAAACTCGCAGCCAGAGCTTTTCTGCCCGGATGCCTCGTATCTAAGCACCTTCTCAGAGTTTTTCAGCCAGAGTTCAACAGCATCGCAACCGGAATACTCAAGGACGAGGCTCAGCACATCGGAGAGGAAGTCGAATTTCGGCCTGTCCCGGGTTGTATGCTTCAGGAGGTGTTGAGAGAAATCGAGCCTGTTTCCGTAAAGATAGCGCTCTGCAGCACAAGAGTTTCTCTTTCCCTTGTTTCTTATCGGCATGCTATACTCATGTTTCCCATGAACGTTTTCGGCCAGTCTGTTTCAGATATACAACAACTCCTGCAATCATTGGTGTTTTGAATACCATATATGGATTGCGGGTTCAATATCTTCAGGAAGAATTTTCAGGAAGAAAGGCATGAAGATTGCCGAAAATCCGCCGCAGGGATGCGCCGTGAGCCCTGTCCTGAACACGAAACTGTCATGGTTTCATATGCATCTCCTCCTTGCTCCTGCGTTTCGCATCTGTCCCGCTTGAATCGAACCAGTCCCGGAGGGATTTGGTGATCGGTCGGTACACCTGCTTTGTTCTCAAGGGTGAGACGGCAATCAACCTGTTCATAAGATATCGGCCCTTGATCTCTGATGACATCGATCTTGCTTGCCTGCCTCTGAAACCCAGGAATGAAGCTCTTGCCGAAATAAGAGATGCTCTTTTGTGAATTGGATATGGTATCTATGTCGTGACTGAATGGATCTTGAGCTTGCAGTAGATATTAAAGCAGGATAAGGACCTATGGTCCTACACCCCTCTGAGCCCGAGTTTGCCTCGTCCGAGCAGGTCGTGCAGATGCACTACACCGGATACTGTTTTGCGCTCATCCGTTACGATCAGAGAGGTTATCTGAAAACTTTCCATGATATCGAGGGCATCCAGCGCGAGCAGGTCGGCCTGGATCGTTTTCGGGTTTGGAGACATGATATTCTCTGCAGTCAGGGAACAAATGTCGGCACCGTTGTTTTTCAGCGCTCTTCGAAGGTCGCCGTCGGTAACGATGCCTATTATATCAGTGAAACTGCCTACCAGGGTGAATCCCAGGGATTTTACAGTCATTTCGGACAATACGTCATCCAAAGAGGCGTCGGGACAGACAAGAGGAATCTTGTCCCCGGTTATCATAATCTGGGAGATTTTGAACATGAGCTGTTTGCCGAGTTCTCCTGCCGGGTGGAACAGTTTGAAGTCATCGCGGTTAAAGCCCTTTATCTGAGAGAGTACGACTGCAAGGGCATCCCCCAGAGCGAGTTGTGCCGTGGTGGATGCGGTAGGAGCCAGGCCGAGATTGCATGCCTCGCGTCTGACCGCGCAGGACACAACGATGTCTGAGAGTTTTGCCAGAGGAGAAGCCTTTTTCCCGGTGATGGCGATAATTGCGATGCCGAGGCTTTTCAGTGCAGGCAGCAGATCACAGATCTCTTTTGTATTCCCGCTGTTGGAAAGGACGATCACTGCGTCGTTTGGCATGATGGTGCCGAGGTCTCCATGCAGGCCGTCTACGGGATGCATGAACACTGCAGGAGTTCCTATGCTTACCATGGTGGATGCGATCTTTTTTGCGATGATTCCAGATTTTCCGATACCAGTAAGGATGACCTTGCCTTTGATGCCTGCTATGGTTTCGACGGCACGGGCAAATGATTCGCCTATCTGGCCCACAACTCCTTCAAGGCCTTCTATCTCGGTGCGGACGGCCTCTTTTCCCAGCTCGATTATCTCGGTCGTATTCATGCGATTCTCCCCACCAGATCGTACTCCAGGGCATCAATAATCTCAATATCATAAAACGATCCGAACTCTGGGCTGCCCTCGTTGATCATTACGCAGCCGTCAACATCAGGGGCCTGGAAGAAAGACCTGCCCTTTAAAAGAAGTTCGGTCTCCGGGTGAAATTCCTCGACAAGAACAGGGATCTTTGAACCGATGAGACTTTCAAGCCTTTTCTTTGAAATCTCCTGCTGCAACATCATTATTCTGTCTTTGCGCAGGTTTTTGATTTCTTCGGCAAGAGGATCGGGCATTGCACAGCTTGCAGTACCCGGCTCGGCAGAATAGGTGAAAACCCCGAGATTGTCTATATGCCCTTTCGCGATAAATCGCTCAAGCTCGTTGAATGCATCTTCATCCTCACCTGGGTGGCCCACCATGATAGTGGATCTTATCCATATATCATCCGAAGCGGATCTCAGAAGATCCAATGCCTCCCATACCGCGTCAGCCCCTCCGTTTCTTCCCATTGCTCGAAGAACCTTATCAGAGATGTGCTGTATGGGCAGATCGATATAGTTGCACACCTTGGGGTTTCCACGGATAGTTTCTGCAAGATAAGCATCCAAAGATGCAGGGTGGACATACATAAGCCGTATCCAGGCGATACCGGTTATTGAAGAAATTTCTTCAACGAGAGGGCTTAAAGCGTTCCTTGTGCCGGCATCCCTGCAATAACTGCCCAGATCCTGTGCAATGAGGATGATCTCCTTTACACCTTTAGACGCGAGCACCCTGCATTCCTCCACCACAGAATCTGCGGGTTTGCTGATAAGTTCGCCTCTGATCTTCGGGATAAGACAGTAATTGCAGTGGTTCGAACATCCTTCGCTGATTTTTACATATGCGCTTGCCCCGGTGGTGATAAATGATCTTTTTACCACACCGGTAAATTCAGGGCTCAAAAAGCGCTCATGGCCGGTAATGGCAAGCGGAAGCCCGTCATATGTTCCAGGGCCGGCAAAGATGGTGACCTCGGGCAATTCTTTCAGGAGTTCACGTCCATACCTGCTTACCAAGCAGCCCGCACAGATTACCTTTTTGCCTGTTGATGCGATCTCGAATATGGTCTGCAGGGATTCTTCGACAGCTGAGGTAAGGAAGGAGCAGGTATTCACAATAACACACTGCGCTGTATCGGAGTCCGGCTCCAGGGTATAGCCGTTATTGATCATGGTTTCACAGATGTATTCAGAATCTACAAGATTTTTGTGACAGCCTAGGCTTATTATGGAAAAGCGTTTCATGGTGCAGATCAGTCAAAGGCGGTGAATTTCGGAATTGTCACGATACCGCCTTGAGAGACATCGAATCTCTTGCGGTCTTCATCCCGGTCATAGCCGATTACGGAATTGGGCGGGATCTTTACATATTTATCGATGATAGTGTTTTTGACCATGGAGCTTCTGCCTATATGCACCCCCTCCATGAGAATGGAGTCGCTGACCTCGGCATAGCTGTTTACCCTGACATTGGGGGATATTATGGAGCGTTCCACCTTGCCGCCGGAGACAATGGCGCCGTCACAGATAATGGAGTCCAGCACGGTACCGATACGTTTGCCGTCCTCTCCTCCGGAAAAGACCATCTTTGCAGGCGGGTAAGGGCTGTATACCGTGTGGATCGGCCATTTCGGATCATAAAGATTGAATTGCGGCGTAACAGAAACAAGGTCCATATGTGCTTCATAATAGGCATCTATCGTACCGATATCCCGCCAGTATTCATTGCGCATGATTCCTTTGAACGGGAAGGCGATTACCTTGGCTCCGCTTGCGACCATGCGTGGGATGATATCCTTGCCGAAATCATGCGAGCTGTTTTTGAGCTTTGCATCTTCTATGAGACGTTTGATCAGTACCTTGGTATTGAATATGTATATACCCATGGAAACCAGGATTCTGCTCGGATCATTAGGCATGGTGCAAGGATTTTCCTTGGGCTTTTCCTGAAAACCTTCTACAGCCATATCGCTGTTCGCTTTGATGATGCCGAACTCACTGGCGGTTTTAACCGGCATAGGCACGACACCGATGGTGATGTCGGCATCGAGTTCCCTGTGAAATTCGAGCATTTCCTGGTAGTGCATCTGATAGATGTGGTCCCCGGACAGGATCAGTGTGTAGGGCCGCATGTCCTGCTGAAGCGTATAGACATTCTGGAATACCGCATCGGCTGTCCCTTCGTACCAGCTGTTGCCAATACGCTGTTGTGCCGGGATATTGTAAATGAATTCTCCCATCGGGTATGAGAAGAACGACAGCCATCCCCGCTGAATATGTCTGTTGAGGGAATGAGATTTATACTGCGAAAGCACGTAAATCCTTTTCAGCCCGGAATTGACACAATTGGACAGGGTGAAATCAATGATACGGTACAATCCGCCGAACGGTACAGCCGGTTTTGAACGGTCCTTGGTCAGCGGATAGAGACGTTCACCTTTTCCCCCGGCAAGAATTATCACTTCAACATCGCGAAAAAAAGACATTATTCCCCTAACAGTTCTTTAAGCACGTCTTTGAGTTTCTTGAGATCATGCGATTTTTCAACATATGCGTCTGCCGCCATCACCATAACATCACTACGATAACTTGAATATGCCGTGTGAATCACTACGGGTATATTCTGCCTGGATTTCAATAAATGCCCCATGGTCTCAAAACCGTTCATCGAGGGCATGCGAAGATCAAGAATGATAAGATCGGGTTTCATGCCATCCTTTTTTTTAAGGATCGTCAATGCCTCTTTCCCATTGGAGGCTACTGATATGAAATACCCGTTATCATTAAGTTCTTCACTCAGGAGCTTTTGGATATTCTCGTCATCCTCTACCAAAAGTATCCTCTTCATGGTTTTGTATAATAGTCCCCGCCTCAGGGCAAGTCAAATATTGATAGGCGGGAATTTTAATGAAAAACATGCCCTGTTAATCCTTTACAGGTTTTGTTGCCAGTGAGATGCGTTCGTGTTCTGATGATCTGAGAACGTCCAGGACCTGTATAACCCGGAAATAAGGGATGTCCCTGTATGCAAGGACAATGATGTCCTGATCGGTAGGCAGCATGGTCAAGGCGTCCTGCTCGGAGTCCTTCCCGTCGATAAGGATCGTCTCAGGTGAGATGATGACGGTGATAGCCTGTTTGGACAGCGCAGAACCGCTGCTGGATTCGGGAAGGTTCACCTCGCTGATCTTCAGAGGAGATCCCAGTGATAGCATGAAGAAGATCAACAGCAGAAAAACCACATCCACCAGTGGAGTGATATCAATCGTCGAGATGCTCTTGTCTCTTTTTCGCCTGAATTTCATTGTTTTCGCCCTTTAAATATTCAAGAATGCGAGCGGACGATTTTTCCATTTCCAGAAGGAGATAATCGCTGCGTGCAATGAAGAAACGGTAGCTGATATATATGGGGATGCCAATGGATAATCCCGCAGCCGTTGTGATAAGGGCCTCTGATATGCCCGATCCCAGCATCTGGCTTGCCGGCGCTTCGCCTCCAAGGGCCTGGAACGACGTGATCATCCCGGATACTGTCCCCAGAAGTCCCATGAGAGGTGAGATGGTTGCGATTGTTCCAAGCACATCGATGTATCGATCTATGGTGTAAGCCTCTTTTGCCCCTGCCTCCTCCATGTAGTCTTTTATGATCTCTCTGCGCATTCCGGCATTTTTTATGGCCACCATGATCACCGGGCATATGGGGGATGAGCTTCGCTTAAGGAGCTTTTCGATATCGGTTAGCCTGCCCATGCGGGTAAGCCTTTCCACCTCTTCCAGGAGATCTTTGGGAATAATCTTGTTTTGCCGCAGTGCGAAAAGCCGTTCGATAATAATGGCCAGTGCGATAATAGAGCACGCAAGAAGTGGCCACATCATCGGACCGCCCCTGATAAACAACTCCCACAATGTCATCTTACCCCCCCCTCCGGACTGATTAGAGATCAACCTTTCTATATCACATAAATACATGAAATGATCAACTTGATACAAATATCGCTGGATATTTGATATAGTGCGAAGAGAATGTAGAGAAATAGATCTGAGGGTCTGTCTGTAGCGATAAGAAGGGCAGAGAGACATAGGGAATAGGAGCAAGCAGTTCAGTACCAGTTCATTTTTTGGTGTATCTCAGGATGAATCCGTTGATGAACATGATTTTCATTAATATGGTCGGACATGATCAGGAGTGTTTTCAAGCAGGGATGTACGGAATGCGATTACGAGGGATTGAGGAATCTACTCCATACTGACGCCATATTTACGAAGGATATCTTCTTTGGTGATCTTTTCCACCACACCCCTTGGTTTGGCGACATTCCTATTACACAGGATTACGAGTTC
>OMKS01002657.1_pt1 | contig 14755 bp, 15 predicted proteins | sample 1674721 | NCBI WGS metagenome assembly OMKS01 (sample SAMN06264996, study PRJEB25208) | sediment metagenome | isolation source: hot spring sediment | place: USA: California | collected 2014-09-02
GTGATAATAAAGAAGACTTTTATTCTATAATCCAATATTCCCCCTATCAAAAGATCACTAAATCTGCCTATCCGGCCACTTTTCTACTGACAGCCAGCTCCGACACCAGGGTTGACCCCCTTCATGCCAGAAAAATGGCCGCCAAAATGCAGGCGATGAACCAGGCCAATACACCCATTCTCATTCGCATAGAGACAGAAGCCGGCCATGGAAAGGGAAAACCTATTTCCAAACGCATTGAAGAGCTGTCTGACCGATACGCTTTCCTTTTCTGGCAAACCGGATTAAGTGCAAATTAATAAAAATATCCTGATTTTTATGCCATATCCATTCACCGCAGCTATCTCTTTTGTTTATAATATAGCTCAAAATGCTTATATTAAGCCTGAAATGGTAAGGGTACCTTGACAAAAGAGACATTGATACAGCAGCAGCTCATTCTACCGGAGCTTATTCGTTTAGATATGGCAGAGATTGAAAAACGCCTGGTAAGGGCTGCCAACTCTGACAATAAAACGATGCGCGATATCATCAGCGCGTCTGTGACAACCGGAGGAAAAAGGCTTCGCCCAATGCTTATTTTAAGCACATTTCGGGCGCTAAACGGCCAAAACCTGGGAAATGCCTATTATGGGGCGACTGCTCTGGAGCTGATTCACTCAGCATCCCTCATCCATGATGATATCATTGATCAAGCAACACACCGGCGGGGAGTTCCCACCGCCTTTGACCGGTTTGGATTGGCTCCTGCGCTGCTGGCTGGTGATTTTCTATTTGTGGAAGGCTATGGAATGGCTTCAAATCTGCCTAATCACATCGTTCAAAGTGTGGTTATTTCATTAAAAAAACTTGGTGAGGGCCAGCTTGCTGAAGAGATGCTTGATTCCCGTAAACCATCATTTGAAGAATATCAGGAAATAATCACCAATAAAACCGCCTATCTTTTTTGGGGAAGCTGCAGAATGGGCAGCCAACTGGCAGATGCCCCGGAAGATACTGTAGAAAAGATTTCAGAGGCCGGACTCAATCTGGGCGTCGCCTTTCAATATATAGATGACATTTTGGATGTAATCGGCGATCTGCAATTAACTGGCAAACCTGCCGGAACTGATTTCTTCACCCACAAACTGAGTCTTCCCTACTATTTATTCCTCGATGTATATGGCGATTTACCAGAAAAGCGCACAAGCGAAGAATTTGAAAAAATATTACCCCTGCTACGTTCTGATTCCGTCATGAAACCGGCAAAACAAATGGCAGCGGAATACACACAAAAAGCTTTATCACAATTTGAGAAGCTGCCTGAAAATGAGATCAGCCGCTTTCTAATCCAGTTGGGGCAGCAGATGTTGGAGCGCGTGAATTAAGCGCTGCAAATACATACCGCTATGCAATGATTTCCTTGATTATATGAATGCATCTCACTATTTTTCCCGGCTGGAAAAGCGGGGAGCAGCATAAACGTGACAAGCAGCAAATCATTATACTCTATATTCTTCCAGTCTGTTAAAAAACAGCCTGAAAAAGCGTTCGTCGATGATGGCAGTGGAAGCTGTTACACGTATGAAAATGCATTGGACCTAATTTTGAGATACGCCGCCTTTTTTAATCACCATGGCATCAGACCTGGCGACCGGCTTGCAGTGATGCTGCCAAATAGCCCAAAATTTATCTGGACATCGCTGGCGCTTGCAAGGCTTAAAGCCGTTATTGTACCCGTTCATTTGCAGTATAAATCTTTAGCATTGCGGCATATCCTAAGCGACTCCGGTGTGAAAGGAATTGTATTTCCTTCAGAAATGGCACCCCATGTTAAACAGGCAGCCAGCATTCTAAAAAAATGTGAATTACTTATTGCTGATGCAAATTGCAATGAAAATGGAATTTTAAAATTGGATGATGCGGAAAGCTTTTCCCGCTATGGCGGCCCGTTTGATCCCAAAGGTGATGACCCTTTGGCTCTATTTTACAGCCAGGGCACTGTTCATCATACCCATGGAGTCATTTATAGCAGCCAGCAACTTTTATCTAACAGCCAGGCTGCAGCGCACGTACTATCATTAAAAGAGAGCGACAGATTGGCCACCATCTATCCTTTTAGCTACCCCCTGGCATTTTCTTTAGGTTTGATCGCCGTATTGCTAAGCAGGGGAACGATAATTACAGCGACCGAAATTGACACAAGCCTTAACTCTCTTGCTCCCAGCGCTCTCCTTGCATTGCCCTTGGATCTGCAAAAAGCGCTTGATAAACCTGAATTTGCCCTGCCTCAATCACTCCATTTCATCATAACAGGCGGCAGTAGATTGCCTAAAACGCTGCCTGAGCAGTTCTTGGAACGATTTCAATTGTCTGTTTTTCAGGTCTATACTTTCGTGGAAGCCGGTCCTCTTATCAGCATTAATATCGATGAAAAAAATCCATTCGCCCTGGGTATGCCCTTGCAGGATTTTACATTTTCCCTTCGTGAAGGCGGCAAACCAGTACAAACAGGCCAAATTGGAGAAATATCAGTTCAAGCAGAAACAGTAAATCCCGTATTCATTAATGGAAGCGATCAAGCATTGCTAAAATACACTGACAATTGGTATTTAACCGGCGATTTAGGCTATCGCGATATAGAAGGATATATTCATTTCGTTGACCGGGCTGATAATCGAATAAATATCAATGGCTTTGATGTTTATCCCGATTTTATTGAGACAGAGCTGAATCACTGCTCTGGTGTTCAGGAAGCAACTGTGGTTGGCATTCCCCTCAATAACTATTCGGATAAAATAATCGCATACATCGTTGCGGAGGCGGGCGCTGCAATATCAGCTGCAACACTGACGGAACACTTAAGAGATAAGCTCCCAAAATATCAGATCCCGCAGGAATTTGTGGTCACTGACCATCTGCCCAGAAATATCACCGGAAAAATAGCCCGGCAGACACTGCGCACTATGGCGCTCAGCCGGCATATGAAAATGGAGGAACAAAATGAAAGAGTTTAAAACAGAGGAAATCTGTAATCTAGCAATCCTGGGCCATTCAGGCTCCGGCAAAACAACCCTCAGCGACGGGATGCTGTTTTCTGCTGGAGAAATCAATCGAATCGGCTCTATACAGGATGGCAGCACCGTATCGGATTATCTTGGAGATGAAGCCGCCAGACAGATCAGTCTGCGCAATGCCCTGCTGCATCTGCAATGGCAGGGAAAAAAGATTAACATCATTGACGCACCGGGATATATGGACTTTGTCGGCGATGCAAAAAGCGCTGCACAAATCGCTGATATCAACCTGCTTGCCATCAGTGCCGCAGCAGGAATAGAAGTGGGAACCGAATTTGCCTGGGGCTATAGTGAAGAATTTAACAAAGCCTCAGTTGTAGCAATCACAATGCTGGATAAAGAACATACTCACTTCGACGAAATCATAGAAAATGCCCGCAACAGCTTTTCAAATGCCATCACAGCTGTTTCTTTTCCTGTAAACGCCGGCCCCGCATTTAACAGCATTGTGGATATCATTCGCCGGAAACTTATCGTCTATGATACCAATGGGCAGGCCGAGGTGAAAGATATTCCCGATAACCTGGTCGGAAAAACTGATGAGCTGTATGAGCAACTTCTAGAACGAATTGCTGAGTCTAATGATGAGCTTCTGGAGAAGTTTTTTGATGAAGGAACACTCAGTGACGAAGATGTGCTTAATGGAATGAAACATGCCATTCTTACAAGAAAACTGATCCCGGTACTGGCGCTAAGCACCAATAATAAATCGGGCCTAGACCTCCTGCTAAATCTTTTGGCATCTTATGCCCCAAATCCTGCTGATATGCAGGGAATGATTGGCGCTGTGCCTGGCTCCCATGAAAAAATCGAAAAAAAAGTTGATCCTACAGCTCCCGTTTCGCTCTTTATCTTTAAAACTGTCCACGAACAGCACGTTGGCGATATCAGCTTTTTTAAACTGCAAACAGGCATCCTGAAGAGCGGAACTGACCTAAAAAACACCGCAAAAAACGATAATGAGCGCGTTGGCACTATTTTTCTGCTAAATGGAAAAACCCGCAGCGAAATAAACAGTCTGGCGGCCGGCGATATTGGTGCCTTGGTCAAACTTAAAAGCAGTCACACATGCAATACCCTTTGCGACCCAAAAGCGCCTTTTGTTTACGAGCCAATAAAGTATCCAGACCCAATCATACGCTCCGCCATTGAGCTCAAAGCCAAAGGAGACGAAGATAAAATTGGTACAGGCCTTAACCAGGTTCACCAGGAAGACCCGACATTTCATTATGTTATGGACCCAGAGCTAAAGCAAACAATTATCAGCGGGCAAGGTGAAATCCATCTGGAAGTAGCGCTGAAAAAAATCAAGGACCAGTTCAACATTGAAGTAGATATGATAGAACCAAAAGTTCCTTATCGTGAAACCATCCGCAAAACCGCAAATGCCCGGTATCGCCATAAAAAACAGTCTGGCGGCGCTGGCCAGTTTGGTGAAGTCGAGTTACGGATTGAGCCTCTTACGCGTGGTGGTGGGCTGGAATTTGCCAGCGAGCTGGTAGGGCAAAATGTTGACCGAGCCTTTGTGCCCTCTGTGGAAAAAGGCTTCAGACAAGCCTGCCAAGCTGGGCCCCTTAGCGGCAATATGGTTATTGACATCAAGGCTGCATTTATAGATGGCAAGCAGCATCCTGTTGATTCTAAGGATATTGCATTCCAGATTGCCGGGCGCGGCGCCTTTCAGGAAGCATTTCTCAAATCTGACCCCATTTTGCTGGAGCCCATCTATGAATTAGAAATCAAAATCCCCGAAGAATATATGGGCGATGTAATGGGTGATATCTCCAGCCGGCGCGGCAAAGTGACCGGTATGGACAGTGAAGGGCGCTTCCAGATTATACGCGCCGAAGTACCGTTGGCAAACCTCTACAAATACTCGACAATTCTTCGGAGCATCACCCAGGGACGCGGCTTCCATCGTCGGAAATTCGCCTACTATGAATACGTACCCCGAGATGTGCAAGAAAAAATTGTTGAAGAATACCGGAAACAGCGAGAAGAAGGTAACTGATGGATACAATGTGGGCGCCTTGGCGCATGGAATACATCCTCAGAGATAGATCAAACACTAGTGAATGTATATTTTGTGAAAAATATCAGCAGACTGATGACCAAAGCAATCTGGTCTTATACAGGGGAAAGCTCAGCTATGTTTTGATGAATCTTTATCCCTACAATAATGGACACCTCCTAATTGCGCCATATCGCCACATCAGTGATTATACTGATCTAAATGATAGAGAGAGAAGTGAGATTGCCCACCTCACCTCTCTCTCTCTTTCTGTCTTAAAAAAAACGGTCAATCCCCATGGATTCAATCTGGGGATGAATTTAGGCATTATCGGCGGGGCGGGAATCGCTGATCACCTGCATCAACATATTGTACCACGCTGGACTGGCGACAGCAATTTTATGCCAATTATCGGGCACACCAAGGTTATTGTACAGAGTCTGGAAGAAACCTGGGCCTGCTTAAGAGACCAATTTACAAAACTCAGCTTAGAAAAACTCTAATCAATAAATTCGACAGGCTCATCTTTGACAGCACGAAATAACCAAAATATAATCACACCGACAAGAATACCGGCCGTCATACCGATAGCAGTAAACTTCACATATTTAACTTTAGCTAAACTTTTCATTTTTAACTCACTTTCTTTCACTTCACCTTGAATTTATAAATTATTCCAGCTATAATATAGAGAAAAGAGCGGGGGCGCAAAAAACAAATGAAATTGACAGACATCATCACCCAAAAAATGGTCATCTATCCACTCCAGGGAGAAAGCAAAGAAGCTGTCATTAGAGAAATGGTACTCCACTTGAAAAAGCTGGAAAAAATTAACGATCCCAATACCATTTTTGATACCATAATGGAAAGAGAGCGGATTATGACCACCGGTGTAGGTCATCATATCGCCATACCCCACGGAAAAAGCGTTGATATTCACGAAATTATCGTCCTCTTGGGCTTGCAGCCCAATGGCATTGATTTTGACTCCCTTGATAAGCTGCCGGTACATATCGTTTTCCTGCTTCTCACTTCAGAAAAAGACAAAGGCATTCATATCCGGCTGCTAAGCCGAATCAGCCGACTTTTAAACCGAATCGAATGCAGAAGGGCACTTATCGCAGCACAATCTACTGAAGATGCTTTAGAGATTCTCCGCCACGCCGAAGAACAATGGTTTGAGATTTAGTATGCAGTATCTAATCATTGTCTTGAATAATGGCGACTATCTCGATGAGGTTTTAGAAGCTTTTCTGGAATTAGGCATAAGTGGAGCTACTGTCTTAGACAGCACCGGAATGGGACAAATAATCAGCCGCGATCTGCCAATTTTTGCCGGCTTTAAAAACGCATTTTCCGTGGCACAGCCCAGCAACAAAACAATTTTTACTATTGTTAAAGACGAACAAGTCCCGCCGTTAATGGATGCCGTAGAACAAGTGGTCGGCAGCTTCAATAAACGTGGTGTGGGAATCGCTTTTTCAGTTCCGGTTATTCATATCCGGGGCCTAGGAAAAAGCCTAATCCAAGAAAACGAACAGGAGCTAATATGAAATATTGCCCGGCTTGTCGCAGTGAGTACGTTGACACTGTGAAACTATGCCCTGATTGCAATGTAGAATTGACAGATGAACTGTCAGAAGAACTCTTTCTCGAAAAAGTGGAACGCGCTCTGCTTTATGAATTTACAAATGAAACCATTGCCGATATGGTGCTGGAGCTCCTCGATGATGAGGAAATCCCCTATTTCTGTCAGCGAGACTGGTTTTCATCAGCCTATCTTATTCACGGTGGCTCACCCATAGGCACATTGATCAAAGTATATATCCCCGAGACGCATATTGAGCAGGCTCGTGAACTCACACAAGGAATGATAGACGAAAACAAATGATACGAAATATCAAAGGCACCCAAGATCTGCTGCCACCGGAAATCCATCATTGGCAGGCTGCTGAAGAGCATTTACGGCAGATTTTCCAAGCTTTCAGCTACAGTGAAATCAGAACGCCGGTTTTCGAAAAAACTGAACTCTTTGCCCGAGGCATTGGTGAATTTACCGATATCGTTACCAAAGAGATGTACACATTTAAAGACAAAGGCGATCTTTGGCTCACTTTGCGGCCAGAGTTCACTGCATCGGTGATTCGGGCATATATTCAGCATAATCTGGCTCAAAGTGCCCCTCTGCAGCGTCTGTGGTATGTGGGCCCCCTATTCCGGCAGGAGAGACCTCAGGCAGGGCGTATGCGCCAGTTTCATCAATTTGGCGTAGAAATCATTGGCTCTGAACATCCGGAAGCCGACGCTGAAGTGATTCATCTCGCCTGGACAGCCTACGAAAAGCTTGGCGTGAAAGGCAAAGTGCTCCATATCAATAGTATCGGCAGCCAGGAAGCACGCAAAGACTATATCGGTACATTGCAAGAAACCCTAAGACCCCATCTTGAAGCATTTTGCCCACAGTGCCAGGAACGATTCAGCGGCAATTCCCTGCGCCTCTTCGATTGTAAAAATGAAAATTGTCAATCTTTGATGAAAGCCTATGCGCCTTCAATATTGGATCATCTCGATGAATCAGATGCCGCTCATTTTGAAAAAGTAAAAGAGCTGCTCGCTGCACTAAAGGTCCCCTATACAGTTAATCCTGCTTTGGTCAGAGGGCTCGATTATTATACACGCACAACCTTCGAAGTCAAAGGACTCAATTTGGGGGCACAAGATGCCCTTTGCGGCGGAGGACGCTATGACCAGCTGGTACAGGACCTTGGAGGAAAACCCACGCCATCCGTAGGTTTTGCCGCTGGATTTGAACGCCTTCTCCTGGCCATCGCAGCCGAGAAAAAAGAAGAATCAGAGCCAGATGGCCCCACCCTTTTTCTGGCGCCATTTTCTGAAAATGAGCTGTCCTTTGCCTTTGAGATTATGGGAAAAGTCAGAGAGGCCGGAATATCTGCAGAAATGGACCTCCTGCGCCGCAGTATGAAAGCAAAAATGCGGGAAGCAAACCGCTTAAACGCCAGGTTTGTGGCGCTCATCGGCCCTGATGAAATGAAGCAAAACAAAGTTTCTCTGAAAAATATGAAAACTAGCCAACAGACCCTTTTAGATGCCCCAGCTATCATCTCCTTTCTCCAAAAATTATGAAAACCACATCTGTAAAAGAAAATATTCCTCTCAAATATTTTTTAGAGTACAGCTTTCTGCGCTTTTTTGAACGTTTTTTTTCCTTATTTCCAGATAAGACTGTGGCCTGGCTTGGGCGGCGTCTTGGCGACTTGCTCTGGTTGTTTTTCCCATATCGCCTGAAAGTTATGGTTATCAATCTGGGGATTGTTTTTCCGCAATGGAGCCGGAGACAGATTCTCAAAAAAGCACATAAAATTTATCGTTTTTTTGGGGAAGTGAGCGCCACCTATTTTATTCTCCATCGCAAATCAATGATAACAAAGATATTGAATACCGAAGATGATAGTCCTGAATTATTTTCCCATTTATTATCACAAGGGAAAGGTATCCTTTATGCGACTCTGCATTGCGGCCACTGGGAAGCCCTTGTTGCTTATTGGCAACTGACAAAACTACCATTCTCCGGTATTTATAAGGTTCAAAAAAACCCCCTTTCCCATAAGTTCTTTGATCAGCGGCGACTCAAATTTGGCGACACCTTAGAGCTCCTTGAATCGAAAAGGGGTATTTCAGCCTTTGTGGAAAATATTCAGTCTAATCGTGTGGTTGTCAATGCTATCGACCAAAGCGCCCGCAGCCGGGGTATTGAAATGTCATTCTTTGGGGAAATTATAGAAGCACCGCGGGGCAATGCAAAAATGAAAATACTCAGTGGCGCACCCCTTGTCTTTGGCTATCATCGCTATGTCAACGGACATTACTATTTACACAAAAAAGAGATTCCCCTGAAGGCGATGACTGAAATAAACGATGAAAATATTCGCTATATTAATGAGATATTACTGCGCGAAGCCGAGGAAGTGATTCGGAATCATCCTGAGCAATGGATGTGGTTTCACAAACTATGGAAGGGTAAGTACAAAGTGGCTTTTAGGCGAAAATGGTACGAATTCTTTCTGTAAGAGACCCGCTTGCTATATCAGTTGCCGATAAAATAGTCAGAAAAGGGCTTCCGCTGGTTTACCCCACAGACACGATCTACGGCCTTGGCGGTGATGCGATGAGTCCAGAGCTGGTGGAGCGAATTTATAAATTGAAAAAGCGGCCACCCTTTATGCCCCTCAGCGTTATGCTGGCATCAGTCCAGGAGTTTGATAAATTTAGCGATCTATCAGAAAGTGCGCGCAGACTTATCGCTGCCTTTCTGCCAGGGGCTTTGACTATTATTCTGCCACTGGAAGCAGATTCTCCACTGAAACATATTGCCAATGCCGATGGAATGGCGGGTTTTCGCATTCCCAGCAATAGCTTTTGTCTGGACTTATGCGCAAGGGCAGAGCGACCCATCATCACAAGCAGCGTCAATTATTCCGGTCAGCCACCCCTCACGCGCATATCTGATATGACAGCCCAATTTGGAGATTTGATTTCAATCTATGTCAAAGACGATAAACTTGAAAATTCCAAGTCTTTAGGCAGCACTATCATTCGCCTGCTGAATAATGAAATAGAATTTCTTCGGGAAGGCGCTATCCCAAAGTCCACGATCCTTGACTTTATGCGCAATAACTGATTTTGTAAGAATTATAGACCCGTTGACAGATCTGTCCAAAATAAAATTTTCTTATTCACAAATCTCATTTTCCAAGTTGATTTAATCCGGGCCTTCACGAATTCGGGATAAAGAAGATTGTGTTTGAAGGTGGATAAGAGACGTGGCGCGATGAGGAGCACAAAACGGAAGCTGATGAGAGTGATAATGGCTTGTACGACCGAGCCGTCTATCTCATTTCTCGCTTTCCATCGAGATTGGTCGGGACCTTCAGGCAGAATCTTCCCCGAATTTGTGACAGCCCCGGTCACTGATCCGTCAGTCGACAAACGAAGTGCGGTTACTGAGCGGAGTGGTATCCTGAGCTTGTCGAAGGGTCGAAGTGCGGTCACTGAGCGGAGTCGAAGTGTTGCTTAATTTGGACCTGTCCGTCCCCTGACGGATCAAGCCAAATTAAGAAGAAAAGGATAGATGCAGTAAATGAGATTTTGGGGGATTAAACCGAGAATCCTCAAATCTCAGTTTTCAAGACACTGTAAATAAAGTATTGTAATCAGCTTTCCAGATTATTTAGGACAGCAGTGAATTCCGACCAATATTGTACTGTATAGCGCTTGCAATATGAACTTAAAAAACTTATCTTTTCGCGATGATAAACAATGAGATATTATAGGAGGGACAGCTATGATTATTGGAATTCCCCGTGAAACGAAAGAGTATGAAAGCCGTGTGCCGCTTATACCCGAATCAGCCAAAAAATTGACCGGGCTGGCAGGCGTGACGCTCTATATCGAAAAGGGGCTTGGCCTGTCTGTAGGCTATACAGACGCCGAATATGAAAAAGCCGGCGCGCAGATTAAAAGCAGCGCCAAAGAGATTTTGAAAGAGAGCGATATTGTGGTACGCCTCAACCGGCCTGCCAAAAATGAAATTGGGCTATTGAAAAAGGGAGCGCTCCATATCAGCTATCTGGACCCTTTCTTTGAGAAAGAGACCTTAGAGAGCTTTTTAAAAAGAGACGTTTCCGCCGTCAGTATGGAGATGATTCCCCGCACGACCCTGGCGCAGAAAATGGATGCCATGAGCAGTCAGGCCAACCTGGCCGGATATGTGGCCGTGGTGCTGGCTGCCGAGAGGCTGAATAAAGTTTTCCCCATGATGATGACCCCCGCAGGCACCATTTCGCCCAGCAGAGTATTCATTATCGGCGCCGGTGTGGCAGGACTGCAGGCCATCGCCACTGCCAAACGTCTGGGCGCAAGGGTTGAAGCCTTTGACACACGACCGGTGGTAGAAGAGCAGGTGCAGTCACTAGGCGCTAAATTTATCAAAATTGATCTGGGTGAAACAGGTCAGACCAAGGATGGCTACGCCAAAGAATTGACGTCTGAGCAGCTTAAAAAACAACAGGATCTGATGGTGAAACATATTCACATGGCGGATGTGGTCATCACCACAGCACAGGTTTTTGGACGGAAAGCGCCCCGCATCATCACTGCCGAAATGCTGAAAGGGATGCGCCCCGGCAGCGTGGTGGTGGACCTTGCTGTAGAAACCGGCGGCAATGTGGAAGGGAGTAAACCCGGCGAAGAACTGCTCGTTGATGGTGTGAATATTATCGGTCTGCGCAATCTTCCAGGTCGCGTTGCCATTCACGCCAGCCAGATGTACAGCGCCAATGTGGTGAATTTCCTCACCCACTTCTGGGATGCAAAAGCCAATCAGTTTGACTTTGAAAAAGATGATGAAATTATTCATGGTGCCCGTATCATCAAAGAAGGCAAGCTGGTAAACGAACAACTGAAAAAACATTGGGAGCTCTAAATGGAAACAATCTATCTCTTATTTATATTAATGCTGGCCATCGTCACCGGCTTTGAGCTGATCTCGAAAGTACCGGCAACTCTGCATACACCCCTGATGAGCGGCGCAAATGCCATCTCCGGCATCTCGCTGGTGGGCGCTATTCTCTCTGCCGGAAGCGCCGACACCTGGGTCACCATCGTATTAGGCACCGCGGCCGTCACCTTCGCCACCATCAATGTGGTGGGCGGCTACCTGGTGACAGACCGTATGCTGGCGATGTTCAAGAAAAAGGAGGCTAAAAAATGAATTTTAATTTTGAGCTCCTGATTAATCTTGGCTATATTGTTGCTTCGCTGCTCTTTATCATCGGCGTAAAACAGCTCAGCTCACCAGAAACAGCCCGCAGAGGAAATCTAAACTCCTCAATCGGTATGCTTCTGGCAGTTATTCTGACACTGCTGAATAAAGATATTGTCAGCTATGAATGGATTATTCTCGGTATTGTCCTGGGTTCTCTTATTGGCGCCCCGGCCGCCCGCCTTGTGAAAATGACGGCAATGCCGGAAATGGTAGCGCTTTTCAATGGCTCCGGCGGTATCGCTTCGCTTTTAGTTGGCTGGGCTGTTTATCAGGTGGGAAGCGGTCTGGGTATCGGCACCATGCTCCCCATTTTTCTGTCGGTTCTTATCGGCGGTATCACTTTTACCGGAAGTATCATTGCTTATACCAAACTGGCGGAACTCATTGACGGCAAACCAACAATTTTCACGGGACAGCATATACTCAATATTATTCTCATAGCCGTTACAGTTGTTTTGGGTGTTTTTATTGTCATCGAGCCCACTGGCATCACTCATCTTTTTGGTTTGGAAGCTTACTGGCTCTTTATCACCGTGATTGTGTTGGCCGGAATCCTGGGTATTCTCCTGGTGATTCCCATTGGCGGCGCTGATATGCCGGTAGTGATCTCCCTGCTAAATTCCTTTTCCGGTCTGGCCGCCGCTGCCGCTGGTTTCGTCATCAATAATAACGTCCTCATCGTCTCCGGCTCCCTTGTAGGTGCCAGCGGAATTATTCTCACAAATATTATGGCTAAAGCGATGAACCGCTCTATTGGCAATGTCCTCTTTAGCGGATTTGGCGCCACCACCGCCGGCCATGGTAAAGTAGTGCAAGGTGAAGTCAAACCAATTTCAGCTGGAGACGCCTACCTTGTTCTGGAATCTGCCCGCTCTGTGGTTTTTGTACCCGGTTATGGAATGGCTGTGGCTCAGGCGCAGCACGTTGTGAAAGAGCTGGGTGACCTGCTGGAAGCCAATGATATCGAAGTCAATTATGCCATTCACCCGGTAGCGGGACGTATGCCCGGTCATATGAATGTGCTCCTGGCCGAAGCCAATGTAGAATATGACAAGCTGCGTGAAATGGAGGACATCAACCCTACAATGAATACAGTGGATGTGGCTGTCGTCATCGGCGCCAATGATGTGGTAAATCCCGCCGCTCGTGAAGACGAAAGCAGTCCCATTTACGGTATGCCCATCATTAATGTGGATTATGCCCGCACGGTAATCATTCTCAAACGCTCCATGCGCAGCGGTTTTGCCGGCATCGAGAATCCCCTCTTCTTTAAAGAAAATTCCCGAATGCTATTTGGCGATGCCAAGCAGTCTATTCAGGCGCTGGTTTCCGAATTCAAAGCCACGTAATCAAAAATTTTAAATCCATCCTTTAAAGCCTCGCTTCGGCGGGGCTTTTTTTATAGTAGGAAAAGCGTCCCGCTTTTCATTTCTAGCGCCACAAGTGGCTCGCTTGTGCTCATTTTATAAGCTGGAAGCTTTTCTTACCTTGGATTTGTATATTCAGTGTGATGAGCGAGCGAGAAATATTGTTTGTTAGTAATTTACCGATCTGTCTTGCTGCGATACTGCTCATTTTTCTTCCGGATCTGAACATTCTCTAGGCGGAGAGTCTAAAAAAGAGTAATGCTCCCCTGGCCAAAAGCGGCTGGATGGTCGATTCGGGACGGGCGGTATTGGCGCGAGCCTTGAAAATAGCTAAAGCAGAGGCGATGATTCGGCTGCAGATTTTGCTCATAGAGAAAAATGATCCAGTATCAGCGCCTGTATGGAAAAGGAGAAGAACTCATTCCACTTTTGGAAAGCCTGGCCAGCCTGTGGAAAGAACGCTGCGAGACGGAGATGAAGGCAAAACTCTTGAATCTGGACATACAGAGCCTGCTGCTGGAAAACTAAAAAACAGTGGCCCTTAAACCCTATATTACAAGCAATGACCTAAAAATCTGTGCCTATCACCTCATGAATCTGGATATCAACGAGATTGTCGCCTTAGCCAGCCTCTCGCCCCGTACCATCCAGAGCAATCGCTATCGCCTAAAAAAATTTGTACATTCCCAAAGAACAAGCCTTTCAAGAATTTAGCCTCTCCATCGGCAAACCCCCGAAATTTAGGCAAGCTATCAAAAAAACAGGCTTTGACAGAACAAACAGGACGATAAGGATATAAATCCAGAGAAAGCCATTGTAAAGCCGCTCTCACAAATGCACAAAAAATAAAATTCACAAAATCAAAACCCGCCACTAGCACTGTTCCATTTTCCGTTTTCATTCCTCATTCACGATAATTCGCGCAATTCGCATTTCAATATAAAGCCATCAACAGATCGTTCTTTGTTTTCCATTTCCCATTTTCATTTTCCGTTTTCATTCCTCATTCGCGATAATTCGCGCAATTCGCGGTTCAATATACTTCTCCCATTCGCACCATTACCGTGAATAATATATCCGGTTTTTCCTCCTGGACTGTAGGCGGCGGAACCGATAATCAGTCTCTTCCGGCTGAGACTAGTGATTTTGCGCCACTGAGATCAAAGGCATAGTTCATCTCGCCTGGACCGTAAAAAACCGGTTTGAAAATCAGAGCTTTATCATTCAGCGCCGCACTTACACCGATAAAGACAGCCTGGGAAAAAATATCGGCCATTTCTCGCAAGATGAAGCCTATCAAACGTCTTTACGCCTGTCGGCTCATTTAATCAAGGCTCCCGGCTCAATGTCAGCTTCCGGGCGCAACAAGGTCAATTTTTTCCCTTTTTGGGCGGTGAGCAGCATGCCACAGCTTTCCAGACTGCGGATTTTTGCCGGCTCCAGGTTGGCGACAACGATGATTTTCGTGCCGATAAGC
>OMKS01002658.1_pt1 | contig 14750 bp, 11 predicted proteins | sample 1674721 | NCBI WGS metagenome assembly OMKS01 (sample SAMN06264996, study PRJEB25208) | sediment metagenome | isolation source: hot spring sediment | place: USA: California | collected 2014-09-02
GCCCCCATTGCAACGAGCGCATCAATCTGTTTGGTGATACGGGTGGCGACATCTTGGCGAAAAAGGCTGAGGTCCCCTATTTGGGCAGCATACCCATAGACCCAAGGATATCGACGCTTTCTGACAGTGGAGGCATCGAACAGTACGAGAACGAGGACATCGACAAGATCGTTGACAAGGTCATCGAGAACGTGGATTGATACGTTCTCCTCTTTTTTTATTTATGGGGCTCTCAATATGCAGATCGTGCCACGCTGTTTCGGATGTTTCATTCGGCAGGCCGAGTCGGTATGCGACGTGTGTGGCGTCACGGGCAGACGGCGCAGTTCGGTACTTCGTTCCGTCTGTGATGTTCTTGCCAAAGCTCCCTTTGACGTGCCGCCACCCGTCGTTTCCGATGATGTGTATGGGTGTATCCGGACTGAATTGGGCATCGATGATCCCTACGCGGATCTCAAGCACGAGTATAACGAACGGGCGTTTGCGCATTACCCTGCGTGCAAGGAACTCATAGATTCATCAGACCAACCGCTGCGTACCGCGCTCCAGCTTGCGCTCGTAGGAAACGTGGTCGACTTCGGGTGCGATACTGCCTTTGACCTCGACGCTTCGATCGGGACCGTCCATGAGCTCCCTCTCTCCGACCGTCTGGTCGATACGCTCGATGCCGCATTGCGGAAAGCCTCGTCCCTTGTTTATCTCACCGACAACTGTGGGGAGATCGTGTTCGACCGGCTCGCACTCGAGCTCATCATCGACCGGTATGCGCCAGAGACCATCGATGTCGTGGTCAAAGGAGGGCCATGGATCAACGATGTCACCGCTGAAGACATCGTATCGGTAGGCATATCCTCGTTGCCTTCTGTCAATATCGTTGAGGTAAGCAATGGCGATGAGGGTACGGGCATGGCACGGTATTCGTCCGCGTTTCATGATTTCATCGCCTGTCACGACGCGTGTATCAGCAAGGGCCAGGCAAACTGGGAGCTCTTGTCCGACAAGAGCAACATCTTCTTTTTGTTCATGGCAAAATGCCCGGAGATCGCTTCGTCTTGCAACGCCGGGCTCGGTGAGCCAATTGCCTATCTCTCGAGGTAGATGGCACCAGTTCGCATGAGCCCTGCCCTCTTCGTTCGCGCCAGTGGGACCGGGGATGACGACCCAATGGTCTTCGTCAATACACGTATGAATAAGCATCTGTGCTACCGTTTTCATATGCCTGTTAGTCTATCGTTGAACGGCATATGATACCGTATTTCGACGGCGATGGTATATGAAGTTCCAGTGGAAACAAAGGGGTATAAATAGGTTTTAAAAGATGTGGGCATCTGTGTCGCATGTCCCTTTTTTCCTTTCGACGATAGGTGATGTCGCCCTATTGCTGGCTCGTGCTATCGTTGTATCGACGCATGAACCAATCGATGCCAAAGTCGACAAGTCCTCGTTGTTCGAACAGGTATGACTCGGCGTTTCCCACCTTCCCCGTGATGCCATGGCCATGTTCCACGTAATCGGAGAGTATCGAGGGGAAGATTTCTGAATGGTCATCATAGTCCTCGTACTCCTTCCATATGCGCTCACCGTGTTCGAGGACCGGACTGCCACGAGGGACGACCTTCTTCTCGATGGGCGCACGTGCCTCTACCAGGTGGAGTATGGTGTTGCGCAGCGTGCCTATGAGCAGGCTGTATCCCCCTTCATCACACATCTTGGAGAGGGGCGATCCCTCTCCGAAGCTGTATGAAAGCGGATGTCCCTCCATGAGGTGCTCGGCCAAGTGCCCCACGGCCACGAACGAATCCGTCGGATGGCCTGAGCGCACTGCACCGGGCCATGTGCGAAACGTCTCGGCGACCCTCCCCATGGCGCGCGTGGGCGTCACGTCGCGGCGAAAGGGCGGCGTGTGGTCGCGGATGGGCTGCCACCATGATGGCGGCACGGGGGGATTTTGCCATCTCGAGGGATCTGAGTAGTCCCCCGACATGGAGGGCATGATGATCGTGCCTTTGTCTCCCACCGTCTCGAGCAGGGCGTCGATGACGGCAACAGGACCCCCGGCGACCCACCCCATGGTCGAAAGCGACGAGTGGACAAGGAGTACCATCCCCTTCCTCACGCCAAGAGCAATGAGGTCGTTTACCATTCTCTCACGCGTGATGGGTGCATCCGGAAAGCGGTCGATGACGTCCCGTTCGCCCATCTCATCCATTCTCCTCTGATTCCAGTTGCTCCAGGAGCGACTTGAGCTCATCGAGCAGCGATTCGACCTCGTCTATCTTCTGGCGTATCTGCTCTATGGTCTGGTCATCTGGCGGTGTTGGCGGTGCGGTCTGCTCTCCCCTGAAGAATTCCCTGACCTGCTGGTCGGTATCGAAGGCGATGACATCGCTCGTCTTTGCGTTGACGACGCACTGCTTCGTCACTCCGGCGGAATCGGCATGCACGACCGAGACGAGCCAGTAGAGCGTCCCTTCCTTGATGATGGGCCTCGGTTCCGATATGAAAAACGAGTTCCAGTCGAAGTTGGGAAATGTCTTTTTCACATAGTCGACCGAGTAGCGGGGGCCGGTGAGGCTGTCGCCCGAGATGCTATACGTGTAAATGTCTCCTGTCATGGCGTCCTGGAAGAAGATCCTGTAGAGTCCGTAGCTCTTTCCCCTGGGCTCCACGGCGGTCATCCACACGAGACCCTCATCCGTGTCGAGCATGAAAGGCTGCTGATTGCCTCCACTGTAAACGTCCTGTATCTCGAGCATCTCCTCGTGATAGACCCACATGTTGAGCAGCCCGTTTTTTGTGTTGACGACCTCTACTTGCTTGCGGGCGAGCGATTCAGGATATACCCTGTTGCCCCACGGTTGCTCTGCAGCCTCTTCGGGTGAATAGTATGTGACGTTTCCATCAAAGTCGATCGTGTAGACGCCACCGAAGTAGGGATACCGCCCGATGAGCTTGAAATTGTACTTGATGACCGACACGATGATGAGGTCGTCCTGATAATATACGTCAGCGATGTCGCAGAACATGTCCTCCTTGTATATCCTCCACGAGATGTTGTCGGTGATGCCAATGTTCTCACCAATTTCCATCTCCTCCATCGTGGCGGTGGTCTCCTTGGCGCTCGTGTCGGCGGCCACGGAGATGACGCCTTGGGGTTTCTTCGTGTAGTAGAGGAGCGCTCCCTCGGGGACGATCGGGAACTTCCAGTAGAGGCGCTCTTGCTCCTTGACGAGATCGCCGTCGCCAAGCGTGTACTGCGGGTCGGCGAACACATCAAGAGAGTAGCGCTGTGCTATGGAGAGAGGCAGGAATCGAATGGTCTCAGTCTCAGGCATCGCATCGATGTCGACGTAGTTGGTGTTCTCATACAGTGAACGGTCCATGTAGTATCCGCTGTACATATACAGCGGTATAATGCAGACAACAGCCACGATGCCGATGACCATGACAAGCGACAGGTAGGTCTGGTAACGCTTGAATCGGGTCGTGTCCTTGTATTGCCATTCCAGCGCACGTGCCTTGATGAGGGTATAGGCGATGAATAGCACGACTATGATGGCGATGAGGAAGAGTGTGAGCGGCGATTTGTAGAACGCCATCACGAGCCCGTGAAACCACGGCCTCACATAGTAGGCAAGCATCGCCACTATGGCGATAAGTGCAATGGGGATCCACGTTCCCGCGGAAAAGTCTAATCGTTGCATGAGTGTCTTGAGGGGATTTTCTCGCATCGCTACCGCTATTTGCCACATCTTTATAAAATGCTCGTCCTTTCCCCTTAAAAACAATTAAATATGGGACACATCATTGAAGGAGTTGATATCATGCTGGTCGAGCTTGCCCTCATAGCCATCGGATTCATCCTCCTCGTCAAGGGAGCCGACTATCTCGTAAAAGGGGCGTCGTTTGTAGCACGCTCCTTTGGCGTTTCATACTTCGTCATAGGCCTCACCGTCGTCGCGCTAGGCACGTCGATGCCCGAGTTCGTCGTCAACGTCATATCCGCGATAGAGGGGTCGACCGACATCGGCGTGGGAAACATTCTTGGCAGCAACATGGCAAACATCCTCCTCATCGTCGGTCTCACATCGCTCGTTTTGCCCATGGAGGTCAATTACTCTGCAAAGAAGCGCGACATCCCCCTTGCGCTCTTTTCTGCCGTACTCCTTATCGTCCTGGCAGGAACGTCGTACTTTTTCGACAGGTGCGACCTTTGCATCGGGCGCATCGAGGGCATCATGTTGTTGTCGGCGTTTGTCATATTCCTCGTCGGCGTGCTGGCGCGGAGCAGGGAAGGGGTCATCGATGAGCTAGAGGTGGAGGAATACATCACTCAAAGGAAGGCAGCGATCTACCTTGCAGCTGGGCTCGTCGGTCTCTACTATGGGGGCGTGCTCATAGTGGACAATGCGGTATCGCTTGCCACACAGTACGGCCTTTCCGAGATACTCATCAGCTCGACCATCGTGGCGTTTGGCACATCGCTTCCAGAGCTTGCCACATCGCTTGTGGCGGCGTATAAGCGCAACACCGACATTGCCATAGGCAACGTCGTCGGGTCGAACATCTTCAATATCCTATGGGTACTTGGATTCACGGGCGTCATCACGCCCATACACCTTGAAACGTCGCTTTTCGTGGACATGGGTCTTGTCATCATCGCAACGTCGGTGCTTCTAGTCATGTCGCACGTTGGGCGCGAGGAGTCGATCGACAGGCCCAAGGGACTTATCCTCCTCGTGTTCTACCTGCTCTACCTGATGATGTTGGTAGCGCGTGGATGAAAAGAAAAGGGGATCCCGCGAGGGATCACTTGTAGTAGCGCTTGTAGAACTTCACTATCGTCTTCCTGTCAGGCAGGGAGATGTTGTTCCAGTACTCGATTATCGGCCTGAGGTCGTCTTCGCCCTCTTGGCCGGCAAAGAGTGACCTGAGGAATGTGGTGCGTTCCTCTATGTCCTGCCTGGCGAAGTCAATGAGCTCGGATGCCGTATAGTGGTTGAGCAGGTTGAATCTGGTCGTATAACCCTCGAGCCCGTGCTTTTCCTCGATCTCCTCCGGGTGTGGCACGAGATATCCGAAAAGCGGGGTCCTGACCCACTCCTCAATGGCGTTGTTGTCAACAAGGTCAAGCAGCAGCTTCGTGTCGCCAACGCGTATCTTCTCCCCCTTTGGGTTGCCATTTTCGTCGTAGCGTGTGTTGCCTGCAAGGTCGTTGCGCCCCATGTAGCCCGAGTTCATGATGAAGAAGACGAGATCGCCGCCGAGTGAGAGGTCGAGGTCCTCATAGACCTTCCACTTGAGCAGCGCCTGGTGCGACTGCTCGCGCGCCATGAAGTCGGTGGCCGCATACGAGCGGACCTTCGATCCTGCCTTCTTGCCGGAGACAGCGGATGTGATGATCGATTCGCACGCACTGTCGAGCGCCACTGCCATGCGGGGGTCGATGACCCTGAAGAGCGGCTCCATCGTGTTGAATCGCTTGAATACGAGCGCCTCTCGCTTGAGCGTCTTCTTCTTCGTGTTCCACTCGGAATTGAGCGCTGAGAAGTCGAAGATGAACCGGCCGTTTCGCGTGCCGGATCGTTCATACTCGTTGGTGAGCAGCGAGCCAGCCTCCTTGCCCTCCTCGACGCGGGGGACCTTTATCGTGTAGGGACCCTCCTCGATCTCGGTATAGTAGACGTTCTCACAGTCGATGTTCATCGCAATGACGTAGCTCTCATGCGCACGCATGAGGCCCGCCCACTCGGGACTGCCGGGACCAAGACCCTCAGACTTGGCAAAGCTTGCCGCCTCGAGGCCGATGATGTCGATCTTTTGTGCCGTGTCGTCGTCGTAGATTATCTTGCCAAGGAGCGCGTCGTCCTGCTCGAGCTCTGGCCCGACGGAGAGCGTTGTCTTCCCCGTGCCGCTAAGCCCCTTGATGATGCGGTGCTGGGTGCAGCCGCCGTGGTACGATATGAGGCCGTCTGACTCCCCCCTGTTCCATACGAGCGTGAGGTTTGGTTTCTTGTAGGCACCCCCGAAGTAGTCCACCTTCAGCGAGAGGACCTTTCGTATGTCCTTGTCAATCCCTGTGAGGTCGTAGAGTGTGAGCGGCACACTGGGGTCGTACTCTGGCCATACTTCCCTGATGCGCTCCACATACTCCGAAGGCAGTTCCTCGGGTATGATGTAGTTGAAGCATGAGAGCTTTGTCTTTCCGTCATGGGGGTAGACCATGTGCTTGCCGATCCACGGTATGTAGGCGGATTGGGTGCAGTCGATGCTCGTCGTGATCTGTATGCCGGTCGTGTAGGGGTCCTCGCCCTGTATCGCGTCCTGCACGATCACGTCGGTCTTCTCGAGGTATTCCATGGCGACCCTGTAGACGACATGGCCCACGTCTTTGGGGAACGAGTTCTGGCCATAGCCCAGCTTGTACCCCTCGGGCACCATGTAAAACGCACGGTCGGGACGCCGACCCGGTTGCGAGGAAGCAAAGAGGTATTGACCGTCCTTTGTCTTGATATAGTATGGTGACAACGTATCTACGAAGTATGCATCATCTGGATTTCGTATTACTTCTCTCATAGTATCTCTCCATAATCTGCTGTGATCTGAGTATGTGGTGTGTTGCACAGGGCCTATATAAAGTTTATAGTTAACTTGGTAACTTTTATATAGTGTTTTGTCTTAATTCGTGGGAAATGGTGACTATTCGAAAATTTGATGAAGTATATTCATACATCACGACTAAACGGTTCATTGGACGCACGCTTTTTTCCTCGAATGTGTATGCGACAGGCGACATGGTGATCGACAGTGGCATGAACGGGGACATCTCCTATTTTTCCGACCTTGCAGCGCCGTCGTCGCTCGTCCTTACCCATGCACACATCGACCATGCGGGAAACGCCCGTGCGTTCGCCGAGACGTTTGGCGCACCGGTGTATGCTGACGAACGCGCTATTGCGACACTCTCATCGCACCAGCGGCCACCCCTGCTCGTGTGGTGCAAGGTGGGGCGTGCCCCCCCGGTGGACGCACGTCCACTTTCAGGACCCATCGAGACGACCGATGGTGTGCTCGAACCGCTTCACACGCCAGGCCACTGCGCGGACCATACGTGTTACTACCAGCCTTCACGCCGCCATCTCTTCTCTGGCGACCTCGTGCTGCACGCCACGACGACATGGGTGAGCTCCGAGGTGCGCATCTGGGAGGCGATCGAGTCCCTGAAACGCATATCGCGGCTGCGCATCGACACGCTCTTTCCGGGCCATGGCGAGCCGTTTACCGATCCGCATGAGACGATCGTGTACAAGCATGCCCGGCTCGAGGCGCTTGGTCGCCACGTCCTCGACCTGTCAGAAGACGGCATGCGACCGGAGGAAATACGCGACGACGTCCTCGGGAGGGAAGAGCCCATCGCTTACCTCTCGCGCGGACGATTCTCAAAGTTGAATCTGATCAAGAGCTTCCTTGACGGCTCGTCTCGATCTCCCGCTCGATGATCTGGCACGCCCTTTGTACGCCAATCGTCTTGATGAGCGTGCCCGCACGCGGACCCCGCTGGACGCCGAGGAGGACGTAGTAGAGGAGCTTGAAGAACTTGGCCGGTTTGAGGTCGTGTTCTTGCGCCGTTGTGAACACAGCGTTTTGGATATCCTCTGCGTCCATACCCTCCCCAAGCACATCGATGAGTTGCAGCAGCGCCTCCCGCTCTGCCTCGGTGAGTTCGAGCGGTTCGTGCGCCATGGGTCCTCCTGCGTCATTGGTCCATTCGGTGGCATAGCGTATCATGGTCATGAGGTCCTCACGCTGTTCCTCGGAGAGCGAGGACGGCGCCTTCTTCGAGTTCTGGAGGATGTTGATGATGATCTCATCCCTGTTGGGCGTATCCGAGGGTATGACCGATGCGATGTTGGCGATGACGCTGTAGGGGATGCTCAGTGACGGTGTTTCCGGGACGTCAAGCAGCTTCACATATTCGTAGAGGCGCCGGAGGTGCATGCGTTCCTTTTCGTTGTTCACCTTGACCTTGCCGAAGTAGACGTCCTCGAGATAGTTCACCTCGTCCATGAGCTTTGGTATCTCCTCTAGGTCGACCACGCGTGCATAGGCGAGGCGCTTGAGCATGAGCAGGATGAGCGACTCGGGAGCGCCGTAGCGCAGCCATCGCTGTGGCGTGAATACATTGCCCTTGGACTTCGAGATCTTGCCGCCGCCGCGTTCGACGAAGAGTTCGTAGAACGCATGGACGGGTGGTGTGTAGGAGAGCAGCTGCTCGCATATCGCGTCGTTCACCTTCACCGATTCGAGGATGTCCTTCCCGAATGCCTCGAACGCGATATCAAACGCACGCCATCGTGCGGCGAACTCGACCTTCCAGGCCAACTTGCCGTTCCTGATGTGCGTCGTGCCTCTGGCGCCGCACCCCTTCACCACGATGTCCTCGTTTGTCGTTGAATCCTTTCCTACGAACTCTCCGTCACAGACGTACGAGACGATCTCCGCTTCTGAGTCGAAGTCGGTAACGCGCGTCGTGTAGATCTTTCCGCATTCCTCGCAAATGGCGAAGTAGGGATACTGTGTCAGGTACTTCTCCTGGCCCGTGACATTGCGGATGATGGTTCCCGCTTCCTTATGCCGCTCAAGGAGCAAGGCTATCTCTTTGTCGAGTGTACCTGCCTTGTACGCCTCGTCGCTCGACTGGAAACGGTATTCGATGCCCATCGTGTCGAATGCATCGGTGAGCAGTGATGAGATGTGGTGACCAAAGGAGTCATGGCATCCGAAGGGGTCGGGGATATGTGAGACGGGATTGCCGACGTACTCCTTGAGCTCGGACGGGAATCCGTAGGGGATCTTACGCAACCCGTCACGATCGTCCGAGTATGCCTGGAAGAGCGCATCATTGCCCTTCTCCTTGAGCGCAAGCGATACGACATACGAGCGTATGCCGTCACCCAGGCTCCCCACGTGAGGTATGCCCGATGCGCCAAGACCGCACTCGGTCACGTACATATCCCGAGAGGGGTCCTGGTCTATGATCTGCTGTGCCGATTTGTCTGCCCAAAACAATTCACTCACATAATCACCTTGTTCATCACTGCGAATATGAGGAAACAATGTTAACAATTATAAAAGGCTTTTGTTTTTCTTTTTTTATACATCTTCATTGAACTGATGGCGTTCATTGAAAAATACCCTGCTCTCGAGGTAGAGTATCGTATAGGCCACGAGGGCGTTGCTGCTCACGATGGCCATCATGATTGCAATCTGGTACCGGATGGCAGTCATGGGCGCAGTGCCGGAAAGGATCTGTCCCGTCATCATGCCAGGAAGCGTTACGATGCCCATCGCCGTCATCGTGATCAACTGTGGGAGGAAGGCGGCACGAAACGCCTCGCTGAAGTAGCGTTCCGTCGCCTCTGAGGATGTGGCGCCGAGCGAGAGCATCGTGAGGATGCGCATGCGCTCCTTTTGCAGCGACGAGTAGAATCGCTCGAACGCCAGCGCACAGCCGTTCATGCCGTTGCCTAAGATCATGCCCGCAATGGGGATCATATAGCGTGGATCGTACCAGGGGTCCTGCCCTACGATGACAAGTATGAAGAGCGCCAGGACGCTTCCCGCACCGATGGCGATCGATGCAACGATGTTCCTCTGAAGATGCGCGCTTCTCACGTTGAGACGTGAGAAGACAATGCGCGACGCCATGCCGAACAGGAAGACGAGTATGCCCACTACAATATACCATGCGTCGATGTCAAATATGACCTCAAGCACGATCCCCGCTCCCACGAGCTGCAGCGACATGCGTACCACCGATACGGCTATCTGCCTGTTGATGGACAGGTGCTTGATACGTGCAAGCAGTATCACGCTCCCCATGAGGCCGTAGGCTACGACAAGACCCAGGAGTGATATGTCAACGATCTCCTCAGCTATGGCGATTCCCCCACATAGTGATCTATGTAGACATCGCCATTCGACTCTGTGCTGGAGACCATGCGTCCCTCACGCAACGCGTATATGGTTGAAGCACGCTCGACGATCTGGCGTGCATGCGTCACGCATACGATGGTACGCTCTCTCGATTCAGTGGCTATGAGGTCGACAATGTGACCTTCCGTTCGCTTGTCGAGGGCCGATGTCGGTTCGTCGAGAAGGAGAACGTCGGGCTGAAGAAGAAGGGTGCGTGCCAGGCAGAGGCGTTGTTTCTCTCCCCCTGAGAGGGTCGATACGTCTTTTTCCATCACCCATCCAGGAAGCCCGCATAGTGATATCGCCTCGCGCATGTCATCATCCGACGGAGACTTTTCTTCATTGATTGAGAACTCGAAGGGGAGAAGCATGTTCGTGCGTCCGTCCCCCGGTACGAGCAGCGGTTCCTGGAATAGAAGGGCAACACGCGACCGGTATCGCGGCATGTCTAGCTCGAAGATGTCGGCGCCCTTGTAGGCCACCTTGCCGCGCGTTGGCGAAAGGAGACCGTTTATCAGCATGAGCAGTGTCGTCTTGCCCGACCCTGACGGACCGACGATGGCCGTGAGCGTGTGCTCGAATATCGACATCGAGATGTCCTCTACAATGGCCTTTCCATTCGCCTGATAGCTCACGGCATCCGTCGTGAGCAACGGAGACTGCGACGTCACGATGTTACTCTTGCGTATCAATTAAAATAGTTGGTCCTGGCGCGATGGGTATGTTTTTTAAACGGAGTGGACACATCACACTATATGATACTCGTACCTGATACCTCGGTCATAGTCGATGGGAGATTCTATTCTTACGTCACGTCAAATGAGGTGCAAGAGATCGTTGTCCCTGAAGCTGTGGCCGCAGAGATAGAGCATCAGGCCAATCTTGGTAAGTCGTCCGGGGAATCGGGCCTCAAGGAGCTCCTCTCGTTGCGCCGCTATGCCGATACGAACAACGTCATCCTCACGTTCCATGGACGGAGGCCATCGATGTCTGATATCCGCTATGCCAAAGAGGGCGAGATGGACGAACTGGTGCGGGTCGTGGCGGCAGACTTCAACGCGATACTGGTCACCGGTGACAAGGTGCAGGCGCATGTGGCCCAGTCCAAGGGCATCGATACGGTCTATCTCGAACCATATTCGATCACTGACATGCGCATCGAGGACTTCTTCGATGCAGAGACAATGTCCGTGCACCTCAAGGCGGGCCTTCATGTCTACGTCAAGAAGGGCCGCCCGGGCGCCATCGTGTTCGAGAAGCAGGAACGGGTACTTGACGAAAACGAGCTCGAGGAGATATCGATCGATATCATCGAACGAGCGAAGAACACACGCGATTGCTTCATCGAGATGGACGAACCTGGCGCGACCGTCGTTCAGCTCAAGGAGTACCGCATCGCCATCACGAAGCCCCCCTTCTCCGATCGCTATGAGATCACCGCGGTGCATCCTGTGAAGAAGGTGTCCCTCGATGAATATGCCTTGTCCTCCAAGCTCAAGGACCGTCTGGAGGTGGCAGAGGGCATCCTCGTCTCAGGGGCCCCAGGGGCCGGGAAGTCGACGTTCGTACAGGCAATAGCGGAGTATTACAACTCCCAGGGAAAGATCGTCAAGACGATGGAAAAACCCCGCGACCTCCAGGTGTCAGACGAGATCACGCAGTATACGGCCCTGTCGGGCGATATGGCAAAGACCGGCGACATCCTCCTCCTTGTGCGTCCCGACTTCACGATATTTGACGAGATGAGAAAGACCAATGACTTCTTCACGTTCTCCGACCTCCGTCTTGCCGGCGTCGGCATGATAGGCGTTGTGCATGCCACGCGCACCATCGACGCCATCCAGCGATTCATTGGACGCATCGAGCTTGGCATGATCCCCCAGATCGTCGATACTGTCATCCATATCGCAGGCGGCGAGGTCCAGGAGATCTATCTCCTCGAGTTCAAGGTCAAGCCGCCATCGGGCATGGCCGAGGCCGACCTGGCGCGCCCGGTCATCGAGGTCTACAACTTCGAGACGCAGCAGCTCCAGTTCGAGATCTACACGTTCGGTGAACAGGTCGTCGTGATGGAGGTGGCAAAAAAGCGTCCTTCGCACGTCGACCGCGGAGCAATACGATCGCTCGAGAATGAGATCCACCGCCTCGTACCCGATGCCGAGGTCCATATCGAGTTGGCAGGCAGCCGTGCCAAGGTCTATGCCGATCCCATGGACGTGCCCTACATCATCGGCAAGCGAGGCAAGATCGTCACGCGCCTTGAGAGCAAGCTTGGGATGAAGATCGACGTCATCGAGGATGAGAACGTCACGCCCTCGGAGGTCGAGGTGAACGCGAAGGTGCAAAAGAAGTACGTCCATCTTACCGTGGACAAGCGCTTTGCAGGCTCGGACCTTCGGTTCATGGCCGACGGCGAGGAGCTCTTCACGGCGACTGTTGGTAAGAAAGGAATCCTCAAGATAGAGAAGAAGAGCGATCTTGGCTTGCATATCGCCGATCAGCTCAAAAAGAAAAAATTTATATATGCTCTTCCTGTTTGAGTGCTGATGGGCCCGTAGCCTAGCTGGATAGGGCGACAGCCTCCTAAGCTGTAGATCGTGGGTTCGAATCCCACCGGGTCCGCTCTTCTCATTCCTCTACTATCTGCAGTTCGTCAGGGGCGATGATCGCACCGCAACAGGGGCAGTAGACATTGCCGTTCTTGTCGGTACGCAGGTCATCGGGGCTTGCCGCCTTCCATTCACATCCGCATACTGGGCATCGATATAAGGTCATGGTATCGTTATCTATTTGCATTGCACTTTAAGACAGTATCGATTATCAGGGTTTTTATATACTATATATACTTTTTTTATAAATATATATTATAATTCAATAATATTTATATATCTCTTGTTTTACATACAAGATTGTCACCCTCCCATGTGGAGGTGTGGGTGAACGACATGAACGAAGAAACATACGAATGCCACCACTGTGGCTACGAGACGGAATGTGTCGATACGTACTTCTATCGACACGAAAAGGACGGGGGATTCCATACGGTGCCCCTGTGTCCAAAATGCGGAAAAGCGATGAGATACCCCATGATGGTATACGGTCATTAGACCGCATTGCTTTTTTGTTTAATTCTTGCAATTACTGAAAAAAAGAGAGGAACAGGTGATATCATTCTTTATGCGAACCCTCCTCTTCCTTCGTCCGCACACGAATCACCTGTTCCACGCTTGAGATGAAGATCTTTCCATCCCCTATCTCTCCCGTGTATGCGGATTCGAGTATCGTGTCGACAACAGCTTTCACCTGGTTTTCCTCTATGACGATACAGAGCTTGATCTTCGGAAGGAGGTCGACGCGGTACTTCCTTCCGCGCCATTGGCGTTCGACGCCGCCCTGGCTTCCCCTTCCACGAACCTCAGTTACCTTCATGCCCAGGCATCCCATCTCCTCAAGGGCCCCCTTGACATGATCGAGCCTCTCGGGACGTATCACTGCCCCAATCTTTTTCATTGCGATCACCTTGTCTACTCCCTGACGAACTCAGGATATGCATCTCCCCCGAACTCGGTCGTGTCGAGACCGCGAAGCTCTATCGTCTCCGATACGCGAAGCCCCATGGACTTATCTATCCCATATGCGATTAAAAGCGAGAGCGGGAATACGAGAAGGAACGTCGCCCCTGCCCCAAGCGCTTGTGTGGCAAGCTGTGAAACGCTTCCCGTTGTAAGGAGTCCCGACTCCGATGCGAACAGTCCCACGGCGAGCGTGCCCCAAAGCCCGTTGATGCCATGTACGGAGATGGCGCCTACGGGGTCGTCGATTTTGAATCTCGATTCAATGATGTCGACGGCATAGACGACGATCACCCCTGCGACGAGACCGATGAGCACCGCCCAGAGCGGGGTAACGAATGCGCAGGGTGCCGTGATGGCAACGAGCCCTGCGAGGATGCCGTTCATGGTCATGCTGGTGTCAGGTTTTCCATTTCGTTTCCATGTCAGGAGCAGCGCTGAGAATCCGCCCCCTACCGCGGAAAGATAGGTCGTCGTCGCTATCGTGCCAAGCATCTCGTTGACCGCAAGCTCGCTTCCTGCGTTGAATCCAAACCATCCTACCCAGAGGAGGAATAGCCCTATGGTGGCAAGCCCGATATCGTGACCCGCGATGGCAAGCGGTTTTCCGTCATGGGAGAACTTCCCGATACGGGGGCCGAGGACGAACGCCGATGCGAGCGCTGCCCACCCCCCGACGCTGTGCACTACCGTTGAGCCGGCAAAGTCAAGAAATCCCCTCTCTGCAAGCCATCCGCCGCCCCATATCCAATGGGCGATTGTGGGGTATATGAATGCCACGAGGAGTGCGCAGATGACGAGATACGATGTGAACTTGATCCTCTCTGCCACTGCGCCGCTCACAATCGTCGCAGCGGTGGCTGCAAACATCATCTGGAACAAAAAGAACACGTTGGAGGGGAGCGCAAGGTCTCCCCACGGCGCCGACGTGATGCCGTTCATGAACGCAAAGTTCACGCCTCCGATCAATGCCCCGTCGCCGGAAAACGCGATGCTGAATCCGATGATGAAAAACACGAGGCTCCCCACTATGACGGTGCTTAGGTTCTTCATTATGATGCTTATAGTGTTCTTTGAACGAGTGAATCCCGCCTCCAGCGTTGCAAACCCCAGATGCATGATGAAGACGAGACTGCTTGCTATCAACACCCAGAGCGTGTCGACATAGCTAATTTCTATCATTTCTTGCTGTCTCTTATACAC
>OMKS01002659.1_pt1 | contig 14749 bp, 14 predicted proteins | sample 1674721 | NCBI WGS metagenome assembly OMKS01 (sample SAMN06264996, study PRJEB25208) | sediment metagenome | isolation source: hot spring sediment | place: USA: California | collected 2014-09-02
ATATGGTACTGTTTCCATACACCTTGAATATCCTCATGGCCTGACCTGCTGAAATCCCGTGGGACTGAAGAAAGATCATGGCATCCTTTATCTCCTTGTGCCGTTTCCATGCCGTGGATATCTTCCGTGCCCTCACCTTGCCGATCCCGCGGACCCTTGTCAGACTGTGCGGGTGATTTTCTATGATTGCGAGGAGATCGAGGCCAAACTCATTCACAAGCCTTTGGGACATCTTCTGACCAATACCTTCGATCAGGCCCGAAGCAAGATATTGCTGAATTCCTCTGAGCGTTTGCGGCGACAGACCGATATAAGACTCCATAGCAAACTGCCTTCCGTATTCAGGGCTCTCGTTCCATTTTCCCCGAATCCTCAGCCTTTCGCCGGGCTGAACACTCATGAACATACCGGTTACTGTAATGATCTCCAGAGGTTCAAAAAGGGAAAGCCTCAGCACACTCCAGCCACTGAGATCATCCCTGTAGACAACCTTTTCAAGCGTTCCTTCAAGATTCTGTTCTAACTCGAATGATTTCCGAGCCATGTCAGTGCCGGTACCATACTTTCATCTCACCGGTCTCGAGCAGAAAATGGACCTGGCCTACACCTTCTTTATACGCAACAGCCCTGCCCACCTCCGGATAGAACCTCTCCTGTACCGGCGATAGCATGGAGATATGTCTGTTATCCTCGCCAAGACGAACATGAAGGCAGACAATGTGACCGGCAACAAGTGCATAGCCGCACCCTCCAACACCGCAACAGGAGGTGTCCGTCAGCGCATATCCGACAAGATAAAGGATGTCTCCGGCACTATGATCAATGAGATCCTCCCTGATAAACATATAATGCCCACCGATTCCGAGAACCTCTTCATTGAGAACCGGATGGACAAAATCCATATTTCCCCTTCTTTGTCAGCATCATATCTGTCTCATAAATGCTCAGGAGCATGATTTTGTCAAGCATTGACATACCGGTAGCATTATTAAAAAGGTCTGTTATTTGTTGGACAATAGCGTTAAAGTTTGTATATTCAAGCACCGATGAGCCATATATCAAGTTCATGATGGGGAGCAGAAAGGGGATACATCTTACAATGAAAGGTATTGGAATATGAGCCTGTTCGACAGTCTTTTTGGAAAAAAGAAGGCGTCGAAGGAGATACGTGCCTGCGAAGGGGCTCTTGAAAAACGCCCTGACGATGCGGTTCTCCTGAAAAAACTGGGTGATCTTTACCTGAAAGCGAACCTGTTGGAGAATGCCGCAGACACCTATGTAAGATTGGGAGACACTTATAATGACAAGGGTTTCTATCCAAAAGCCATAGCCCTGTATAAACAGGCAATAAAGATCTACCCCGGCTGGGAAAAACCTCATGAGAAACTTGCCGAACTCTATCAGGTGCAGGGATTTAACCGGGAAGCAGCGGCGCAGTATGTCAAGCTCTCCGAGATCCTGGAAAAAAGCGGGGAGAGTGATGGCGCCACCACCTATATGCAGAAGGCTGCAGAGCTCGATCCTGCTCATAAGACCGTACACAAAAAGGCACAGTCTTTCGATGTACGGGAAGCGGGCATGATGGATCCTCTACCAAAAACCTCTGCGCAGCCGGAAGTCCGTAAAACAGACTTCTATGATCTCAACAGCGAACTCGATAAGGAGATAGAGGACTTAAACATCGATGCATCTGCTGAAAATCTTGTTGATGACACCGGCGTTGATTCCATATTCAAGGTCATCGAAGAAACAGCATCTGAAGAGGGTAAAGATGATCCGTTGTTTCTCTATAATATGGGCCTTGCATATCGGGAGACCGGGTTACTCGACGAGGCCATCGAGTCATTCAACAAGGTTATAACAATAGGCGAGAAACTATTTGATGCCCATATCATGCTTGGGATAACCTACAGAGAAAAGAGATTGTTTTCTGAATCCCTCGAGGCACTCAAACAGGGAGCCTCCCTGGATGAGGCAACCCCTGAAATGAAGATCGGGATACTCTACGAAATCGCTCAGACCTATAAGTCGCTTGGGGACAATCAGAATGCCCTGTCGATATTCAGAGAGATCCAGAAGGAACATAAGGATTTCAAAGACGTGGAAGTTGAGATCGTAAGACTGGCGGGTGGAGGATAATAATGGCAGTTATTAATTATTCAAAAAAAGAAATATCAGCAAAAATTGTGTATTATGGGCCGTCAGTTTGTGGAAAAACCACCAATATACAGTCTATTTATTCCAGTATAAAACCGGACCAGAAAGGAAAACTCGTTTCTCTTGCCACTGAGGCGGACAGGACCCTGTTCTTTGACTTCCTGCCCATAGAAATTGCCAATATCCGCGGTTTCAAGACACGGCTGCATTTCTATACCGTCCCTGGTCAGGTCTACTACAATTCAACAAGAAGGGCCGTTCTGACCGGGGTTGACGGGCTGGTATTCGTTGCCGACTCTCAGCGTGACAAGATGGAGGAAAACATCGAAAGCCTGGCAAACCTCGAAGAGAACCTCAACTACTACGGCAAGAGCATCAAGACTCTGCCCCTGGTAATGCAGTACAACAAACGAGATCTCCCGGATGCCACTCCTGTTGCAGAGATGGAACAGATTCTCAATCCAGACGGTTACCCCTGGTTTGAGTCTGTCGCCACTACCGGCGAAGGTGTACTTCAGACACTTACAAAGATAACAAAACTGGTACTCAAGCACATCGAGATGGGCACAAGCGGAAAACAGCAGCGCCCAACACCCGCCGAGCCCGAAAGAAAGCCTGAAGCACCCGTTGCGGCGGACAAAACCCATACACAAACTGCATACGAACTTCCCGATGAAATAGAATCCCAGATTCCTGAAAGCCCGCTGCCTCGACAAACCAACGCTTCCATCAAAAGCGGTTCTTCAGCTCTGGGCGGTCGAATACAGATAGTGGGCACGAATAATGCACAGGTTATCTCTGCAAATGCGATAAACATACCGGTCCGATTGAAGATTGAAGGAGACGAACGGATATATACTATGGAACTTGCATTGAAGATAGACAGTCTTATACCAGAGGGATGAGGAAGTTTAAGGGGCTGTTATGGCTACCGGCATCTTATCCTCATCATCCATAAAGGGGTTACTCTCCTTCTGGCCATTCATATCGTCAGTACTCGGAAACGGTTACTTTCTCGTCATTACGACCACGATAGTGACATTATGCCTGATCAGTATCTGTCTGCTGGTCAAATACTTACCGAACCTTTTCTTTGACCTGAAAAACAATACCACTACTGATCTTCCGCCGGCAGGGCTCATACTCTGGCTTGCATTCATCCTCCTCATACCTGTCTTTTTCGACGCAGGGCCTCTGTGGTTTGTCCTGTGGTGGTTTATCATACTGTGGGGCTATCTGAATAAGACCGAACGGCGCATCGCACTGGTATTCATATCCGTAATCTTCATGTCAAGCTGGATATCTCATATCGGGGCCGGCTTCATTACCTATGCCCACACCCAGATGAACAAGGAGATATTCAGTATAGACCACAATATCGGATCAACAAAAGATGCCCTTGCCATAACATCCTGGACGCAGAAACATATCGCCGATGCAGAACCCCTGAACACAAAGGCGCTGCTTGAGATAAAAAAAGGCAATCATGCCGAGGCAGTACATCTTCTCAGCCGAAGCCTTGACGTTGAACCCAACAATTACAGGTATTATAATCATCTGGGTATCGCCCTTGCCGGGATCGAAAAGTCTGATCAGGCAGCCAAGGCCTTCGGGAATGCCATAACCCTTGCCCCTGATAATATCACCTACCACTATAATATAAGCAGGCTTTATCAAAGCACCTACAATCTGTTCGAGGCAGAACGATCGATTGCAAAGGCCAGCAGCATCAATCCCGGTAAAGTGAGACAATACCTGGATCAAGAGGGAAAAAACCCTGACAACAGGTTCATTATGGAACAGGCACCGGTCACCAGACTTCTTGCCCGTCAGATGCGTCCCTCAGATGATCTCAAAAACGCAGCGGATGCCCTGTGGGATATGGCATTCGGGATCTTCAACAGGAGCAGTGCAATATACATAAGCATGTCTTCGATCCTGATCCTTTTCTTGCTGGGACATATCCCTGAGGATAAATTCACCAAACGCTGCAACAGGTGCGGCAACCTCTATTACGCAGGGACAGAATCCAAATCAGGGTATCCCATGTGTCTCCAGTGTCATTGGATCGAGACAAAGGCAAAAAAACAGATGAACTCGGTCTTGCATAACAAGGCAGAGGAGATCAAACAATATCGTATCGACAATACTGCCAATACGGCAAAGCTTGAATATATTCTCCCGGGGTTTGGTTCGATTGTAGGCAACAGGATTCTGAAGGGGATTACAAGGATCTTCTTCTTCAGTGCCGCACTCATCCTCATCATCACCGGAGGCCAGTTTATCTATTCGATCGTTCCGACAGGAACCGATCTAACCATTCCCATGAGAATCCTTGGATTTCTCACAGTGGCTTTACTCTATTGGAGAGCTTACAAATCACCTCCAATCCGGTACGGGGTATAGTATGGCGTTGCTGGGTACATTAAAAGGATTCGGTGTCACCGAGATCTTCCAGCTCATCTCTCAACAGATGAAGACAGGTACCCTTGTTCTCATATCACCCGAAGCCAATGTATCCATTGCGTTTGAAGACGGTGTAATCGTTGGAATCAGCTCGGATCAGTGGACCATGGATCCAAGGGCTGAGATCCTCATAAAGGGCGGTTTTATCCATGAGAAACAGCTGAAGATGGCATTGGATAACGTTAAAAAATCAGCCACCTGGGATGAGATTCTCATATCTCAGGGAAAACTGAAGAAGACCTTTCTGCTCAAGGCTGCCAATGTCGTTATCAAAGATATCCTTCTCGATATATTCCAGTGGAAGGAAGGGGGGTATCGGTTCGAAGACTGGGAAGTGGAAACCGACAACATGCTTACCTGCCATATTCAGAGCGAAGGTGTCATCCTCAACACACTGCGTGTCATTGACGAATGGCCGCTCATTAAACAGAAGATCCCGCCGACAGACTACTGCCCGGTAACCATTATGCCGTTGACAGAGGCCATTGTCCGGAAACACGATCTGTCCGAAGTTGATACACATATCTTTGATCTGATCGACGAAACAAGGACCATTGAGAATATCATCAGAGAATCGCTCGAACCACCTGTCGAGGCACTGAGTTCCATGGTTAAACTTATCGATGCCGGGCTCGTGGAGGTGTTTCCTCAGGGGAAAAAAGATACCCGCGATACATCAATAGCAAGAAAGATCCTTTTGGGACATCTGAAAAACGCCATGGTGTTCGTGCTCCTTGTCATTTGCATCGCGGGCCTTATCATGGCGGGAAACCCGCGGATCATCAAAGGATACCTTATTCCTCAAGAGATAAAAGAGTATATAGAAACTCAGAAAGAGATCGCCCAGCAATACGCTAAACAGGAGATATGGCTTTCAAGGATAAATACAGGTAACAATGCCCCCCGCCCATCATCTTCACCGGAGTAAAGGCAACATCCACGAACTTCGGCAGTTCTTTTGAATCAAGATCAATACTGCAGCGCAGTGTGTGAAAAACCCTGTTGGAATGTTTCAGAAAAAGCTTGAACTGTCCCTTGGCGTATCTCTTTTTCCCTACAATCTCCATGGACGGTATCATGAATACCGGCTCGGGATTCCCATCCCCGAAAGGACCCAGCATGTCGAGTTCATCGAGAAGCATGGGGGTGATATCAAACGGTGATATCTTCAGATCCACCTCATAAGATTCTTTCTCGCCTGACGAATCTTCTACAAGTCTGTCGAGTGCCCCTGCAAACTGTATGATCTTCGATTCATCGATATTCAATCCGACAGCCATTTTATGCCCTCCAAATTCATTCAGGAACTCCGAGGCGCTTGAAACAGCAGTGTGGAGATCAACCCCGTCAACCGACCTTCCGGACCCTATACCGATACCATCAACAATTGATATGACAATAGCCGGTCGTGAAAAGACCGATGTCAATCGAGAGGCTACAATCCCTATAACACCGGTATGCCAGTCTGTTCCTGCAACCACTATCACCTTGCCGATATGAGAACCCTGATCGAGCATGAGCAACACCTCTTTGAGTACCTTCTGTTCCTTGATCTGCCTGTGTCTGTTGAGCTCATTGAGCTCATTGGCAAGGCTTTGTGCCTCCCTTTCATCCTGCGTGGTCAGCAGTTCGAATGCCTTGCGTGCATCCGATACTCGGCCCGCAGCATTTATCCTCGGCCCGAGGATAAAACCGATATCCCTCGAAAAAAGCTTCCTGTTGATTCCGGAGACCCTTGCAAGGGCTGAGATCCCTACCCTGGCAGCTGTGTTGAGGACATTCAACCCTTCCTTGACAAGAATCCTGTTAATCCCGCTGAGTGCAACAACATCGGCAACTGTCGCCATGGCGACAAGATCGAGTTCACCCCTGAGGTTCGGAAGATCTTTCATCCCCTGGTCCCTGAGTAGGGATCTGAGTGCCACAATAAGATGAAAAACTACTCCAGCCCCGCAGAGATCTTCTCCGCCGAAGGGACATCCCGACTGTTTCGGATTGATTACCGCATAAGCCTTCGGCAGCTCATCACCAAGCTCATGATGGTCGGTGATGATTACATCCATGCCCAATGCATTGGCATAATCCACCTCTTTGCATCCCGTGATACCACAGTCTGCCGTGATCAACAGGCTCGCCCCCTGTTTATGCAACTCTTCAATCCCTCTAATATTGAGACCGTATCCGTCAATTGCCCGATCGGGTATGAAAACAACAGGAGGCGGCTGCCCTAAACTCACGACAAACCGGTAGATCAATGCAGCAGAGCATACACCATCGACATCATAATCCGTAAATACCCCGACTATCTCTTTATGTTCAATTGCCCTGGAGATTCTATTGCAGGCTTTGTCCATGTCCTTCATCATGCGCGGATCTCTTAGCTGGCCGAGATTGGGTGTGAGGAAGCTCAGGATCTCATCCGGATTGTCCATGCCGCGCAGACGCATCAATGACCTGAATATGGGGGAGAATTTCAGTTCCGGCAGAATGTTCCGATCTATTTGCCCTCTAATAACCCATTCGGGAGAAAGACATACCATGGCTCATTACTTAACCCTGGCATGAAAAATAGTCAAGATTTCTGATCGAGACGTCTCAGGGTTTATAAAGGTATTGCCGCAGCAATCTGCTCGTTTCCAGCATGTCCGGTGGTTTCACTTCCATTGTAATGGTTGCATCATATCCTTTGTCACTAAGAAGAGTCAGTATACCGGGATAGTCGATAATACCCTTACCGAGAGCGAGATGAAGATCATCCTTGACACCTGTGCCTCCATAGTTATCGTGCACGTGAACATGGGCGATCCTTTCAAACACATTCTCCATAAACCCGATAGACGTGTTTTCTCTCGAAAGAAGCTGGCCATGGCCGATATCGAGGGTCATCCTCAGATCGCCGATAGCATCAAAGGCAGGAGAAAAACTGTCGTATCGCTCACTCAGGTTTTCGATGCACAAGACGATATTCCTGTCTAAGGCATGGGCAACCATGCCCTTTAGCATATCGATCTTCTGTTCAACCAGATCGGCCGGCGCCCATCTCCTGTCCATCCAGAAATGAATGGTGGCCTTGTGTATATCAAGCCTTGAAGAAATGTCTATCAGCCTCATTATCTTGGGCACAAAACCTTTCCTGAGGCCCTTGATATCAAACGGATTCCCCTCGTTGGGATAATGTGCGGTAAAGAAAATACCATGGGCATCTTGCAGACGAAACAATTCGGTAAGCTGCCCGCCAGCCTCATCAGGGTCATTGAGAGAGATCTCCGCATAGGGATATCCGAGCCTGCCGACCTCATCAATCTCCTCCAGGGTATGAGCCCTTGCTCCGATAACTGCCATAATGAAACACCTTTCATCGGTAATTTTTCTTCTTTTAAACTCCTGCTTCGTCATACCATATAAAAGGGGCTTCAGAAACCTGTTCTATCTGTATTCGCACCCCTTAAGACACCTGAGAAGATAAAGTCTGTTGACTAAAAAAACTTCTTCTAACATGGATTCTGGGAATGCTCAGAGGTTCATTACATTGATTGCTTGACCATGGTTTTCAGTTGTTATAGATGTTTCTCGTCCTTTAAGGGGGCTTTTTTTTCTTGTTTTTATCCTATTGGTATTGTTAGAAGGAATCATGATAGAAAGTTGAGCAGTGCATGAAGATAAGTATTGCCATTAACTATTATTAATAAAGGATACTTCTCTGATAAATTCCTCGTCAGATCTGAAACGTATTACCAAATTGATCTCCCTGAGTTCGATTATTGGCGTAGTTTCCGGCCTTGGCGCTGTCTTGTTCTATTATCTGATTCAGCTGTGCAATCATCTTTTTCTCGAACGGACCGGGGCATTTTACCAGCCAACCATAAATGAAACGACCGGAGCTGTATCGCCGGTTCAAACAGATCTCATAGAAAAGATCTTTACACTGGGAAGCAGCGTGCCCTGGTTCCTTGCCCTGATCCCGGCAGCAGGAGGGCTTATCACCGGCCTTATCGTCTACACATGGGCACCTGAGGCTGAAGGACATGGAACAGATGCGGCCATAGACGCATTCCATAACAAAAAAGGGAGGATTCGCCCCAGGGTCCCTTTTATAAAAACGATCACCTCGGCAATCACCATAGGCTCCGGAGGTTCTGCCGGCAGGGAAGGCCCGATAGCTCAGATAGGGGCGGGGTTTGCCTCGTACCTGGCAACAAAGCTGAATCTCTCGGATCAGGAACGAAGAATCATGCTCGTTGCCGGCATGGGAGGAGGAATAGGCAGTATTTTCCGTGCACCTCTGGGAGGTGCACTGTTTGCTACAGAGGTACTCTACAAAGAAGCTGATTTCGAATATGAGGCCATTATCCCTGCGATCATTTCATCCATTGTCGGCTACTCGGTCTTTTCATCCATCGTGGGATGGGGGGCACTGTTCCACACACCCGAATTCATCTTCCGCAACCCCTTAGAGCTTATCTTTTATTTCATCTTCGCCATTTTCTGCAGCGGCCTGGGATATGTTTACGTCAGGGTATTCTACGGGCTGCGCGATGGTTTTTTCAACAGACTGCCCATCCCTACACATGTCCGACCGGCCATCGGGGGACTGATGATCGGCGCACTGGCCCTTGTTTATCCTCAGATCTTAGGCTCAGGGTATGGCTGGGTACAACTTGCAATCTATGGGAAAATGGCCATCGGTCTCATGCTTGTCCTTGCTTTTGCCAAGATACTGGCAACATCCTTCACTATCTCGTCAGGGGGAAGCGGCGGTGTATTCGCACCGTCTCTGGTAATAGGCGCCATGCTGGGCGGCGCATTCGGAGGAATCATTCACCAGATAGCACCCGGGATAGCCACTCAACCCACTGCATATGTAATCGTCGGGATGGCGGGTTTCTTCGCAGGGGTGGCAAACGCTCCGATATCTACACTGATCATGGTATGTGAGCTCAGCGGCAACTACGGCCTTCTCCCTCCCCTGATGCTGGTAAGCGTCTGCTCAATACTTTTCAGCAGGGGATTTACCATCTATTCAAAACAGGTGTCTTCCAGAACGGATTCACCTGCTCACAGGGGGGAATTTCTCATGGATGTTCTCGAAGGTCTTAGCGTGCAGGATGCTGTACAGATACCGAATTCCGTCTCCATTGTGCAGGAAGATACACCCCTTACAGACATCGTAAAACTCATCACCTTCAGCAAGTCCTCCTATTTCCCCGTGGTAAATGCATCCGGGTCGCTCACCGGCATTTTTGATATCCATGATGTCAGGAGAATACTCACCGATGAGTTCCTGCCCCACCTGGTAATTGCCAGAGATATCGCGGTAGAGGAAGTGATAACCGTCAGGCCCGGTGATGATTTGAAGACAGCGCTCTCGAGATTTACCATTAAGAACCTGGAGGAATTACCGGTTGTCGACCCTGATGATCCGAAAAAGGTGATCGGCATGATAACCAGGCGGCACCTGATCAACGCCTACAACCAGGAACTCTCCGCCAAAGGAACTGTCTGACCGGTCGATCGCTATGAATGAATCAAGCTGTCGATAATCCCTGCACATATGTCGGGTGCGCTCCATATGCAACGAACCGGGATTATCCTGACTGAAATACCCGGTTACGCCGCAGATCTTTCCCCCGGAATCATGCAGTAAGATTGGCTGCGGCTGAGGAATCAGCCCCACCTGAGTCATTGAACCCCGTCTTTGGTATCATCTCTTTCAGCCACAGGCCGTATGACGAGTTCCATACCATCGAGACCGACAACTTCAACACTGTCTCCGGGAATGATCGATGCGGGTCCCCTGGCATTCCAGTATTCCCCATGGCAGAAAACCTTTCCCCTTCCTGGCGCATCCCAGAGAAGGACCAGGGCCTTCTCTCCTTTCAGGCCCTGGGCGCCGCTTGCCGGTAAAGTCCTGTGGGCCTTTACAACAAGGTAGATGCAGGCAACAAAGAACGCGGTAAAGACCAGGGTAATGGGAAGGATCACCATGAGCGATACCTGGGCATAGAGCTCGGGTGTACGAAAAAGCAGCAGAGAACCAAGAATCATCGATATTACTCCTCCTACGGTAAGCAGGCCGAAACTCGGCACCTTTATCTCGGCAATGAAAAAGATGACGGCCAGAAGAATGAGCGCCACGCCTGCAAAATTCACGGGAAGTGTCTGAAGGGCAAAGAATGCGAGTATCAGGGATATGCCCCCTATGACACCGGGAAGGATAGCCCCTGGTGAAGAGAACTCGAAATAGATACCGGCAAGGCCTATGAGCATCAGAATATACGCCACATTCGGATTGGATATGGCTGCAAGAAGCCGGTATCTCAGCCCCATGGGATTTTCCACAAGATGTGCATCCTTTGTCTGGAGTTCAAACGTGGTGGCACCTTTTTTGATGACTCTTCCATCGAGCTGTGCAAGCAGGTCATCCATACTTTCTGCGAAAATATCCACCACGCCGATCTCAAGTGCCTCGTTGGCCGGAGTGGAGATGCTTTTACGAACCGCGTCTTCGGCCCATTGTTCGTTTCTCCCGCGCTCTTTTGCTATGCTCCGCGCGTAAGCGACTGCATCGTTGGTGACCTTCTCCTTCATCGTCTCGCTCTCGCCTTCCTTTTCCTGGGTCGCCCCGATACTGACCGGATGGGCCGCACCGATATTTGTCCCGGGCGCCATGGCTGCAACATCAGCGGCAAGGGCAATAATTGCGCCGGCCGAAGCTGCTCGTGCACCCTTGGGCGAGACATAGACTATCACCGGAATATTCGCATTCATCTCATGCTGAATAATATCCCTCATTGCCGTATCGAGTCCGCCAGGCGTATCGAGACGTATAATGACCGCAGCCATGTTTCCGGCAAGCGCATCGTCAATGTTCTCGATAAGATAGGATGCAACAGGAGGACTGATTGCATCCTTGACCTCAACGACAAGAATCTCCGACCCGAACAGAAGCCAGGGGGTAAAGATCACGAGAGCACACAAAAAAGCGATCCACTTTCCTATTCGGACCGCGGGATCTGCAAAAAATCCATGACTTTTTTTATATCGTTCCATACATCCCTCTTCTTTGATGGATTTTGAAGAAGATAACTCGGGTGATATGTGGGCATTACCGCAATACCCTTATATTCCCTGAATATTCCCCGTAACTTACTTATAGGAGTCTTGATATCCAAAAGATTCTGCGTGGCTGTCCTGCCCAGGGTCACAATGACCCTGGGCTGGACAGCCGCTATCTGTGATTCGAGAAAACCTATGCAATGTTCAACCTCTTCAGGCAGGGGATCCCTGTTTCCAGGAGGCCTGCACTTGAGAATATTGGCTATGTACACCTCGGACCTCTTCAAACCCATTCCGTTTTCTATGATACTAGTCAGGAGTTTGCCTGCAGGGCCTACAAACACTCTGCCTGTTTCATCTTCTGAAGCCCCGGGGGCCTCTCCGATAAACATCAGGGATGCCCTGGCATTGCCTTCACCAAAAACGAGGTTCTTTCTCGTACGGCAAAGCGGGCACAACTTACAATCGCCCATTGCACCCAAAACACCGTCCAGATCGTTGCTTTCTTCACGGAAAGGCTCACCATGGGGGAGAATCAGATACCTGCCGGCCCAGGAGGCTTCCTCGCGGATTACCTGAAGCAGAAGGTCCTTCACACCCTTTCTCTTATGAAATCCAGTATCTTGTGCGCCAAAGTGACTTTATCCATCTGTTCGAAATCATCAAGAATACCTTCGGGAGTCAGGACGATGCCGCTGTTAGTATCCGAGGCAAAACCGCTCCCAGTCTGACCTATCCTGTTGGCAACGATCATATCCAGACCTTTTCTTTCCATCTTGTCCTTTGCGGAATCGGCGAGATTTTCGGTCTCGGCTGCAAATCCTACGAAGAACCTGTCCTCTTTCATGGGTTTGATCGCAGACAAGATATCGACACTCGGATTAAGGGCAATGGAAGACAGCTTGTCCCCCTTCTTGATCTTTGCATCTGTGTATGTACTCGGGACATAATCAGCCACTGCTGCTGCCATGATGAGTACATCTGCATGCTGAAGGTTTTCCTGAACAGCTGTGAACATCTGATGAGCACAACGCACCATCACTACCTCAGCCCATGGCGCATAATCTATATTTACCGGACCGCTTATCACCTTTACCCTGGCGCCTCTCAGACAGGCCGCCTCAATAAGGGCACTGCCCATCCTGCCTGTGGACCTGTTTGTGATAAACCTGACAGGATCGATATCCTCGCACGTAGGACCGCAGGTTATCAATACCGATACACCTTCAAGATCCTGCTGAAAAAGCAGTCTCTCGACCTCTGCCACAATCCGCTGGGGTTCCGGCAATCTTCCGGCTCCCTCCCAACCGCACGCAAGTTCCCCCACAGCAGGTTCAAGGATATGGACACCTCTTTTCCTGAGAATTTCGAGATTATCCTGCGTTGCCTTGTTCGAAAGCATATTCACATTCATGGACGGGCATACCAGGACAGGAGCCTTAGATGCAAGGACCGTGCACAAAAGCAGGTCATCGGCGATCCCCTGTGCAAGTTTCGCGATACAGTTTGCCGTAGCCGGTGCAATAAGAAAAAGATCGGCCCTGTCTGCAAGGGCAATATGCTCCACCTCATAGGCATTGGAAAGGACAGTGGAAAACATATCTGTATGTACAGGCCTTCCAGTGAGGGTCTGTAATGTAAGAGGAGTTACAAACTCTCTGGCAGAATCGGTCATGACGGCATGCACTTCAATCCCGGCGCCTGTAAGTCCGCGCACTATAAGAGGCGCCTTATATGCGGCAATACCTCCGGTGATACCGAAGACTACTGTCTTACGGCCTAGATCTTCCCCTGTGGAATTACCCATATCTCCACCCTCGTACCGAGAGGATTTTCTGTTATAAGGATACTGGCTATCCTCTCGCTTTTCTTGAAAAAGAGCTTGATCGATCCCTGATATTCATACTGGTTAAGAGCTGTCCACCCGTCAGAGTACATGGAGGTAATGAAAAACTGGGCAAGAGATCCGCTCTCAAGGCGCCCGCTAAGGACCAACCGCCCATGCGCATTCGTAATGTAGCTCTCCTTGGTATCCTTGTTGAGACCTCCGGGTACCAGCACGTCATTGAAATCAAAGTACCTGGGAGATGGTTTAACCGAAGGGGTTGAGGTTGAACCCTGGAAATTCTCCTTCAATTCAGCACAGCCTGGAATAAATACCACCATCATGAGTAAAGTGATACTGTAGAGCAACACTCTTTTCATCATCTACCCCCCTTAAAGGAATGGATTGTACCTGCGTTCAGTCCCTATGGTCGTGGCAGGACCATGACCCGGAAGTACGCGCACATCATCACCTAACGGGATGAGGCGTGTCTTGATCGACTGGATCAGGGTATTATAATCTCCGCCGGGCAGGTCTGTGCGACCGATAGACCCGGCAAAGAGGGTATCGCCTGCAAAGCAGTACTTGCCGTCGCTGGAGACCAGAGATATCCCGCCTGGCGAATGTCCGGGGGTTTCGATGACCGTAAGGGTAATATCCCCGCAACAGATCTGATCACCATCACAGAGGAATCGGTCCGGCTCCGGCGGCTGCTCGATACTTACCCCGAAAAGCCTGCCCATTTTTGACGCTGTATGCAGGATGGGCAACTCGAGATTATGAAGCATGATCTCTGGATTATAAGCATTCTTGATCTCTTTAAGGGCGCCGATATGATCGACATGGGCATGGGTATTTATCACCGCCTTTACATGAACGTCCATTTTCTCTATCTCCTGCATGATCCTGTGGCCTTCTCCTCCAGGATCAATAACGATTGCCTCATGCGTAGAATCATCTGCAACAATGAAACAATTGGTCATAAATTCGGATACCACAACCGTGCTTATCAACATAACTTCTCCTTGCGTGTTTGACGAAGGAATGAACGATCGCCAATTAATTGAAAATCATGGGTACATGATAGTATACCGGGGGAGATTGGTCAACAGGCATAACTATTGAAGCAGCATGGGAATATTACCGCAACTTAATGCCAAACAGGCGGGTCTACGAGCATTAAGGGATATCGTACCGACAATCGATCCCCTATCGTCGTAAAGTTTTACATACATAATACCGATC
>OMKS01002662.1_pt1 | contig 14738 bp, 19 predicted proteins | sample 1674721 | NCBI WGS metagenome assembly OMKS01 (sample SAMN06264996, study PRJEB25208) | sediment metagenome | isolation source: hot spring sediment | place: USA: California | collected 2014-09-02
GCATAATACAATCCCTTGCCATAACGTTCTGGCTGAGGACTGTTGAGATAGGCGCGGTAAAGCTCGTCCCTGATTATTCGGTTATGTTTGTTTTAACGACTATTTTTACCCTGACAGGCGGGACAATATTTCTTATGTGGCTCGGCGAGCAGATGACGGAATACGGAATAGGAAACGGTATGTCAATGCTCATCCTGGCCGGAATAATAGCCGCAATCCCCGGGCAGATCGGCAATGTATCGGCTCTTATATCAGCCGGTTCCGTCTCGGTTTTCCAGGTTATATTCTTTGCCGCCGTAATGCTCGCGATGACGGCTGTCGCCGTAATTTCGCAGCAGTCATTCAGGAAGATACCGGTTCAGTACGCGCAGAGGATAGTCGGCCGCAAAATATACCGCGGCCAGTCCACGCAGCTGCCTCTTAAAATAGATTACTCGGGCGTTATAGCGGTTATCTTCGCCTCGTCGGTAATGATTATACCGTCAATGGCGGCAAAGCTTTTTGAGCGGCCGGGGCAGTCGGACATGATTCAAAACGCGCTGTCAATGATTAACAGTTTCTTCTCGGCGGGGCACCCTGTTTATACTGTTATTTACGCGGCGCTGATTATTTTCTTCTGCTATTTTTATACGGCCATAACATTTAATCCCAAGGACCTTGCCGAAAACATGAAGAAAAACGGCGGTTTTGTGCCGGGAATAAGGCCGGGACAGCCGACCGCGGATTATATCAACGACATTCTTTCGCATATTACGCTGGGCGGCGCGTCCATGATAGTGTTAATAGCCGTCATACCCGATATAGTGGGGCAGATGACCGGCATCGGTTTTTATTTTGGAGGAACGACCTTGCTCATTCTTGTGGGCGTGTCAATAGATACCGTGCAGCAGATTGAGACTCACCTGCTGATGAGGCACTATGACGGGTTCATGAAATCGGGACGAATACGGGGACGAAGGGCGTAGAAAAAGAGGCCGCCTGAAAACGGCTTAATACAAGGAGGAAGGGCATGATTCTTATATTGTTAGGGCCTCCGGGCGCAGGCAAAGGAACGTACTCGCAGAAACTGATTGAAAAGTATAAGATACCGCAGATATCGACGGGAGACATTTTGAGAGCCGCGGTAAAGGCAGGAACAGAGCTTGGAGTGAAGGCAAAGGAGTACATGGACAGCGGGCTGCTGGTTCCTGATGAGATAATAGTGGGCATTGTGGACGACCGGATAAAAGAGGCTGACTGTAAAAACGGTTTTCTTCTTGACGGCTTTCCGAGAACAGTGGAGCAGGCAAACGCGATAGCCTCGATTTTTGAGAAGAACGGGCTTAAGCTTGACGCGGTTGTCAATATCAAGGTTACTGACGATATTTTAAAGAAGAGGCTGACAGGAAGAAGGATGTGCAGAAAATGCGGCGCGAATTTCAATGTTAACACGCTGCCGCCTGCCAAAGACGGCGTTTGCGATAAGTGTGAAGGAGAACTTTACCAGCGCGATGACGACAAGGAAGATGTAATAGAAAAGAGGCTTCAGGTTTACGGGCATCAGACGGCGCCTCTTATAGATTATTATAATGAGAGAAAGGCATTAAAGGACGTGGACGCGAATGAAGGTACAATTGATGAAATTGTGGAAAAGATAGCAGAGGCGGTAAAAGGCTGAGGCCTTTGGCAGATGATTGAGCTTAAAACCGAAAATGAGATAAAACGGATAAAAGAAAGCTGCAGGATTACGGCGTATGTTCTTAACAGGCTAAAAGAGATGGTGAAGCCGGGAATGCCTTCAATAGAGCTTGACTCTGAGGCGAGAAGGCTTGTCGCTGAAAGGAAGGCTAAACCCGCTTTTCTGGGTTATCGCGGATATCCAGCAGCCGTATGTGTTTCCATAAACAGCGAGGTTGTGCACGGAATACCCTCGAAAGAGAGGGTGTTTAAGGAAGGCGACATAGTCTCCATAGATTTTGGCGTGGAATACGGCGGTTTCTACGGCGATTCGGCTGTAACCGTGGCCGCGGGCAGGATCTCCCCGGAAGCCGTAAAACTCATGGATGTGACGCGCGAGTGCCTTGAGAGGGGCATAGAAAAGGCTGTTCACGGCAACAGGCTGTATGATATATCGGCCGCGATACAGCAAAACGCCGAGGAAAACGGATTCTCTGTTGTAAGGGATTTTGTGGGGCACGGCATAGGAAGGCAGATGCACGAGGAGCCCATGATACCCAATTACGGAAATCCCGGCACCGGCGCTGAACTGAAAAACGGGATGGTATTCGCGATAGAGCCGATGGTGAATGCGAAGGGTTTTGAGGTTGTTGTGCTTGAGGATGACTGGACCGTAGTTACGCAGGACAGGAGCCTCTCGGCGCATTATGAACATGTGGTCGCCGTAACAAAAAACGGCCCCATAATACTTACAAAAGAGTAAGAAGCACTTATAAATCAACTGAAAGGCGGTAAAGATGTCGAAAGAAGATTTAATAGAAGCTGAAGGAAGCATAGTTGAACCGCTGCCGAACGCTACATTCAGGGTTGAACTGACAAACGGGCACAAGGTTCTGGCGCATGTATCGGGAAAGATGAGGATGAATTTTATAAGGCTGCTGCCGGGAGACAAGGTTACCGTGCAGCTTTCTCCCTACGACCTGTCAAAGGGCAGGATTATTTTCAGGCACGGCGGCAGGCCGAGGCCTGAAAATAAAGACAAGAAAAAATGAGGTGAACAATAGATGAAAGTAAGGGTTTCGGTCAAGAAGATATGCGAGAAATGCAAGATGATAAAACGCAAAAACGTGGTAAGGGTTATCTGCAAGAACCCGAAACACAAGCAGAGGCAGGGATGATGCCCGCCGCATGCATAATTATAATGATTAAGGAGGCTTAACTTTGGCGCGTATAGCAGGTGTTGATTTACCGAAAAACAAAAGGATTGAAACGGCTCTTACTTATGTCTTTGGAGTGGGCGATTCGCTCTCCAAGGCGATTTTAAGCGAGGCCGGCGTAAACCCGGATACCCGTGTGTTTAATCTTACGGAGCAGGAAGCTTACAAAATTCAGGAGATTATAACAACCAGGCGCATTAAAGTGGAAGGAGACCTGAAGAAAGAAGTGTCGCAGAATATAAAGCGGCTCAAGGATATAGGCTGTTACAGGGGCTTAAGGCACAGAAAGAACCTGCCTTTAAGAGGGCAGAGGACCCGTTCGAACGCAAGGACGAGGAAAGGCCCGAGAAAAACAGTCGGTGCGAAAAAAGCGGCGCCGGCTCCCAAATAGGCGAAAAATATTTAAGGAGGATTAATTTTGGCTAAGGCAAAAAAAGCAAAAGCAGTTCCGGAACTGGCAGTTGTCAGGATTAAATCAACGTTTAATAACACCATAGTGTCAATAACCACCCGGGAAGGGGATGTAATATCCTGGGCAAGCGGCGGCATGGTAGGCATGAAGGGCGCCAGAAAATCAACGCCTTTTGCGGCGCAGCTTGCGGCTGAAAAGGCCGGGAAGCAGGCTTTTGACGCCGGTGTTAAAAAAGTGGAAGTATATGTAAAAGGGCCGGGAGAGGGAAGAGAGCCGGCCATAAGGGCGCTTCAGGGTGTCGGGCTGGAGATAGTATCCATTAAGGATGTTACCCCCATACCCCACAACGGATGCAGGCCCCCCAAGAAAAGAAGGGTATAAATAAGGCGCTTTACCCGCGCTTAATTATTGAAATTGTTGACGATAACAAGGAGGTAGTAAATTGGCAAGATATACAGACGCGTTATGCAGGCAGTGCAGGCGGGAAGGTTTAAAACTTTTTCTTAAAGGAGACAGGTGTATGACGGAAAAATGCGCTTTTTCAAGAAGGCCGTATATTCCCGGAGTGCATCATGGCAACCAGAGAAGGAAAATATCGGAATATGGAAAGCAGCTCAGGGAAAAGCAGAAGGTGAAGAGGATTTACGGCGTGCTTGAGCGGCAGTTCAGGAAAACATTTACCGAGGCAAACAGGCTCAAGGGAGACACCGGTGAAAATCTTCTGAAACTTCTTGAAAAGCGGCTCGACAATACTGTTTATAAGTCTGGGTTTTCCGGCAACAGGCGCGACGCCAGGCAGATGGTGGCGCACGGCCATGTACGGGTTAACGGAAAGAAGGTTGATGTGCCTTCTTATATTGTGCGGGTAGGGGACAGGATAACCCTTGCCGAAAAAACGCTTAATATTAATTCCGTCAAGAAGGCTATTGAAACGGCGCAGAAAAAGAAGACTTCGCCGTCCTGGATAGCCGCTGACTACGACAAAAAAACAGCTGAGATCAAAAATGACCCGATAAGGACCGATATAACGATACCGGTTCAGGAGCAGCTTATAGTTGAGCTGTACTCAAAATAAAAAAGCGAAAGGGGAAAATATAATGAAATGGAAAAACCTGCAAAAACCAAAGAAGCTTGAAAAGGAAGAGTTAAGCGATACGTTTGGAAGGTTTATTTCCGAGCCGTTTGAGCGCGGTTATGCCGTTGCCATAGGGAACGCGTTAAGGCGCATACTCCTTTCTTCGATACCGGGCGCGGCCATAACATCCGTAAGGATTGAGGGCGTACAGCACGAGTTTGAGACGGTAAAAGGCGTGATGGAAGATGTCTCCGAGATAATACTCAATCTCAAACAGGTGAAAATTGTTCTTGAGGGCGACGCGCCTAAAAAGATATACCTTGAGGCTTCAGGCGAAAGAGAGGCGACGGCAGCCGATATCAAGGCGGATTCAGACATTAAAATACTGAATCCCGAGCTGCACATCGCGACACTGACGGCAAGGGACGCGAAGCTTATGATGGAACTGGAAATAGACCAGGGAAGGGGTTATGTGACGGCCGACAAGAACAAGAGGGCTGACATGCCCATCGGCACGATTCCCATAGATTCAATCTTCACCCCGGTTATAAACGCGAAGCTTGAAGTGGGCAATACAAGGGTCGGGCAGATAACCGACTATGACAAACTTGAGCTTGAAATCAAAACAGACGGCAGGATAACGCCGGAAACATCGCTTACCCAGGCGGCCCTTATTTTGAGGGAATACCTGAATATATTTATCACGCAGGAAGGCGATGTTGAGATTAAAGAAGACAAGATAGACGAGGAAAAGGAAAAACAGAAGGTGCTTCTGGGCAAGAGCGTTGAGGAGCTTGAACTTTCTGTCCGATCGTCTAACTGCCTGAAGAACGCTAATATCAAGACAATTGTTGACCTTGTAACCAAGTCAGAGGTTGATATGCTTAAATACAGGAATTTTGGAAGAAAATCGCTGAATGAGATTAAAGAGGTTCTGTCCGAGATGGGTATAGGGCTGGGAATAAAAATAGACAAGGAAATAATCAAGGAAATAAAAAAATCCGTTAAAAAATGAAGGCGCAGCGGATAAATTGTTATTAAAGCATAAGGAGCAACCTGATGAGACACGGCAAGAGAGGAAAAAAATTTAGCAGGCCAAAGGGCGGCAGGGCCGCTTTAATGAGGAACTTGTCCAAACAGCTGTTTATTCACGGCAGGATAATGACCACAATTACGAAGGCAAAGGTTTTAAGAGGATTTGTTGAGCCGCTTATTACAAAGGCAAAAAGAGGGACACTGCATGATATACGGCAGGTGTCAAGAATGATTAACAACAGGGATATCCTGAAAAAGCTTGTGAAGGAAGTGGCCCCTCTTTACAGCGCGAGAAACGGCGGGTACACCAGGATAATAAGGCACAAGAACAGGCCCGGTGACAACGCTCAGCTTGCGATAATAGAGCTGATTGACAGTGAAAAGGTATATAAAAAGGAAGAGACTAAAAAGCCCGGCGCGAAAAAGGAAAAAGAGGCAAAAGAAGTTAAGGAAGTAAAGGAAGCCAAGCCGAAAAAAGAGAAGGAAAAAAAGGAAGAGAAGAAAAAACCCGTTAAAAAAGCGGCCAAGAAGTAGCGGCCGGTGTTAAGCGGAAATATTCCAAAAGGAGGATTGAAGATGCCGTTAATCGGGACAAAAGAGATGTTTGAACGCGCCAATAAAGAAGGGTATGCGGTAGGCGCTTTTAATGTTAATGATATGGAAATACTGCAGGGAATAGTGGACGCCGCGAAAGAGGAAAACGCGCCCCTTATACTTCAGGTATCCGCAGGAGCCAGAAAATATGCCAGGCCGGGATACCTGATACACCTGGTTAAGGCCGCTGAGGAAGATTCGGGGCTGCCGATAGCCCTTCACCTTGACCATGGAGAGGATTTTGAGATATGCAAGTCGTGTGTTGACGGCGGTTTTACCTCCGTGATGATAGACGCCTCGAAATATCCGCTTGATGAAAACATAAAACTCACAAAGCAGGTTGTTGATTATGCGCACGCAAAGGGCGTGGTTGTTGAGGCTGAGCTCGGCAAGCTTGCGGGAATAGAGGATGACGTTAATGTCGCGGCAGCTGACGCCAAGTTTACGGACCCCGAACAGGCGGCTGAATTTGTCAAGAAGACCGGCGTTGATTCGCTCGCGATTGCCATAGGAACGAGCCATGGCGCCTATAAGTTTAAGGGCGAGGCAAAGCTTGATTTTGAAAGGCTGCAGAAGATAATGGATATCCTGCCGGAAAAATATCCGCTTGTGCTTCACGGCGCGTCGTCAGTGCCGCCGGAGCTGGTGGCGAAATGCAATAAATACGGCGGAAAAATGCCCGGAGCGCAGGGTGTACCTGAGGATTTTTTAAGAAAGGCCGCGGCAATGGGTGTCGCCAAGATAAACATTGACTCCGATTTAAGGCTCGCGATGACAGCCACAATCAGGGAAGTATTCGCCACGAAGCCTGAGGAGTTTGACCCGAGGAAATACCTGGGCCCGGCGCGCGATGCGATTAAGGCTGTTGTGAAGAATAAGATTAAAAACGTGCTGGGATGTTCGGGAAAAGCAGTTTAAGTTTTTAAACCGGGCTTCCATACATAAGCAAAACAAAAACCCCGCGGTTACCCCCGCGGTGTTTTTGTTTTGGGGCAATGGCTGTTTTGTGTCCGTATAACCTGCAAATTACAAATTTCAAATTGTAAATTGTCTTTACTTGAGGTGGGCCGGGGCAGGCAGCGGAGAAATTTCGCCGATTTACATCGGCGGTGAGCCCGGTCAGCCAGAGACTCGTGAATATGCGCGATTAGGCTTGCGCGGGTGTTAGGGCGGTTTGAACGCTGATGTGCATTGATGTTTGGGATGAAGTTGTTTAGCGCGCAACACAGACGCGCCCTGAGTTCTCGACGAAATTTTCCACTGCCAGCCCCGTCCTGCGATGGTGGGTGTTGGGGCAATGGTTTTTTTGTAATCGTATTAACTTGTAAATTGAAAATTCTAAATTTAAACTGCCTTTCTTGGGGCGGTCAAGTGCTGTGGTTAACATGAAACATGGAACGTGAAACCTTGAACTTTGAGCTTTGAACCTTAAACAGTTGCATCACGTCCGCACATATTTTGTCAGCTTAACAGATTCGGGTTTATGCTTTATATTTAGCGCTAAAAATCGGTTAATGGAATCCGGAGTCAATTCGCGAAACCAATCCGCTTCAAATACTTGATTTCATGCTGTTTTACGGCTATACATTTAATAGAGGGATTTTGAAAAAGGCGGTGGTGATATGAGTAGAGACCCCGAGACGCAGGCCACTGTACTCTTCGTAATTATAATGATTATTACCTTTTTTGCCGGTGATTATGTGATGTATTTTTTGCCTTTTATAATTGGTGCTTATATTTTTATGTTTGTGTTTTGGGGTTCGTCTTACAGTTATGGGACTGATAACCGGGAAAATCAGGAACGCGGGGGGCACGAATACCAAAAGTCCTGGATTGATTCTGAAAATGAGTACAATTCGATTGCGCTTGGCAAGGAACAGTATTGTTTGTGGGAGAGAAAGAGTATTACATTCTACTGCGGCGGTTCCATCATCGCCATCTGGAAGCGGGATAAATACGGCAATATTACGGATAATAAGGAGGGAGAGGCTGTCAGCGGGGGGTTTGACAGTTTTTGCATTGAAGGCAGAAACTGTTTCGGAGCAAGGACATATTATGACAAAAACAGGCTCTCGGACGGTGAGATTTACTGGACGTCGGGTGAGTTGATAAAGGCACTGGTTTTTGAGGATGAAAAACTTACCGGCCCGTTTATGATGCGGGGCAAAATACGGTTGAACCGGGGAATGCTGGTTATGGGGCGCAAGGAAGGTGTTGTTGAGGGCTATTATAATAACGGGAACCGGCAGTCTCAATATGTTTATAAAAACGGGCTGAGAGAAGGCGCGTTTACGGTCTTTCATCCTTACGGAAAGCTGCGCGAAGAGGGGGAGTATATAGGCGGAAAAAGGTGCGGTTATGTGAAGGCTTATAATGCTGACGGAGAGCACATTAACGACGTTTATTATAACGCCGGAAGAATGATAATAGAGACCCGTTACGGACTGAATGGCAGGGTTGACGGCGAATATGTGTCGGATGAGATAAAAAAGATAGGAGCGGGAACAGCGGAGATAAGAGAGATAAAGAGGCTTGCTGCCATGAAAAACAGGCTGGCTCAATACGGCCTTATTATGGAGGACCCGAAAAGCGACAGTTTTCCGCGGGTGCGCGTGATAAAAAAACCCGGTAGCAGCGGATGCCTTAAGGAGTTTTCGTGTGAGGAAGAGCTCATGAAATGGTGCGGAAATAAGGAAAACATCAGGAAGCTGGCCGCTAAAACGCGAAAAAAAATCTTTACCGAGCACTATTACGGGGCTGACGGCCGGCCAGCAAAAGAGATAAGAAAGCATGGAACTGCCGCGGGCGGGCAGGCGTCTAATACGTAAGAGTAAAAGACAAATAAGAAAGACATTGATCAGATAAAAGCTATAAGTGATGAAAGTTTAAACATGCAAAGGTTTTAAAGCGGGAAAAAACTTACAGCATAATACCAAGGTTAATCAAAGGAGTGCCGGGAAAAATTATTTGTTTTTTTTTCGGCATCTGCAAAATGGCGAAAAAAGTCAAGTCTATTGCGGGGACTTTGTTGTATATTGCGGTAAAAGAGGTATCTGATGAAATATACTGTATATGAAAAAAATATAAACAGAGCTGTTGCATATGTGGAAAAAAACATAAAAACAAATGTGTCCTATGCGGGCGCGGCATTGGCAGCCGGGATGTCGCCCGATAATTTTTGGCGTGTTTTTAAGAAGCTTTTTAAGGAGACTGCGGTAAGCTACATAAGGGGCAGAAAACTGACGCTTATAGCGAAAAAAATACTGAAAACACGGCGCAGCATAAATGAAATAAGTTATGAATACGGCTACGAGTCGCAGGAAGTCTTTACCCGTTCCTTTAAGAAACGGTTTGGAATGACGCCTGCGGCATACCGTAAAAAAGGAAGGCGTTTTTATTTTCTGGAAAAACACAGGCTTGATGAGGTTTCTGTCAGGCACATTCTCTGCGGCGGAATAAGCCTTGAACCCAAAATTGTAAGAATCAAAGAATTCAAAATAAGGGGAATCGGTAGGAGGCTGCGAGTGAACGGGTGTGTCAAAAACAGCGGAAAAGCCTTTATTAAGGCGGGGGAAGGGCGCGGCGAGACGGCTAAAAACTGCGGCAGAAAAATATTCGCGTATATAGAAGCTGTGAAAAGTTCAGGAATTAGGCAGATTCTGGCAGATGATGAATTTTTTGTCCTGATAGGATGTGAAAAATGGAAACTGCCGGGAGCGGGGACAGTGAAAAAAATAGGAGCCGGCAGGTACGCAAAGTTCATGCACAGAGGGCCGCCTGAAAATACTCCTGTGAGTTATAGATACATATTCGGGAACTGGATGGAGAAAAAGAACCTAAAAAATCAGCCGGCCTATTTTTTTGAGTGCGCGGCGGCCAGAGGAAGGACGGCTGAAAAGTTTCAGACGGAAATCTATATCCCTTTAATGAGACAAGGAAAAGGGCGCGGCTGATAGGAGGGAAACTATTGAATATGCATATGTCTGAAAGAAGCGGCGTTGTATTTGCCCATTTTTCCGGTGGGTTTGACGCCGGAGAGGCCAGACAAAGCTGTGAAAGGATAAAAGAGGCGGGAATGGGAGCGGCAAAAGGGTATGTATTTGATTTTACAGAAGTGCAGGACGGTTTTGGCGTTTTTGATGCCTACAGTTTTCTCGAGATAATTGCTGATTATTGCGGAGATTTTGGCAGGATTGCCATTCTTAAGGAGATTGGAGCCTCGGAAGGGGAGGCGTTTTGCGTGGAAATCGGAAAGGACAAGGGGCTGCTTATTAAGGGGTTTGACGACAGTGAGGAGGCTGCCAGATGGGCGGGAGGGGAAGAGAAATAATAACAAACGGGCCGGGAGTGTCAGCTCCGGCAATGTCAAATGTCATGGGATTGTCGGGTGAAGAAGGCGGAAGAAACCAACCGGGGCAAAATCAAGGGGAAAAATGAAAATAATAACAGGAATAATCATGCTTGTAAAAACATGCAAAGATGTTAATATATGAATAAATAAAAACTAAGGAGGTGTTGTATGGACTGGAAAAAAATACGGGAAGACATTCGGGGCGTTATGAAAGAAGGCATGGCGAAGCTTAAGGAAGGGGCGGAAATCGCGGGCAAAAAGGCAGGGGAGCTGACCGAAGAGGGGAAGAGGCGGCTGAAGATTAATGAAATCAAAACAAACATACACAACGAGACAGCGGACCTTGGCGCGAGGATTTACGAGTTGGAAAAGGAAGCGCCGGGGACAATAACGGATGTTATGGTTGCGCAGCATGTCGAGAAAATAAAAAAACTTGCTGAAGAGCTTGAGGCGCTGGAAAAAAATAAATAATACGGGTGAGCGCGCTGAAAAATAAAATTTTTATTCCGCTGTTGCTAATACCCCGGGCCTTGGCCCGGGGATGAGCATATCGGGATCAATGCGCAAGGCGCAAACTTATCGGAACAAAAATACCCCGCACCTTGGTGCGGGGATTTTTATTACAGCCGCGGTTGTTGCGGCGGTATTTTTGGCGTGGCAGGCCGCCTATCACAGCTTAAAACCGCTTCCGGAGGGCGTAAATATCGAATCGCCGGTTTTTGATATTCCGGAGGATAAGATAAGATTTTTAGGCGACATTACCTATCGGGACGCAAATGGGGAGCGCCATATAAAGCAGACGGTATATGACGAAGTCTTTAAACTGATAGCCGCCGCAAAAGAATACATTGTTGCCGACATGTTCCTTATTAATTCCTTTCAGGGCGCTGTCCCCGAAAAACACAGGCTGCTTTCCGTTGAATTCAGCGAAACCCTGGCAATGAAGAAAAAAGAGAACCCGGAAATCCGGACAATTGTCATAACGGACGGGATTAATAATCTTTACGGCAGCCTGCCGTCCCCGCAGTTTCAGGTTATGAAGGAGGCGGGTGTCGGGCTGATAATAACCGATTTGAACGCGCTGCGTGACAGCAATATCCTGTATTCCCCTCTCTGGAGGCTGTTCGTAAAGCCATTTGGCGAGCCCTCAAAACCCGGCGGTATTATTCCCAATCCCATAGACGGCTCAAATGAGGGAATAGGAATACGCGCGGCGCTTAAACTTCTTAATTTTAAGGCGAACCACAGGAAGGTGATTGTCGCGGATACGCCCCGCGGCCCTGCTGCGGTAATAATGTCAGGAAACGCGCAGGACGCGTCGAGCGCGCATACCAATACGGGGATACGAATAGAGGGCCCAATCTGCGGCGAGATAGCGCGGAGCGAGATGAATGTGGCCCGGTTTTCCGGTTATAAGGGGCCGTTAGCCGTGGTTTTAGAGCCGGGCAGCCCGAAAGGCGAAGTCCGCGCTCAGTACCTGACCGAAGGCCGCATAGCGCGTAAAATGGAGGAGCTTATTGAGATGTGCGGGCCCGGAGACTCCATTGATATGATAATGTTCTTCCTGTCCGATCAAAGAATAATAAACGGGATGATACGCGCTGCAAAACGGGGCGCCTCTGTCAGGGTTGTGCTTGACCCCAACAAAGACGCCTTTGGCAGGCCTCAGAGCGGTATTCCGAATACAGGAGCGGCAAAGAGGCTTGTAAATAAATCAAACGGCAGCGTCAGGGTGCGCTGGTACGACACCGGCGGCGAGCAGTGCCATGCCAAGATGACGCTTTTCAGGATTGGGGGAAAAGAATTCATGATAAACGGGTCCGCGAACATGACGAGGAGAAACCTGAGGAATTTTAATCTGGAGTCGGTTTTATTTCTTGAGAGTGAAGGCGCGGGATTTATGAGCGATGGACGTGATTTTTTTGACGATATATGGAAAAACAGGGGAATGCACTGTACGGTTGATTACGGGGTTTACAGGGATGAAAATTTACTGAAGTATATTTATTACAGATTTCAGGAAGCGGCAGGAACGGGGACATTTTAAGCCTGAAATGCCGGAAATAACAGAGAAAAAGGAGAGGCGTGATGAAGCGTTACCTCAAAGAACACGAGGAATTTGTGAAGCGCAGGCTGCTTGAATCGGCTGAGGAATATGACTGGGCGGCCCTTAAAGAACATCACCTTAAGCGTATTTCGTTTATGCAGCACGAGAGGCTCATTCACCTGCTTGTTACCCTGGCTTTTGGCGTGTTCCTGTTCCTCTCTGTTGCGGCTGTTTACTGCGGAGGCGCGGTGGAGATGGCAGCCGCCGTTATTCTGATACTTTTGCTGTTAATCCCGTACATACACCACTACTACAGGCTGGAGAACGCTGTTCAGCGCTGGTATAAGCTTGCGGATGAAATAGACAGGAAAATAAACGGGGCATTATAAGGCGCTGCGGAAATAAAGGAGGCAAAATGAAGTCTTACACCGAATATCCGGTCTTTAACACAAGTGAAAAGATTGAATTCGTAAGAATAACGGACAGGGTTGAGGCTGCGCTTAAAAAGTCAGGGATAAAAGAGGGGCTGATTCTTGTTACTGCCATGCACATAACCGCTTCTTTCTATGTGAATGACAATGAAGGCGGCCTGATGGAGGATATTAAAGAGTGGCTGCAAAAACTGGCGCCTTACGGCCCGTCTTACAGACACCACGCGACAGGGGAAGACAACGGCCACGCCCATTTAAAATCCCTTTTAATGCATCACCAGGTAGTTGTGCCTGTAACCGGAGGGAAGATTGATTTTGGGCCGTGGCAGGAGGTATTTTATGCCGAGTTTGACGGGCAGAGAAAAAAGCGCGCGATGATTAAGGTTATAGGGGAGTGAGGGGAGTTAATATTTGATAAGCTGAATTTTATAGTTACGGCTAACCTGAACTGCCCCGCGCTACAGCAGTTCCTTAATATCCGCCTCAAATACGGATTTTGGCCTGAAGCCCACATAAACTTTGCGTATGACACCCTGCCTGTCTATCACGAATGTTGTGGGAAGGCCGGTTATGCCTCCGTAGTCATTGGCCATTTTGCGGTCAGCCATTCCGACAGGATAATTTATCTTTTGAGACTTGGCATAGTTTTTTATCTTATCCTCTGTGTCATTGATAGCCGCGCCAATCATTGTGAATCCCTTTTTGCCGTATTCCTCCTGAAGTTCCATGAAAAACGGGATTTTAGCCCTGCACGGCGGGCACCACGTGGCCCAGAAATCGAGTATTATGACCTTGCCCTTGTGGTCAGAAAGGCGTATTTCACCGGTTTTTATTGACGGCATGGAAAAATCCGGGGCAGCATCCCGGTGCTGCTGCGCTGCGGACTGCGGGCTCTGCGACGAGCCCCCGCCCGGAGCCTCTTTTTTCGCGCCGCATGAAACTGAAGCAAAAACCAGCAGGGCAGAGGTTAAAAAAACCGCAACAATTTTTTTCATTAAACAGCTCCTTTGTCTATTCGGCAAACCCGCCGAAGGATGAGAAGAGCGCGGCAATCCGCATCATTCCTCCCGTAAGTATCAGAATGCCTATGGTTATAAGCATCAGGCCCGCGATCCATTCGATTAACGTAAAGTGTTTCTTGAATTTGTCAAAGAACCTGAAAAACAGGGTTATTGACCAGGCTGTCAGCAGAAAGGGGATGCCGAGGCCGAGGGAATATACAGCAAGAAGAAGAATGCCGTGCCATACGGTATCCTGGCCGCCCGCTATTATAAGTATGCCGGCGAGGATGGGGCCGATGCAGGGTGTCCAGCCGAAGGCAAATGCCATGCCGATTATAAACGCGCCGAAAATCGTGACGGGTTTTTTGTGCAGGTGTATCTTTTTTTCCCTGTAAAGAGGGGTGAGTTTCAGTACGCCGGTCATGTGAATCCCGAGGATTATTATCACAATTCCCGCGGCTGTCGAGAGCGGCCGCATATAAGCGGAGAGCAGGCTGCCGATTGATGTGGCCGAAGCGCCAAGCAGTATAAATACGGCGGAAAAGCCGAGGACAAAAAAGAGCGAGCCGGCCATTACGCGGCCGCGCACCTTTTTCAGCTCTGTGCTGTCGGATAACTGCTTCAGGGAGGCGCCCGATATAAAGGAGATATACCCCGGTATAAGCGGCAGGACGCAGGGGGATAAAAAGGAGATTAGCCCGGCAATAAAAGCCGTAATAAAAGTTACTGTCTGCGGAAGCTGTTCTTCCATTAGCGCCTCGTCATATAGTTTATTAAGGTTCCAAGCGTAAGCTTTATAACACGCCCACCCGAAGATGTCAATTTTTTTATTCTGCTGTTCAAATCAGCCTTGTACCAACGACTTATTGACCTTTTCCGCCATATGTAATATCTGTCTCTTATACACATCTCCGAGCCC
>OMKS01002664.1_pt1 | contig 14723 bp, 14 predicted proteins | sample 1674721 | NCBI WGS metagenome assembly OMKS01 (sample SAMN06264996, study PRJEB25208) | sediment metagenome | isolation source: hot spring sediment | place: USA: California | collected 2014-09-02
AAGAGACAGGGCACGATTTGCGTAAAAATTTTAATGCGCACCTCAATTTTTCTCCGTGTTCTCGGTGGCTCTGTGCTAAGATGACCTTTTTTCAGTAGAGTCAGAAAATAAATTCGTAAAATTCGTGCAAACCTGTCCTGAGCGTAGTCGAAGGATTCGTGGCAAAAAAGCACATGGCTATCTGCGCTCCCCCAACTTTGTAGATACGCCCAGAGCCATCATCTGAAACGGAATTCGTGTTATTCGGCCTTTCATGCCATTCGGCCTTTCGTGCCATTCGTGCCATTCGTGCCATTCGTGATCCAAAATCCCCTCACGCCCAGTTGCGCAACCTCACGAAACGAGTATACTCAATATAGAAACCAATATAGAAGCCAACCTAGCAACCCCACGGGAGTATATGACCTAATGTGGCAGACCTACTACACACCGACCAGCATCGAAAAAACCCTTGAGCTTCTGGGCCAACACAACACGGGGAATCACGACATGCCGGCCCGCATCATCGCCGGGGGCACCGATCTACTGGTCGAACTACAACGGGGCGAGCGCCAGGCCCACGTCCTCATCGACGTGACCCGCATCGGCGGGCTCGACCAGATCACGTTTAGCGACGACGACGATGGGAAGGCGAACGGCGAAATGATTCACGTCGGGCCGATGGTGACCCACAACCAGGCTTTGTCGTCAGAACTGCTGATCGAACGAGGCTACCCCCTGGCCCTGGCCTGCTGGCGGGTCGGGACGCCCCAGCTGCGCAATCGGGGCACCATCGCCGGCAACCTCATCACCGCCTCGCCGGCCAACGACACCATCACCGCCCTGTGGGCGCTGGACGCCCGGTTGACGCTGCAAAGCACGCGGGGAGCGCGCACGCTTTCCTTCTCCGAATTCTACCACGGCGTCCGCCGGACGGCGCTCGCCCCCGACGAGATGGTCACCGACATCGCCTTCCCGGCCCTGCGCGCCAACCAGCGGGGATCGTTTGCCAAGTTGGCCCTGCGGCGCGCTCACGCCATCGCCGTGGTCAACGTCGCCGTCCTGCTGACCTTCGGCAAAGACGAGCGGATGGTCACTGAGGCCCGGATCACGATGGGCAGCGTCGCGCCGACCATCGTCCGTGCGACGGAAGCCGAGGCGTTCCTGCTCGGCACGCCACTCGACGACGAACAGATCGACCGGGCGGCCGGGTTAGCCATCCAATCCACCGCCTGCATCGACGACGTCCGCAGCGGCGGCGACTATCGCCGCCAGGCGCTTCGCGTCCTGATACGCCGCACCCTCACCGCCCTGCGCGACGGGACCGAACGGGAGCAATTCCCCCCGGCCCCGCCCAAGCTCTGGAGCACGTCCAACGGCCATTACCCCCGCGTGGCGGGCAAGACGATCCGGCACCAGGCCGAAGGCCCGGAACCCATCGAGTGCACGGTCAACGGAGAGAACGTCGTGGTGCAGGGAGCCGGCGGCAAGACGCTCCTGGCGATGCTGCGCGAGGACCTGGCATTGACCGGCACCAAGGAGGGCTGCGGCGAGGGGGAATGCGGCGCTTGCACCGTGTGGATGGACGGCATCGCCGTGCTGGCCTGCCTGATCCCCGCCCCCCGCGCCCACGGCGCCCAGATCGTCACCGTTGAAGGCTTGGCCTATGACGACGTCCTCCACCCGGTCCAGCAGGCCTTCATCGACGAAGGCGCCATCCAGTGCGGCTTCTGCACGCCGGGCTTCGTGATGGCAGGCGCCAACATGTTGGAGGAAATCCCCGACCCCACCCGCGAACAGATCGTGGCCGGGCTGACCGGCAACCTGTGCCGCTGCACTGGCTACTACAAGATCGTGCGGGCGATTGAGCGGACGGCACAGGAGGATTGAATGGAACGTACCGTCCCTACCACCGGCAGCGAAGAGATCGACCTGTACATGCGCACCTACTACTCCCTGTTGCGCACCACCGACGAGGTGCAGATTCGAACCCTCGTCGAGACCCATCAGGGGATGAACTCCTCGCTCCACGTCCACGCCCGCGACGATCAGCCCGACGTGGCGGCCCTCACCTATTGCTCGTTGCGGCTGCCCCGCTGCATCCGCCAGACCCGCCTGGTGGTGATGGGGCAATCAGAGCGCGTCTTTGGGTGGCGCGGGTACGCCAACGTCGAGCAATGGCAGACGGTCACCGCGCCCGCTCGCCGGCGTCGCTCCTTCTTCGACGGACACGAGACGATGGTCACCTTCATCGCCAGCGTCTCCGACATCGACGATCTGATACCTATGCTGACCGCCTTCCAGATAGAATGGAACAAGCTTCACCGTCGTCTGCACACGAGCCCCTTGGTCAAGCACCTCCGGTCTCACGTCGAAAGCGGCAAGCCAGATTGGGAGGATGTGCAGGTCGAACTCCCGGCGACCCTGGGACTCTCGGATAACGCATTCGAGCAAATGCATGGGATCTGGGGCGACGAATTCGCGCCTTTGCTACTCAACGTCAGCCAGGCGCCCAAACGCTTTGCCGTCCGCCTGCTGGCAGGGTCATTGGTCGATTACCGGAAGGCAACCCAGCGCTGGTGGGGTTTCATCACCGACGCCTCGCCGATTGATTTGAGCGACAGGCCTATTTATTTTATCTCCAGTAACGTGCACAGCGTGATCAACATGCTCTCCGGCTTCGCCCTCCGGCGCGAGGGCGTGCTGCTCGACTTCCTGAAAGAGACCGACACCGATCTATGGAACGAGTACAACCGCATCCGCGCCGGCGATGTGCCCTCGCGGCACGAGAACCTGCTCTACTACGTCCTGCGGGAATATATGGACGAGCACCGGAGCCAGGCGATATGGGACGAGAGAAAGTCAGAAGAAGCCCTATGTGGTATTAAGCACATCGACAGCCGCCACGTCTTCGACGTCGAGGCCCAGGTCATCGAGATGAGTCGACTGCGCCCCGATTACTTCGACTCCCGCCTGCACATGCCAGGGCTGGAGCACCTGTCGGAAAGCGACGCCGTCATCCTCAACCTCGATTATCCGCTGGGGATGGGAGCCTATCACGTCCTATCTCAAGTCGCCAACAGCGTGGGATCACTGCGCGGCGTCTACAGCCTGGGCAAGGCGGCCACGCTCAACGGGCGCATCGGCGACGTGATGATCCCCTACGTCGTGCACGACGAACATTCTCGTAACACCTACCTGTTCAACAACGCCTTCGACGCCAGTGACGTGGCCCCCTACCTGGTCTACGGGACCACGCTGGACAATCAAAAAGCCATCAGCGTGCGGGGTACATTCCTGCAGAATGAGCGCTACATGGACGTCTTCTACCGTGAGGGATACACCGACATCGAGATGGAGGCCGGGCCGTACCTTTCGGCCATCTACGAAGCCGTGCGCCCCCACCGCCATCCAAGTAACGAAATCGTCACCCTCTTCGCCGACCGGGCGCCCTTCGACATCGGCTTCATCCATTACGCGTCCGATACGCCCCTCAGCAAAGGCCAGAACCTGGGCGCCCAGAACCTATCCTATTATGGCATGGATCCCACCTACGCCGCCACCGTCGCCATTCTGCAGCGCATATTGAGGCAAGAGATCGAGAGGGTGTAATTCAGTAGGATGAAAGGACTCATATGACGCACGCCATCGGACAACCCAGCACGCGCGTGGACGCCCGCGCCAAGGTCACCGGCGAGGCCCAATACCCGGCCGACCTGAGCATGGAGAACGCGCTCCACGCGAAAATTCTCTTCGCCGGCCGGCCCCACGCCCGCGTCCGCCAGATCGATACCATCGAAGCTGAAAAAGTACCCGGCGTCGTCGCCATATTCACAGCCCAAGACGTCCCAGTCAACGAGTACGGCCTGCAGACGCCCGACCAGCCGGTCCTCTGCGGTCCAGGATCGTCCAAGCCCGGCACCGACGTGGTGCGCTTCGTCGGCGACCAGGTCGCCGTACTCGTCGCCGAGACCGAGAAAGCCGCCGCTCGCGCCCGCGACCTGATCCACGTCGACTACGAAGACCTGCCCGTCGTCACCGATCCCTTCGAGGCCCTCCAACCCGGCGCGCCCCAACTCCACCCGCACCGGCGTCCCAGCGAGATTCACCCCGAACTGCGCACCGAGGGGAACCTGATCTGTCACCATCAAATTCGAAAGGGAGATCCAGAGGCCGCCTGGGCCGAGGCCGACGTGCTCGTCGAGAGCGAATACCACACGCCGGCCCAGGAACACGCCTATCTCCAACCGGAGGCCGGCCTGGCCTACGTCGACGAGGAGGATCGCGTGACGGTGCTCGTCGCCGGCCAATGGACCTGGGAGGACCAGCGCCAAATCGCCCACGCGCTGGACATCCCACCGGAACAGGTGCGCGTGATCTACCCCGCCATCGGCGGCGCCTTCGGCGGCCGGGAGGATATGTCGGTCCAGATCGTGCTGGCCCTGGCGGCCTGGAAACTCCGCCGTCCGGTCAAGATGGTGTGGAGCCGGGAGGAGTCGATCCTGGGCCATTGCAAACGCCACCCGATGTGGTTCCGCTGCAAGCTGGGCGCCACCCGCGAGGGCAAACTGCTCGCCGCCGAGGTCGAGGTAGTCGCCGACGGCGGCGCCTATTGCTACACGAGTAACAAAGTCCTGGGCAATACGACCCTCACCTGCACCGGCCCCTACGAGATCCCGCACGTCCGGGTCGACGTGGACGGCGTCTACACCAACAACGTCCCGTCCGGCGCCTTCCGGGGGTTCGGCGCGCCGCAGGGCATCTTCGCGGCCGAGATGCAGATGAACAAACTGGCCCAGGCCCTGGATATGGACCCAGTCGAACTGCGCATCAAGAACCTGCTGCGCGACGAGACACCCACCTCGACCGGCACACCCCTGCCCGGCGGCGTCAGCCTGGTCGAGGTGACCGAGCAATGCGCCCGCGCCGCCGGTTGGGAAAAAACGTCCACCGGCTGGCGGAGGCCGGAACTGGCGGACGAAAGTGCGGAGATCAAGTCCGGCGTCGGTTTCGCCGTGGCCTTCAAGAACGTCGGCTTCTCCTTTGGCTACCAGGAGACCTGCTGGGCCAGGATCGAATTGCGAGGCGAGGGCGAGATCGAGGAAGCGTTGGTCTACATCGGCAGCGCCGAGGTCGGGCAGGGCGCCCACACCGTCATCCGCCAGATGGCGGCCGAGGCCCTGCATCTGCCCCAGGACGTCGTTCGCCTGATCCCCTCCGACACCACCACCAGCCCCGGCAGTTCCGGTTCCGTCTCTGCCTCGCGCATGACCTTCATGGCCGGGAACGCGGTGCGGGGCGCCGCCGAAAAAGCGCTCCAACGCTGGCAGGACGAGGAACGCCCGGCCATCACCGAGTACACTTACCTGGCGCCCGAGACCACGCCCTTCGACCCCGAGACCGGCCAGGGGGCACCCAATTTTGCCTACGGCTACGTGGCCCAGGCGGTGGAGGTGGCGGTCGATACCGCGACTGGACAACTGGCGATCAAGCGCGTCGTCTGCGCCGACGATGTGGGCCAGGCCATCAACCCGCAACTGGTCGAGGGGCAAATCGAGGGCGGCGTGGCACAGGCCGTGGGCTGGGCCACGTGCGAGAACTTCATCACCTCTGGCGGATATGTCCTGACACCCCACCTCAGCACCTACCTGATCCCCACCATAACCGACGTCCCGGAACAGATTCAATCGATCATCGTCGAGCATCCCGATCCCCGGGGGCCCTGGGGGGCACGCGGTATGGGCGAGATGCCCTTCATTCCTCTAGCCCCGGCCCTGGTCGCTGCGGTCCAGGATGCCACCGGCACCTGGTACGAGGAATTGCCGCTGACGCCGGAGCGAGTGATTGGGGGATGAGGGGATTTGAAAGGAGCCAAACCATGTTCCACGCATCCGATCGCGTTCTAGTCGCCATCATGAACAACCGCCGGGACTTCAAGATCGTCCGCGACGAGGGATGGTACCGCATACCCAAAAAACACGCGCCCCCGTCCACCACCGAAGCCGCCGTGCTGGCCTTCTACTTCACCAAGGTCTTCGGCGACGACAAATGGACGATCCGCTGGTACGCGCCCGTGCGCGGCCACGAACTGGCCCGTCGATGCGACCTTTTTCCGCAACAGGCCCACCATCCCCGCGCCGATGATGCCTACTACAAGCTACAACTCGGCCCCTTGATGGAACTGGAACAGCCCATCCCGAGCCTGCGTTGGCGGCGGATCGTCTTCATCGAGACCTCGTGGGACCGGCTCAACGCCGCCGAGGAAATCAACGATCTCTACGCCTCCGGCGCCGATGGCCTCTTCGTCACCCTCAAGGATGAAGGACTATTCCCGGAGCGGGAATTCCTGATCCGGGAGGGCGGGGTCAAATACACGGTGGATCTGGCAATCCCCTGCCAGCGAGGCACCGTCGCCATCACGATGAGCGACCGTCCCGCCCCACCCTATGCCCTTCGCGATCCAGAACCCAAGGCCATCCGCCACGCCGTCGAACGCCTGGGCGGCCCCCTGCCTACCCAGGTCACGTCACGCCAGAAGGAAACTTATCCTGGCTAAGTCGTAACTGCTGCTCAGCCTACCGTCCGTTTGCAGCGGATGGGCGGGGGCCCCCACTCTCCATCGCAGCAAGGGACTGGCCTGAGCAGTTACGCTAAGTCACTGAAATACGTCAAAACTATACAAGGAGAAACAATCTGTGAAGTCAAGACACTTTTTTTCCCTGGCCGAAGAACGAGCGACTTTTGAGGAAGAAGGTATCGCGGACGCCGAAATCGTGGTCTCAAACGTGCAGAGCGAAGGCCGCTACAGCATTATATACGCGCGTTGGTTGTCCACTTTCGAGGTGCCCCTGCACTATCACAAAACACATTCGGAGACTTTCTACGTGCTTGATGGCCAAGTAGAATGGACTGTCGAAGGTGAAACGCGCGTCTTGAGCGCCGGTGACGCCGTTTACATTCCACCCAATGCCACACATCGCGTGAGGGTGCTCGGAGATCGGGACGCGCTCAACTTATTGGTTTACGAGCCGGGTGGCTACGAAGAACAGGTAGACTACAAGATGAACTTTACGCCAGAAGAATTGGAAGACCCGGACGTCAAAGATCGGATTCGCAAGAAAAACGACTTTCACGTGCTTGACACGTCTGACTGATAAAACACTGAACGAAGCGTCCGGTACTTGAAATATCCGTGTCTGCGTCATCTTGGCGGCAGACTTGTAAGATGCAGGCGCTCCTAATCCCCGTCATGCGCGCAAGTATTTTCGTTCATTGCTAGTGAGCGAAGCGATCATGAGATCTGCCTCGTTTTCCCGTGCTCGCTTGCCACTTGCAGACATGTTACTGCACTCGACCATACCCTTACCTTGACAATGGCTTATTTGCCAACCCAGATTTCCGAAGTCTATAAAGTAGCCTGAGAGCACGCGAAAAGTCAGCTTTTGCAAGGGCTCAACCGATAAAGGGCCTGTTCCAGACTTCGGAATTCTAATGTGCCATTGTCAAATTTCACTACCCGACATTCGTGGTCAAGAGCCTGGTTTTCTATCACGAATCACACGAATGCTCGAATTTCACGTATCATCTCAATAAACCGGGGCAAACTCGCTCGGGCCGGTCTCCTGACCGTGCCCGCTGTGGCTCGGTCGGGAGACCGGCCACAGCTCCCCAACTTATTGAGAAGATACAATTTCACGAATGTTTTTTGACATTCGAAACCAAAATTCGTGTTATTTGTCCATTCGTCACATTCGTGATCCAAAGATGTCGGGTAAGAATTGTCAAATTACAACTTAGAAAAGTTATGGTATAATATGCTCTCCTCACTTCCTCGTCAAATAGATGTGAGAAATACGCAGCAGAGATAGTTCAAAATAAGGAGAGACCACCTCTTGCCAAGCACAAGCAAAGGAAGCATCGCCCGAATCGCCGGCGTCGTCGTCGATGCAGAATTCGCCTCCGGCGAATTACCCAGCATCCACAACGCCTTGCTCATCCAACGTGAGGAGCAGCCAGAACTCGTCGTCGAGGTCCAGGAACACATCAACCCCCACACCGTCAGGGCCATCGCTATGGGCAACACGTCGGGGCTGCGCCGGGGCCTGACAGTGCACGACACCGGGCAGCCCATCCGCGTCCCCGTGGGCCGGGCGACGCTGGGCCGGATGTTCAACGTGCTGGGGGAACCCATAGACGGAGAACCCGCCCTCCCCAACGTCGACAAAAGACCGATTCACGCCAAATCACCAGCCTTGAGCGAACAAAGCGTCGCTACAGATCCCTTCATCACCGGCATCAAGGCCATAGACCTGCTGACGCCTTATCCCCAGGGAGGGAAAATTGGTCTCTTCGGCGGCGCCGGCGTGGGCAAGACGCTGTTGATGATCGAATTGATGCGTCACACCATCAGCGAGCACGAAGGCATCGCGCTCTTCGCCGGCGTGGGCGAGCGCAGCCGCGAGGGGAACGACCTGTGGCGTGAGATGCAGCGCAGTGACGTGATGGAGAGCACCGTCCTCGTCTTCGGCCAGATGAAGGAACCGCCGGGCGCGAGGCTCCGAACACCGCTCACCGCTCTAACAATGGCCGAGCACTTCCGCGATCAGGAAGGGCGCCAGGTTTTGCTCTTCATCGACAACATCTTCCGCTACATCCAGGCCGGCGCCGAAGTTTCGGCCTTACTTGGGAGATTGCCCAGCGCCGTGGGTTACCAACCCACGCTGGAGAGCGAGATGGGCGAATTGCAGGAACGCATCACCACCACCAGCCGGGGCAGCATCACGTCGATCCAGGCGGTCTACGTGCCAGCCGACGATCTGACCGACCCGGCCGTGGTGGCGACCTTCGCCCACCTGGACGCCGCGACGATCCTCTCCCGCCAACAGGCCAGCCAGGGTCTCTACCCGTCCATCGATCCGCTTCAGTCGAACAGCTCGCTCCTCACACACGATGGCGTGGGCCGGCGTCACTTCGAGATCGCCAACCAGGTGCGCTCACTGTTGACCCGCTACCAGGAACTCCAGGACGTCATCGCCATCCTGGGCCTGGAGGAATTGAGCGACGAAGACCGCGCGACCGTCAACCGGGCTCGCCGCCTGCAGCGCTTCCTCACCCAGCCCTTCTTCGTCTCCGAACCCTTCACCGGTATGCCGGGCCGCTACGTGAGCCTGGAGGAAACCCTGGATGGATTCGAGGAGATATTGGAAGGCCGCCACGACGACCTACCCGAGCAGGCCTTCTACATGGTAGGCACGATAGACGAAGCACGACAGAAAGCCCAGGATATAGAGGAAAGAGGGAAAAAGGTATGACCATCAGCCCTCTGCATCTGAACGTGCTGACGCCGACCAAGACCATCTGCGACGTCGAAGACGTCCAACACGTCCACGTACACCTGAGCGACGGCTATCCCATCGGCATCTATCCAGGCCACGCGCCGCTCCTGGCAGAGACGGTCGCTGGCCCTCTGCGCTACACCGACGACTCGGAGGACGAGCACACGATCAACCTGGCAGCCGGTATATTGCACGTAGATACGAATGTCGTCCACATTCTCATCGGTGAGGAGACCATGGAAACAGAGGAAGAAATCCCAGACGAGGCCGAAGCACAAACCCCGCTTGAAGAAAAACCCCGCTTCGAACGCCTGGCGCAAGCGATGTTAATCGCGCTGCAAGAGAAAATGCAAGGGACGGCCGGAGATGAAAGATAAACAAGCATTGAGCGATCTATCCAAGGCGTTACAGGCCGCCTCCCTGGGGTGGGACCTGGCGCTACCCATCGTTGGCGGCATCCTGCTGGGGCACGCCCTGGATAACTGGTTAAACACCAGCTACATTTTCACCGTGGGGCTGTTATTCCTGGGCGTATTCGGCGGCTACTACAATCTGAGCCGCTCGGTCAAACGGATTGAACGACAAAAGTCAAATGACGAATGGATTGGACATTGAAATGTGGATCTTCTGGCTGCTGGCAGGCGTGCTCCTGGGCGGGTTAAACGGCCTGATGACCTACTGGACGGTCTCCCGCTTGCGCCCCGGCGCGCCGCCTCAAAGCGCTATGCTGATCCTGGGAGGCGCGCCCCTGCGCTGGGGGCTCGTCACCGTCGTGTTGATCCTGGCACTCCGGCGCGGCGTCGGGCCCGCTTTGCTGACCTTCGTCGGGCTAGAGCTGGCCCGCTGGGGATTGGTGATTCTCGTGGGCGTCCGACCAGACATCTTCCAAATCAACACGGATATGCAGGATTTACGGATCAAGCACCCGGCTGACACAAAAACGCTTAGCAATGGGAGTTGAACAATGGATGGATTCTTTCCTCAAGAGGTATTCTCGATCTTCGGCATCGGCATCACCAACACCGTGGTCTCGACCTGGGTGATGATGGTCATCATCACAGCGATGGTGATCACCATCAACCGTCTCGCCCCGTCCGCCCTGGAGATGGCTGTCAACGGCCTGAGCGGGATGCTCTCGGACCTGATGGAGCGCCCCGCGGAACCCTACCTCCCTTTCCTTGGCACTCTGGTCCTCTTCATCAGTCTTGCCAATATCCTCAGCGTGCTGCCATACCTCCCGCTGCCCAACGGGAAAATGATCACCATCATCTCGCCCACCCGCGACATCAACACGCCCGCCGCGCTGGCTATCACCGTCTTCTTCGCCGTTCATTACTTCGGCGTCCGCTCACAAGGCGCGTGGAACTATTTCAAATCCTTAGCCTCCCCTATCTACCTGCTCCCCCTCACGTTACCGCTAGAGATATTCGGGCAACTGAGCCGCACCCTCTCGCTCGCCGTGCGCCTCTTCGGCAACATCATCAGCCTCGACATGGTCGTCGCTGTCATCTTTATGCTCGTCCCCCTGATCGCCCCACTCCCTTTGATCGGGCTGAATGTATTCACGGGGATTTTACAGGCATACATTTTCACCTCCCTGGCTGCAGTCTTCATCAGTCAAGGACTACAAGATATAGAAGCAGAAAAGCATTCATCTGATTGACGTATCTTCCCAATAAACCGGGGTGAGATATGGAACGGGCAGTACATCCGCGTCATCTTGACGGCCCAGATGCCAGCAGGATGCTGCAGACACACTACGTCCGCCCGTTCCATCAACATGCCCCAACTTATTGAGAAGATACTGATTGACTTCATCTGATCGACAATGACAAACCTGAATAAACAAGTAGAAAGGAACTGAATTATGGCAGAAATGGACCCTGGAACGTTGATCACCCTCACCACCATCCTGGTCTCTGGCGTCGGCATCCTGTTGGGATGCATCCTCCCCGCTGTCGTGGAGGGACGAGCGGTGCTCAAGGCGCTGGAGGGGATGACCCGCCAGCCCGAGGTCGCTGGCGACCTGCGCACGACGCTCATCGTCGCGATGGCGCTGCTCGAATCGACCGCCATCTACGTCCTGCTGGTCATCCTGATCTTGATCTTCGCCAATCCGATACTCGACCGCTTCTTCCCTGGAGGATAGCGGATGCTGAACCTCGACCTAACGACCATCGTCCTGCAGATCGTCAATTTCCTCATCATGGCCGGCGTTCTATACTACCTCCTCTTCCGGCCGATGATGAAGCAAGCTAGAGAACAGGCGATGGAAAAAGAGCGCTTGATGCGAAAACTGGCCGAAGAGCGCCAGAAAGTCGAAACCCAACGCGCCAATCTGGAGGATCAGCTTTCCGACGCGGAGGAAGAAGCCGAACGCATCATCAACCGGGCCCGGGATCGCGCCGAGCAGACGCGAACAGAACTACTCGAAGAAGCAAACGAAGAGATCGAACGCATGCTATCTGAAACCCACATCGACGTGCGACGTATGCGACGACAGGCGATGGAGGAATTCCACGACGAATTGCTGGACGCCATCCTCTCCGTCAGCCAGCAAGTGATCGGCCGCGTCGCCCCTGACGTCACGCACGACGCCCTGGTTAAACAGCTCAACGAACGGATCTGGAAGATGGGACGCAGCGAAATGGCGCGCGTCGAGGCCTTCCGCGTCTCCCTGGGCGACCGTGAGCCGACCGCCTACGTCACCAGCGCCAAGCCCCTTTCGTCGGAGCAGCAGGGGGAGTTGGCCCGCACCCTGACCGCGCTGGCGGATCGCCACGTCGACCTGGATCTCCGCATCGACGCCAGCCTGGCCGCCGGCCTCCGCGTTCGCCTGGAGGATATCGTGATCGACAACACCATCGCCGGACAATTGCAAGAACTTCGCGAAAGCGTCGCCCAGGCGCTCAAGGAAGACATAGAGAATGAGTGATCAACAACCATCTTCCGGCATCAGCGCGCTACTGACGAAAATCCAGGGCGAACTCGAACGCCTGGATGATGACCTGCAGATCCAAAAGACCGCTCACATCCAACGTCTCAGCGACCGGGCGGCCGCGCTAGTGGAGGCCAAGCGCGTCACGCCCGACCTCGACGCCGTGCTCCAGACCCTGCACCAGGAAAGCAGTCAGATGACAGCCCAGGTTCGCTTCTACGACGTGGGCACCGTCCAACACATCGGCGACGGCGTGGCGACCCTCTCCGGCCTGCCCAGCGCGCGCACCGACGAGCTCGTTACCTTCTCCACCGACGTTCAGGGGCTGATCCTCAATTTGGATCACGCCCGCATCGACGTCGTATTGCTGGGCAGCGACGCCGGCATCCAGGGCGGCAGCCTGGTGACCGCCACCGGTCAGCGCGTGCGCGTCCCCGTGGGCCACCAACTGTTGGGTCGTGTGCTCAATCCCCTGGGCGTTCCCCTGGACGATCACGGCCCCATTGAGGCGACGGAAAGCGATTACCTGGATCGTGAAGCGCCGGACATCATCGAGCGCGCCCCGGTCGACGAGCCGATACACACCGGCCTCAAGATCGTCGATGCATTGATCCCCATCGGGCGCGGGCAACGCGAACTGATCCTGGGCGACCGGCAGACCGGCAAGACCACGCTCGCCGTGGACGCCATCCTCAATCAGCGAGAAAGCGACGTCGTCTGCGTTTACGTCGCCATCGGCCAGAAAAAATCGTCCGCGTTAGCCATCATCGACACCCTGCGCCGCCGCAACGTGCTGAAAAAGTGCATCGTCGTCCTCTCCGGCCCGGACGATCCACCAGCACTCCGCTACCTGGCCCCTTACGCCGGCTGCACCATGGCCGAATTCCTCATGCACGCCGGGCGCGATGTGCTCATCGTCTATGACGACCTGAGCAAACACGCCGACGCCTACCGGGAGCTGAGTCTCCTGCTCCGCCGTCCGCCAGGCCGCGAGGCTTATCCCGGAGACATCTTCTACCTACACGCTCGGCTCCTGGAGCGCGCCTGTAAACTGAAACCGATCCGCCAGGAAAATGGCGAAGAAATCAACCGCTCGCTGACCGCTCTGCCTATCATTGAGACGCAACGGGGCAACGTCTCCGCCTACATTCCCACCAACCTGATCTCCATCTGCGATGGGCAGATCGTCCTGGACGCCGATCTCTTCAACCGAGGCATCAAGCCAGCCGTGAATATCGGCAAATCGGTATCTCGCGTGGGAGGAGAGGCCCAAACCGACATTATGCGTGAATTGGCTGGCGAACTCAAGTTAGAACTTTCCCAGTACGAGGAGGTCGCCCGCTTCGCCCGTTTCGGCGCGCAGGTCGATGAGGCCACCCGGCGGCAGATTCGGCGCGGCGAGCGACTCCGGGCCGCACTGACCCAAGCTGCCCACCGCCCCCGATCATTGGCCGTCCAGATCGTGACCCTGTTGGCGGCGACCGAGGGCGTCCTGGATACCATCCCCGCCAATCAAGTGTCCAACTTCGAGGGCTATCTGATCGAAGAAATAACGTCCGCTCATCCCGAATTGATGCAAAGAATCAACCGCACCTATGAACTGAGCGCCGAAGATCGCAAAACCCTGATGGACACCATCGCCCATCATCACACCAACTGGTTGGCCGAGAAGGAGGAACAATGAAAATGGTCATGGCCATTGTCTCACGAGACGAAGCTAAACTGGTATTGGAAGCCCTGATCGCCGCCGGGCACAGCGCGACCTTCACCGACAGTCGAGGCGGCATGCTGCGCCAGGCCCAACAGATGCTCTTCATCGCCACCAAAAAGGAAGATCTGGAGGATGTCTTAAAGACGATACGCCAGAGTTGTTATTCCCAAGTTGACGTGGAACCAGACCATGCCGATGACCCGCTCATCTCACGCCGCCCGCCCGCCAAGGCCAACGTCGGCGGCGCCGTCGTCTTCGTCTGGGATATGGAACGCATGGAAACCTACTAAACGCCGATGGAGAATCTGGAACAAGCCCAGGCTCGCCTGGGCCACATCCGCACCGTCGAACCGATCGTGAGTGCCCTGCGCACCATCTCGCTGGGCAGTTGGCAAGAGGCCCTGGGCCAACGAGACGCCATCCAGACCTACGCCCAACGACTGACAGATCTCCTGCCACTCGTGATCCCTCACTTGCCGCCTGCCCACAACGCCAAACGTGCGGTAAAACCCTCCAGTCGCGTCGCTCTCCTGGTGATCGGCAGCGAGCGTGGACTGGTCGGCGCGTTCAACACTACCGTCGTTGAGCGCGCCCAGCGACACGCCGATTGGCTCACTTCCAACGACGCCGAAGTCTCCTGGATGGCGTTGGGCTCCCGTCCGCAAAACCTGATTCAAGAACCCTTGGACTGGTCGGCGGAATTACCCGTCGCCCGCCCGCCCTCGTTCGATTTGGCCCTTGACCTGACCCAGGATTGGCT